>Ga0209491_10011300_pt1 | contig 10565 bp, 13 predicted proteins | sample BON02_FD_187213 | JGI IMG/M metagenome (GOLD analysis project Ga0209491, IMG submission 187213) | Freshwater microbial communities from Lake Bonney liftoff mats and glacier meltwater in Antarctica - BON-02 (SPAdes) (version 2) | ecosystem: Environmental > Aquatic > Freshwater > Ice > Glacier...
CACGCGCCCTCCCCCCCTCCCTCCCTCCATCCCTCCCTCCCTCCCTCCCTCCCTCCCTCCTCCTAGGCATCCCGCGTGAGGTCCACAACTTCTCCAAGTTCATCCACGGCTGCGCCGTCCTCTTACCTGACGAAGTGCAGGCCATGCCCTACTGACTCAACAAAACTCACCCTCCCTCCCTCTCTCCCTCCTCCTAGGCATCCCGCGTGAAGTCCACAAGTTTTCCAAGTTCATCCACGGCTGCGCCGTCCTCCTGCCTGAGGAGGTGCAAGCCATGCCCTACTGGATCGACGACCCCTCCTTGCGTGAGTCTATCGCTGCCAGCGGCTCGGAAATGATTTTGGAACCAGAGGGGGGGAAGAAGGGAGGGAAGGAGGGAGGGGGGGGGATGTTCGCGCATATGCTGCCTCATGGGAAGGAGGGGAAGGCGAAGGCCAAGACGGCTGTGGCGGCTGCTGAGGCTGCTGCTGCTGCGAAGAGGAAGCCGGCCCCGACGCCGAGGAGGGATAGTGAGACTCCTCTTCCTTCTAGGGTGCCGGTGGGCGCGAGTAAGGGGAAGGCGTGGTCTGCGCCTTTGATGGCCTCGACGGAGGATGAGTATTATGAAGACGAGGACGAGGAGGGGGGCCCTGGCTGTTGGGAGAGTGTGTGGGGGGGGTGTTTTGCCTGGGCGGAAGCACCGGAGATGACGGCGAGGATGGCCCAGCAGAAGGTGGAGCCGAAGTTGTTCTTCGCGAATGAACGGACGTTTATTCATTGGTTGAATATGGCGGTGACTATCTCTTCCCTCGGTGCGGCGGTGTTGGCATTCTCTCCGGAGGATACTGTGTCGGAGTTGTACGGAATTATTTTGATGCCTGTCTCGTTGTTGTTTGCTCTGTATGCCCTCAACACTTACATTACGCGCTCGGCGAAGATTAGGACGAGGGAGCCGACGAGGTGGGACGACCCTATGGGACCTGTGCTTTTGGGGAGCATTTTCACCCTGGCGTTGACAGCGCAGTTTTTTATTAAGCTTGCGCATGTGTTGCACCAGGATGGGGTGTAGGCAGGGAGGGAGGGGGGGTGGGAGGGTGGGAGGGAGAAACCTGTGTTGCTAGGGAGTATTTTCACGCTGGCTTTGACGGCGCAGTTTTTAATTAAGCTAGCTTATGTGTTGCACCAGGATGGGTTTTAGGTCTAGGGAGGGAGGGAGGGAGGGAGGGGCGGTGAATGGCCCCATGGGGTCCATGGCTCATGTGCTACACCAAGATGGGGTCCAGAGGGAGGGAGGGGAGGGAGGGAGGGAGGGAGGGAGGGAGGGAGAGTCTTTGAAGTCAGAAGGAATATAAAGAAGTTTTAGAGGTAAAGATAAAGGAGAAGACTAGAGGAGGGAAGAGCATGAGATGAGACAAAGGAGAAGACTAGAGGAGGGAAGAGCATGAGATGAGACAAAGGAGAAGACTAGAGGAGGGAAGAGCATGAGATGAGCTAATAATCAGAGACAGATTTAAAGAGGGGACCGGCGCGGGAAGCGGCCGTGGTCAAGGGGCTGTAAGGGAAAAGACGAATCAAGACAGGAGGAGGAGGGGGGGGAAGAAGTAGAACAAAACAATTATGATGACGACGACGATAGTACCACACGCGCGCACGCGCGCAAACACACAGACACAGACACAGCCAGACACATTTGTATTGAATTTATTTTGAGAAAAGAAGAGGGAGAGCTAGGGAGGGAGGGAGGGAGAGAGGAAGAAGTGGGAGAGTAGAAAGAAGAGGAAGATGAATAGATAGACCTTATCAAAAAGAAATATATGGAAGCATCACCACAAAAGCACCAGCAGCAGCAGCAGCAGCAGCAGCCAGCACCCTCCATCCATCCCTTATCAAAAAGAGGAGGGAGAAATGCATGCTTAGACGTTCACACACGTGTTTGTTCTTCCTTCTCCTTCTTTCCCCCCCTCTTTTCCTGTCTTTGATTTTGACGAGCTCTGCCTCTCTCACTGCTATTGCTACCACAGTTTCCCGTGCTTCTTCTCTTACATCTTTTTCCTATTGTTGCATTCACACGCACATGTACAAGCCCTCCCTCCCTCCCTCCCTCCCTCCCTCCCTCCCTCCCTCCCTACTCCTGCTCAATCCTCCCCTGCCTCACCGCCTCCTCCATCGCCCCCAAGAACTCACTCAAACCTACAGTCCGAGGCGTCGCCAAAAGAGAATGAGCTAACAAAGGGAGCTTGCGCAGGCCCCGTCCACTCGCCCCGTCTGTGCGTTCAACCAAACGGAAAAGCAGCTGTCCTACCCCTGGAGTCTGCTGCTGCTGCTGCTGCTGCTGCTGCTGCTGCTGCTGCTGCTGCTGCTGCTGCTGCTGCTGCTGCTGCTGCTCTTGCTGCGGTTGGTTCTGCTGCTGCTGCTGTTGAGGGGCAAGAGGAGTACCAACAGCAGGAGCAGCAGCAGCGGAGGGAAGGAGGTCAAAACGTTCAGGGAGGTGCACGCGGGGCGCGACGACTTCACAACGCATGAGTTCTAAGAGGACGGAACGGAGGATGACATACCGGCCTTCGGGCCCTGGGAGGCCGACGTGGAGTTTGAGGTCGCAGCGGTCGAGGAAGGCCTGTGAGGAAGGGGGAAAGGGATAAAGAGGGAAAGGGATGGAGGAATCAGTCGTAATGATTTGTTGGGAATGAAGGGAGGAGGAATAAGATGAATCACGCAGCGCACAAATGTTTCGATCACTTACCTCATCTAAAGCTTGCGTCACATTCGACGTGGCCACGGTCAGAACATTCCTAAAGGCCCTCAACCTGTCCACCTCCGTCAAGACAGCATTGACAACTCTCACCGCATCACTCGGCTCATTACCCTCCTTACTTAACGCCTGACTCCGACTGCTACAAATCGTCTCCACCTCATCAACAGCAAGCACGAACAACGTCGTCTTCTCCTCCGCAACCTTCTCCCTGATTGACCCAAAAACACGTCCCACCAACGCACTGCTCTCGCCGAAGAATTTACTTAAAAGTGCATGCGCATTCACACTCAACAGCTCCACAGCCGCAAAACTCTCTCCATGTCTAATCGCCAATTTCTGAGCCAACCCTCGCGACAAAGACGTTTTACCCGTCCCTGGCGCACCATACAAGAGGATAAGTCGATTCCCACTCACCAAGGTAGGGTCTACCCCAGCAAGAGAGAAAAGCATGGAGCTCTCAGCTAGGGCAAGCAAGGCCTGTTTGATGGAGGGGGCGACATGGATGCTCTCCCACACGTTCATTAGCTCGGGGCAAGGGCACAAATAGGAGGTAAACGCCGCAGGGCACCAGGAGGTGGAGGAAGAGGAGGCAGCTGCAGCCCCTCCTCCTGCTCCTCCTCCTCTCCCTCCTCCTCCTCCTCCTCCGTTGACTTCCAAGGCAAAGTCCGTCCCGCCCAAATGCTGGCCTTCAAAGACGGCGTACACGTGGACGTGAGGCGAGGCCCGCCAGCTCGACACGGCGGTCTCTTGGCCCGTGCTGCCCAGCTCTGTGACAATGAGGCATTGAACGTGCTCCCCCAAATAAGGATCAAAAGAGGCAAAGTCACCAACCGGACCGTGGCGAAAGACCCGCACGTGAGCTTGCACGAAGGTAAGGACCCGCGTCTTAATGTCGGAGGGGAGGGCGGCGCTGCTGTTAGCTTGGCGGGCCTCGATGTGAACGTCGATCTTCTTCATTTTTTTGGAGGGTTTGGACGAGGAGGAGGAGGAGGAGGAGGAGGAGGAGGAAGAGGAGGAGGTGGCACCGGAGGCGGAGGAGGGAGGAGGGGGAGAAGGAATGAGGTTGAGGCTAAGAACGCCCAGGTCCATGCTGGTCGTGGCTGCTGTGGTGATGGGGAGGGAGGAGGGGGCAGGAGGTCACGGGGAGATAGGAAAGGATGAGACAAGCAAGGACCAATGAGACACATTTCTTTCCTCTTTACGGTGTGAGTGGGTGGTGAAGAGGGATGAGGAAGGAGCGAGCGAGGTCACGAGGAGATAGGGGAGGATGAGACAGCCAAGCAAGGATCAACGAGACACATTTCTTTCCTCTTTACGGTGTGAGTGGGTGATGAAGAGGGATTAGGAAGGAGCGAGCGAGGTCATGAGGAGATAGGGGAGGATGAGACAGCCAAGCAAGGATCAACGAGACACATTTCTTTCCTCGTTTCCTGCCTACATCACAGCTCTATCATTCAGGACATGTACACTCGACTCTCTACGTGCCCAAATGCTTCTTCCGGAAGCGAGTTGTCCGCAACCCTCGGAGTTTGCTTTGCCGAGAGGACTCCATGATCAGCCTTGGCTGTGGTCTTGATCTCTCTCGTCTCCCTCTTCCTCCGATACCAAACCCCCCCACACCCTGGCACATCCGCACACACAAACCCACCTACAGGAAGGCAGCAGCGGCAGCAGCGCAGGGGCCGGCTCCTGAGCGCTCTGTGCGTTTTGCTGCGCTGACGAATCCCGGCCATCAAATCATCTACTTGGATCAAAATCTTCTCAGCCGCGACGCCGTCGCTCGACGTGTGCAAGCCCTCCTGAAGGCCACCAATAGCGGTTGAAGGCAACCATGGGACTACTTCCAAACGACATGGCGCTTAAGACCAGCGGCAGCGGCAGCAGTAGGGCTGATAAGAGCGAGGAAGACGACGATAGCCCCAGCCGCAGGTACGATCTCCGGGGGGCAGCGGCAATGCATTTGCTTGGGTGTCGACAGGAATTTCCTCCTAGGATAGGAGGAATATGTATGAGAGTGTTCTCTACAAGCCTTGATTGATTTATAGCAGCCGAGTTTTCTCTCTGTTGCCTGCACCAGCACGACTGAAGCCACGGTACACCTCCCCATGCCTTTCGCCCTCGTGTGCTTCCCCTGACCCTCCCCCCGTTGTCCCACCGTCCTCACCCCCACCCTACCCATTTCCCCCCTCCCTCTTTCCCTTCACCCCATTAAACCCTCAAGCGTTCTCAAGGACCAGACCGACGGCGACTCTTCCTTCGTGACCCTCTACGACAACACCCTCCCTTCCTCCTCCTCCTCCGCCTCCGCCGCCTCCTCCTCCGTCTCCTTCTCCACCGCCAAGCCCTCCCTCCCCGTCACACCCTCCCCCTCCACCACCACCATCACGACGGACAGCAGCAAAATTCTGCATCTCTCATCCGCTGCTTCCGCCTCCTCCTGGAACCTCGGTCGAGACAACTCTACCACCACTCCCTCCTCCTCCTCCTCCTTGACGCGCCGCAAGCCTTCGTTGGAGGAAGCTTAGCAGTTTGGGAACCGATGACGGCATCATAGATTGCCGGATGAGAGTCAAGCGAGTGGGTATCGTCTTGCAAGGGTGGGGGAGATGCAGGACGAGCAGACGGGGGCCGCAGCAGAGGATTATGACGTATGGCGCACTCCGCTCAGAGCACTAGATGAATTCGGCTTGGGGATTTCGCTCTATTTTAGGCAGTCGGTGGTGATGAGTGGGTTGTTTTTTCTGTGTGGCTTGGCGAGCGTGCCGTCTATTTGGCACAACACCACATATGGTAACAATGCGGGAACTGACTTTTTTGCCTTGAGCTCAGCAGCGGGGGCGGAGCGGAAGAACCTCTCGTTTGAATTCACGGCAATGACAGACTTTGCGGTCGTTATCTTGCTAGTGCTGTTCGCGTTGGTCTTTCGGCATGTCTATCAGATACGATCTCCGCGAGGGTGGACGAGGTCCAGCAGACGGCGCAGGATTATAGTGTGTGTGTGCTGAACCCCCCACCGGACCTGTTGGACCCTAATGTGTATCATGCCTTCTTTTCGAATTACGGGAATGTGTGTGGGGTGACGATTGCGTTGAACAACGGTGGGCTCTTAACAGCCGTGGCGGCCAAGAAAGAGATTGAGACGAGATTGCGCGAGTCGTTGGAGGGGGAGCGTATGCTCGAGGCTGAGGCGGAGGGGTGGGGCTTGCGGATTGACCCTCAACCGGTTTGGAAGCGTGTGGGCGCTGCGTTGGGACTATATGAGGACGCTATTGTGCTGTGGCGCCAGCGCGGAGTATTGCAAAAACGGATTAAGGTGGCGGCGGAGACGCAGGTGGAGCATGCAAAAGCGAAGCGGGTGTTTGTCATTTTTAATACGGGCAATGATCTTACACTTAAGCGCGGTCATTTTCTTCAATTTCGGCATGGAGGATGGCGCAAAGGATGGCGTTACAGGATATGTATGCAGAACGGGAATTGTCTAAAAGCTGTTGGGATGGAGGATGCGCCCGTGGTCGAACCCAAATCCGCGAGCGGTGTTGGAGGGACGGGTGTTGTTGCTTAGAGAGGCTTGTGAGCCGAATGAGGTGACTTGGGAGAATTTTCAGTATAGGCTGTGGCGGCGCGTGTTGCGCTTTGTGATTTCGCTTGCGTGTTCGTTTTTCCTTCTGTTGGCGTCATATTTTACGCTCAAGTATTATAGCGGGACGAGCAAGAAGGGGTCTATTTTTAGTGCGTCGTTGATTTCGTTAATCAATATCATGCTTCCAGTCATCATCAAAACGTTCTCCACCTCAGTTGAGCTCCCGCTGTCGCTGTCCGAGCAGCAATCCTCGATTCTCGCCAAGCTGGTGCTCGCGCGGTGCGTCAACACGGCGGTCCTCTTTTATGCTGTGACGAATTACACGGAGCTCTTCGCAGATACGACCATGGCGTCTATCATGATTATCCTCGTCACTGATGCGGTGCTTGCGCCGACTCTCCAAACTCTCAACCTCCCTCGGCGGCTCATGCAGCGTTTTGTCGCCCCGCGCTGCAAGACTCAAAGTGCCACGAACGCGCACTTACCTTGGCATCTTGCGGAGCGGTACACTGAAATTAGCAAAACCATCTTTGTGAGTACATTTTGGAGCGCTATCTTGCCGGCGGGCTTGTTCGTGACCTCGGCGGCCTTCGCTGTGAATTATTTTGCGGACTGCTGCGCGTTGTTTCAGATTTGGAAGCGCCCCCCGCCATTGAGCAGTCGGTTGGTGACGTTGTCGAGGCATGTCTTGTCGTTGACCATTTTTGTGCATGTAGTGATGACAAGGACTTTCTTTGCAGACTGGACTTGTTCTTCTGCCGCCCGACCCCGGCCTGGACGCATGCGCAGCATTTGAGCGTGAGGTTTTATTCGATTTTGTCCGTGGGGATTTTTGGTGTGATTGCCCAGCAGTTCTTTTGGGCGCCGGCCAAGACTCTGATAAATGCGACTCGGCGTCATTTCTATGTGACGGGGCAGGGGGCCGCGATGATGATTCCGTATCGGAGGGTGTTTGGGATCTTTGCGTATGTTCCTACTTTGGACGTGCGGGATGGGGGGGGTAATTTTGAGAAGTGGCTGGCGGCGAATTTGGTGAATGTGCCTAGGGACCTCGTGCCGTTACCTAAAGGCTTAGATTTAGAAGAGAATAATCTGTGCGCGCCTAGAGAGTTGGCAGGGGTGGGGGTGACGGAGGCGGACTTGCCGAAGCTCTTTAGTACCTTTCAGTTTTACCCTCCTCCGAGCCCGACATCCGCGGCGGCGGTGGCGAACGCTGAGAGCGCTGCGGTTCTTGCGGCTGCCGTTGCTGCAGATGCTGCTGCGATTGCTCCTGTTGCTGCCGAGTCGTCGTCGGAGGAGACGTTGGAAGAGCCAACAGCAGCAGCAGCAGCACCAGCAGCGGGAGGAGGTTTGATAGGTATGTTGGCGAATTTGATGTGGCCTGTGGAAATGAAACCTATCGATAGTACTCCTGCTGGTGCTCGCGCAGAAGCAGGGGGAGCAGCAGCAGCAGGGAGGGGTTCTTCTGAAGCGCCCTTGCCGGAGGGGTGGGAGAAGGGCGTGGATGAGAAAGGGAGGGAGGTCTACTTCAATGTGGACACGATGGAGTCTCAAAGGGAGAGGCCGGTAGCTGCTGCGGGGTGGTCGCCGTATACGTGGTGGGGGTATTTGAATCCTTGGAAGTAGGGTGGGGAGGGAGGGAGGGTGGGAGGGAGGTAGAGGTACATGGAGGGAGAAAGAGAGATGTAGATGCTGAAAGTTATGATGATAGAGATGACTAGGATAGGATAGAGGGATTAGAGAAACAAATTAAGAGAGAGAGGTTGAGAACGAGAGAGCGTATGTGCGTGAGTATGTGCGCATCTTTATGCGTGACATACATTTCGTAGGGATACGTGTGTGTGTTTGAATACAAACAACAGATGATGTTTTGAAAACAGGGGACTGAAGTGCCTGTGTGTGACAACATACATCTGAGGGCAAAGGCTTCATCAAAAGAAAAACTGAATGCGATTGCTGCTTCTTCCTCTTCAAGTCCGCGCAGACATCTCTTCCTCCTTTTCTTTAAGTATCCCCCTCCACCAAACCGTAAGCAGCCAACGTCTTTATCTATTCATCCGTCAATATTTCTTTCGATTATTTAATTCCAATTAACTTCATCCCTGCACCGCTACTGCTAAAAGCCCCTTTGGTAAACTCATACGACCCAAACTGAATCGCCCCGCTCAAAAACGCCCTCGTCAACCGTGGCACCAACCCACTAAACAACTTCCCCACCCCCTCCTCCGCCGCGATCGTGCGCGCCGTCTCCCACACCGACTCTGACCCTCCTCCTCCCTCCCCTCCTTCCCCCCCTGACGCAGCCTCGTCAGTCATTATCCTCGTCCTAACTACATCTAAAGGCGTGGACAAGAGCTGCGCAACCGAGCTAGCAGCAGAGCCCAGCGCCGACGATTCCAATGGATTCAATTTCCGGGTAAATTGCTTTTGGAGTGCTTCGTAAACGACGAATTTGATGGCGTCCGTGGGGAAGGCATATGCTATATTAGATGCATACCCTCGATAGAGCCCTGCTAGCCCTTCCTCCTTCACTGCCTGAATGGTTCCAGCAGTACTACTATCAATCAACCCCGTCTGCTGCTGCGTCTTTAAGACTTCCGCCGGGTTCCGAATCAGCCAATAAGGAAAATTCGCGACAAACACAGCGCCAATTGTCGTCAGCTCTTTATATTCACTCCCAAAAGCCGTCTTGGCCAAACCCTTGAGTACATCCTTGGTGGCAAAAAAAGCAGCGCCCGCCGGGGTTCCTACCAAGAGAGCAGGCCACACACCATCGTAGAGGTTTTTGAACAGCTCCGCGGGTTCTTCGTTGCCTTTGGCGTATTGTAAGCGTGTTTTCCATGTGTCGATGGGGTGGAGGAGCAGTTCTTTGCTTGCTCTTGAGGCGGCGCCACCGGCTAGGCCTGAGATGAAGTCTTGGAGAGGGGAGGGTGCTGCTTCGGGAGTGGTGGTGCTGGTAGCATCGGCTGCTGTGAGAATTGTAGATGCTAGTGGGGATGCTGCTTCTTGTACTGATGGTAGTGTCGCGGCGTTGGCGGCTGCTGACAAAGACGGGAGCTCCACGCGGCTGGCCAGGACCAAGCTCAAGGTCAACGCCGACGCTGTCTTAAACATAACCCTGCGGTCCATCGCAGCAGAACGGGTGCTGCTTCTTCTTCTTCTTTGTAAGGGCGTGGTCGTCGTCTCTTTGCTGCCGTCTTGTGGCTGGGCTGCTGCTGTCATTTGGGTGGAAGGAGCCCGGGGTAAGGTGGCTTGATTAAGTCGACCTCCCCACCCCACTCCAGCAGGAGAAACAAATGCCTCGGAAAAGTTGACTAAACCCACGCCCGCCACCACCGCCGACGCCAACGGCACGTGAAACTTCATCTCCTCGTCCTGCCGTGGTCGTAGGGGTGTGCCTGTGCGTACGGTGCGTGTGGAAAGGGCGCTTGTGTGAGTAATGAGGTGGCATTGGGTCGAAGCCCGTGAGCAATACTTGCTGCCCCTCCTTTCCTTTCCCTTTTCTTTGACCACCTACCACACACCCGAACCCGCTTCATCCAGCCCACACACACAACGACCTCAGGCCTCTTAAGACCTTTGGCAACTCCACGGCCACGCACGTAGCTTGTAGCAGACGCAGGCAGGCAGCCTCGACATCACAAGCCACACACATCATCATACGCCCCAATTCCTTTGGCGAGGCCTTTCTACACGACGCTTGCCATGCCCCCACGACCCACCCCACCGCCACAAAAGGCGACCTACTGCCGCAGTTGTCGCAGAAGGCCGCCCTAAGGCCCTGGCTCGCCAAGCTGGGCCTGCCCACGCCCGTCCTACTCGACTGCGGCTCCCAGACATGCTTCAGCTCGCCCCCCCTCGTGAGCCGTGCCATCACGGTCCTCGGGCAACCAGCACGCACTACCGAGGCCCTGTCCAACATCCTTTCCCAAAAGCTCGGCGCACAGCTTACTGATGGATCAACCAGCTTCAATGTGTTGGTGGACGCGACGTGGGTGCGCACTTCCGCAGATGTCTCAACCCTCGCCATGCAGGTCCTGCAACCACTCGCCGCTCGCAAGCTCAAGCATGGACGGGTGGTGCTTCTACCTTCCCACACTCCCGGGCACGTCATGTCCACCTCCTTATCCCCAGGATTAGCATCGCTAGTTCGTTCATTAGCCAAGGAGATGGGAGCAACGGGAACCACTGTCAACATCGTAAACATGCGTGGCCCTTCCTCCTCCTCCTCCTCCTCCTCCTCCTCCTCCTCCT
>Ga0209491_10011302_pt1 | contig 10564 bp, 3 predicted proteins | sample BON02_FD_187213 | JGI IMG/M metagenome (GOLD analysis project Ga0209491, IMG submission 187213) | Freshwater microbial communities from Lake Bonney liftoff mats and glacier meltwater in Antarctica - BON-02 (SPAdes) (version 2) | ecosystem: Environmental > Aquatic > Freshwater > Ice > Glacier...
CAGGATACTAAACGCAAACGGGAGGCAGTTGATGAAGAAGTAGTTGTGTTGACTTTTATCCAAGTTTGTAAATCTATTCAAAAGGCAGCAACTGATAATATTGTAGCACGTGCTACCACCAGTGATCCAGCGAAGTTCATGGAATCTGAACTGGTTTTGGACGATAGGATTCGTAAATTGAAACTCTACGTGGGTGATGCTATCGTTCTGGCTGATTTCGTGAAAAATGGTTTACATGGCACTCTTATTGAATTGTTATCCCATCCTAATCACGACATAAAAAAAGACGTGCTCGAAGCTCTAGTGGACTTTTTAGAGATTGACCCAGGTATTGAAGAATCCAAGTACGAGCAATTCATTGATTCATTCATTGAAGTTGGACTTTTGAAAGTTTTGGTTTCAAACTTGGGAATATTTGACGAAGCCACAGTAGAAGGTTCGCATTGCGTATATCGTTCTATGGAAGCCATTGAGTGTCTCGTCGATTTTAAGAGTTCTTTGGACGTGTTTTCAGTGCATCCTACGCTAAAAAGCTATTTGATTGGCCGCGTTGGTGTTCCAGAATACGAAGCAAATAAATTGTATGCCAGTGAAATTTTATTCTCTTTAGTCTCCAAAGGGACCCACGTAGTTTCTTCAGAAGAAATGGAATCTCTTTTACTTACAATCTCAAAATTACGAAAGGTTTGTCCTGCATCGATGGAAGAGGAAGAATGCATTGCAAATATATTCAACTCAATTGTTTCGCTTCTAATGATCACTGAAAACCAATCCACTTTTCAGAAGTTAGAAGGTCAGATACTAATGTTGAAGATAATTAGACATCGCGCCTTTTGTTACCCGTTCGCAACCAAAATTTTGTCACAATCTATTGAGTCTAATCCAACGTGCGCTCAATTCCTTGTTTCAGTTGGAGGTTTGAAAACAATTTTTCCACTTTTTATGGAGAAAGGAATGAAGACGAAGCATGCAAAGAAATCCGCAGAACACAAAACTATGGTATCGGAAAGTATTCTTTCAATCTTATTCAATTTGTTTCAATGTTTGGATAAAGACAGCATCTCATACCGTCGAACGCTACGAAAATTCGCTGAAGGATCTATGGATAAATGCGATCGATTGATTGAAATATACATTGATTACCGCGCTAAAATGTATTTCTCTACAGATGGTTTGGATCCAGAACAGGTGTACGAGAGACGGCTAGATTCAGGCTGGGAGTACTTTGGTTATATTTCTGCCATCATTGTATATTTAATACAATCCAATGATATATCCCTGTCAAAATACATCGACACTTTGTTCTATCAGAATCGACTTGAATATTCCCAGTTGAAAGAGTCAATGAATGAATTGAGATTGGACATGGAAGCTCTAAAAAAAGTAAACTTTTGATTGAAAGCGAACGAGGCCTGTAGTTTGAATTAAATTAATAGCCCCCCGCCCGTTTTTTACCTCCAATCAGTTGCTCGGTAATTTATGGACGAGCTGAGGTTACCACTGAGTGAATCTCATGCAGATATAATTCGTTCTTCAAAGGGAAACGGAACTGCTTTTATTGGAGAACAGAATCTATTCGCGCTAACACCGCTAAATATTTCTTTTAAAGATGATTCAAAACTCAAACCAATGGTGAGCGACGAGTCGCATAATTTGAATTCACATAAATTTCGAAATACCTGGGAAACTGAATGCGAAAACGATGAGGAATTTGAAGTTCCCGATACTCCTGGAGATATTTGGGAAGAAACCGACAAACCGTTTCTGTTAGTGGATATAACTCGTTACAGAACTGTAGCTTCTGAAACAGACACTGATGCTACAGTCGCGGAGGGGTTGCATGCAGAGCTTATTTCACTTAGAGATCAGTTAGACGATGTTCTTGAAGCAATGTTCGAAGCAAAAATATTCTTTCATGTTGAAAATAGTTTTGAAACTCGTGAGTCAGCTATCGCACAGGGTCAAAGATTGTATCCTGGTCACAGGTTTATAACATTAGAATACCCTGAAGTTATGTACATATCTAATTTGTTCGTTCCCTCTGCTGAATTTTGGGACTCGATAGACACAAAAAACTACACGTCTGAAGTCCCGAGTTTGAATATTTTAAACGCTTGGATCATTAAATGTTCCAGGTCACCAAACTGGAAGATTAAAATGCTGAATGAAGTAAAGCATTTGTCTCTTAAAGAGGAAATTCTCAAGTTGGAATCCGAAGAGATTGTCGACCGAGCTGAAGGTTTGAGTTCATTAATAGACGAGCTGGAAGTTCTTCGTCAAGAATCCGCAAAAACAGATGATTTGGATCTTTTGGAAAGCATTGAGAAGGAAATGGAGGAGTTGCATTTGCATTTAAGTGAGTGTGTCAAAGGGGAGGATTTGGAGGAGGATGGTATGAGTGTTGTCGATATGATTATTGCCATGGTTTTACAGCGGTGTACTATTTTAAACCCAAATAGTTCCTTTTGGCGGGAAACTCATGAAGCAATTGTAAATGCTTGGTGCAAGGATTTCGGAAGATTGCCAAGAAGTAGACCATGAGACTTTTCTTTTTTCTCAACTTTAACTATAAACAACTTGATACAACGATCGATAGTTATGATGGATGATGACTTGACAAGGCCTCCCTCGCCTGGAGAAAGTGGTACTGAAAATGACTGGGAAAGTGTAGGCACCCCAGTAATGACTTGCATTAAGACAGACCTTCCGTCCCTTTGGATATGGGAGGCTCTATTCGTCACAAAACCGAAACAGAACGATATCTTTCATTACAAGTGCCTGATAGAAGGCAACTATCAGCACAAGTTCAATCTATGGTTCTTAGTCCATATGTTAGTAGAAACGGTATCCAGCCGATGGAGCCTCGTTGGTTCGAAAACATGATGTTGGTATTTCAAATGGATAGTACAGCGATCGTCGACAGTATTTTTAATTCATTGCTGGGTTTCAATTATTATGGAACCTCTTCGAAATATAAAAAATGCCCGAGAATAAAACGCTCCCACAAGTTACACCTCATCGCTTTTCACTTGTTTCCGAAGATAGAAAAAGAACTCCAATTGAAACTACTCGAGCGGCTGGAAGAGTTATTTATATCCAACAGCGGAAATATGAATACGTGTATAGAAGAAGACATTCTTGGTTTGCTTTTGAAGAGGCTCTTTGGTGACGAAAGATGGGAGATGGAAACATTTGATAAGACTGTCAAGGAACGGTTATTTCATCTCATTATAACTCTGGCCTCTTACACCATTAAGCACGCCCACTTGAAGAGTATGTTTGTACCTCTTATCTCACTGAATTCTAGGACGCAAGAATCAAGACTGAACGGGCTGTATGCTATAGATACCATGCGGGCAATTATTTATCACGATGGTTCGTCACCTACACCGCGTACTTTTTTAAGTGTTATTGGGGATACAGAAAAAGCATCGGTGATTACTGGGGCAAAGAGGGACTTTGATTTTAATGACGGGTTTACCTTCTGCTGTTATGTTAAAGTAGAAGCGGATTCATATGGAGATTCAGACCCCAGATCTCCTACCTCCTCGAGCAACAGTTATTTGGATGACCAGAATGAACAACGCAATGCCACTCTCTTTAGTATCAGAAATGAAACACGTGAAAATGGCATTGATATATTCTTAAGTGGATCTTTAGCGCATAACAACATATCACGAGATCTTTATATCCGTGTGTGGTTACCGGAAGGAAATGAGATTGTAAAACTTGCTTCTTCTGTTTTATGTGCTGATCATTGGCATTGGTTTTGTGTCACTATTTCCCCTCCGTCCTATTTATGGGGCAGCAAAATGAGTGCTTACGTTGACATGAATTTAGTTCACACTAGTACCATGAAATATCCGATGCAAGACAAAGGTTCTTTTGATTTTGCTTTCGGTGGCGTAGAATCTTCTCAAGGTTATAAATGGGGATTTTGTGGCCAAGTAGCTCGGTTGCTTTTGATCGCAGATGTTCTTTTAGAGCCAGATGTGCTGAAGTTGTATGATTTCCATACACAAACTAAAAAGGATGTTAAAAGTACGCAAGAAGATCGGCATTTTGGGAATCTCAATCATGATTGGCAGCAGCTTCGCGAGAATATGAAGAATTCAGGAGGATGGAGTAGTTTACCTTCATCATTGTTCTCCAAAGTACTCTTCTCATGGGATGCAACTTTCTGTAGCTCCGAATATCCTCATATTTTCCATGATGTAAGAGGGACTATTGGAACCAGTGATGGCGGTCAAATTGTACGACGACAAGTCCTTTCTGATATTTTAGGAAGCGTTGGAGGCATAGAAATATTTTTGCCACTTTTGCTTTCAAATGTTGGATCTCCCAATTCTAAGCCACGGTCGTGCTCCTTTAATGCCACAATTGTTGCAAGAGTTGTTGCCCTTGCTTCGGATTTGATGTCTTTTGAATTTTGTGACAGGAAAGATCCTTCAGTTGGACATTTTTGGATTTTTAAATCAAGTCAATTCATTCAACTCTTACGACCTGCCATTCTTCGCAGTTGTAGAGAAACAATATCGCTTGAGTTTTGTGTAGCCTTGTCATCCCTTGTAAGAGTCATTGCCGACATAGTGCGTTTTCATGTGCCGGACCATGGAAGTACCCGGAATGTGTCTAGCAACGGTCAAGATACACCTCTAACCGACTACGAATCAGTGGAGAATGTACGACAAACCTGGTTTGCTTCTAGTGAACTTTTGTATACACATTCCTATGAACTTTTCTTTGACTTTGCAATTTGGCAACATGCGTCCTTTCCAGTGCATGAATATCTTTTTGCTTCGATGCATGATCACCTTACTATTCATTGGACGGATATTAAACAAATCATATCCATTCAATATCTGCTGGATTCCCTGTTTTTCTATTACGACCATCAATCTGATCCACGTTGTTGCTCTACTTCAGCTGCTGATTTAGCATCTTGCAGAATCGGTATTTTGGGAATTCTTGATGTTTTCGTTTGTGGACCTCGAACAAATGGAACCGCATTCCATGCTCCTTATTTGTTGTCACCCAATGAGAATGAAACATTACTGGATAGCATTGGTTTGATGTATAGAATATCGCAACAAGATGTGAAATCTATTCTTAATAGCTGCCTTGCGAATCGTAACCATCCTGATACTTTAGAGGCTATCATTCAGTACGTGATTTCACTTGTCAGCAGAGCCTTTACTAAGAGGTTGGTTGGAATTCTTCAGTATATTGAGAATTTAGGAAACCTTGTTCCACTATGGTCTCTAATTGGAGTTTCGCCGGGAATTCGAATCCTGATTTTGAGGTTGTTGCATGTTTATACCCAAAAAACTGGAAATAGTTACGATCCAGTTGCAGATTCTACGACTAGTATTAATGGGAGATTTATGCTTAATGCTGAGTTCTTGGAACATTTGGCAACATTTCTAAGAATATCAGCTTTTGAATGGACTGACGAATGTACGGAGTGTATCATTTCCTTCATGTGCGATGAAGAGTTAGATTTCTCTGGACAAGTTGTTAGCCGAGACAAGTCATCCATCAAATATCCTCTTCTATTCAGAACCTTATTCGAGATCCTCTCCCATTCGTCAAGTAAAGTGCGTATTCATGCACTGTCGCGGGTATCTAAACTGCTAGACGACACTGAAGATCCTACGATTGCAAGCCAGAATCGAAATTTGTTCACTCGTGTATTTGGATGGCAGCAATTGCTACTGTCAATGTTGTTAGACGGAGAACCAGACAGTAGTATTATTGAAGAGAAGGTCTTGGAATTGTATTCGTTATGTGTATTTCACAGGATGATTGGATCTACCGATTTCTCTCATTTACAAGTTGCAGAATCCAAGTCATTGTTTTCTCCTCCAAAAAGGGCTGGAAATACTAGTAAAGAATCATATCCTGTGAGGCTGCATGCATTATGGAACGGACTAAGCCACTTCTACATCGTCCATCGTCAGAATCTTTGTATTTCGTTGTTATGGCGTCTCCTTGCTAGGAGCGTTCAAGTCCTTCGCCAAGCGCAGGCGGGCGTAGAAGCAGCCAGGGTTCTCATTCTGAACAGCTATCAAGTCTTGAAACAAATTTGTTTGGCTTCTGTGCACAAGGACGACGCAAATAAAGATGAGGAAGTTCATTTGGTACGAACGACGATTTTATTTGTCACGTTATTGTCTCGTGTATTGAGCACATATGGTATTCCATCAGCATCTGTCCAACTTCCTGCTATCAATATCCCCAACTCGGTTTCAACTATTAATTTGAGTACTATTATTCTTGAAAGGAAATACAGGCAAGAGTATATTCGTGATGCAGAGATTCAAAATAAATTTTGGTTAGGCTTATGGACTAAATATGGCGATTTATTAAATCCAGTCTCCATTTCCGGCAAGGTGGATTCAAAAGATATCAAAGTTTTGTGTGATCAATTTCCGATGCCTATTGGGGGTTATGTCTGGAGTGCATGTGAAACGATCGTTTCGGCGCTGAAATCAATCATGACGAGTATTAAGACTCTGAATACAGAAAGCATTGGCTATATAGAATTAACGAAGGTAATTCTTTCTCACCTTGCAACGATTGAGACACTTTTGGGTGAGGCTGGGTTGTTCGCAGGAGGCGACAGATCGACGTATACATTGGAATCCTCTCCTCCGTTTCAATTAAAGGTATTTACTCATAGAAAGGCTAGCACAGATATTGTAGAGTCTCCAAGGTATTCAATGTCCTCGCCTACTTTGTTTAATTCTCCTTTTATTGTGGCGTCTAAACCTGATCCATGTTCTCCAATGCCTCTATTATCTTTGCCTAGTCCTGTTCACACACCCCAACGGAAAAGTAGTAATGATGCATTTGTGATTATAGAGGAGCCCGACGCACCAATATCTTTTTCTGATGCAGAACGTATGGTGCTGTTGGCATCCATTTTGGGTGATTGGCTATTTGAAACACAGGATGAACCTCGTGAATCAGTTTCCACGGTTTTTGGTATTTTGAATGCGAAACCATCAACCAAAGTTGAATCCGGGATCAGCACTGGATTGAAACATCTTGTAACAAGAATATGCAGACAATTAACAGGGCATGATATTGTTCGAGGTGCGGAGGCCGCTGCATTGGTGAGATGTCAATGGCTAGTACCTCGTGTGTCGCGACCCCCATCCATGTCGGGCTTGAAGGAATACATCGAGGAACAAAATAACCAATATAAATCATCTCTATTCCTGCAACACGGTGCTCGAGTAAAATATCTATCGGATCGTATCAACTCACGCAAGGTTGAAATGACTCGATCCTGTTCAAGAATCGAAGTAGGGGTTCAAGTTTTTTCTTTGAATTACTATGAGGAATCCACTCGAAGAAGTTCTTGGAAACATGATCGATTGGAAATGGATTCTGTTGGGGTGAATCGATGGAAACGTTTTCTAAAGAATAGTTGCTTGTCTCCAATTAATACATTTGTCACGTGGGTTCCTGCGGAGTTTAATGGTTCACTATGTAAACTCATTTCGAAAGTTGACCGATGTGAAAATTCTTTAAGAATGCGACTTCGTTTGAAACAAGAATATAAAGGTCATCGAGTTCAATTATTCAAAGTTGGAAATGGTCAAGTGGTTTCCTCATTAACTTCTCTGACAAAGATGGCACCGCCACAAAAGCATCCTGTTCCAAGTGAAAAACCAGCAACATCCATCGCCTCTACTGATTGGGATGTGGTTGATTTAAAATCAGTACACTATGCTGCAAGGAATGAGAAGGTTGTTCATTCAACAGAGTGTGAATTAGTGTTGCCATTATGCGTTGTTCGTGGACGAATGGATATCACTGTAACTCACATATACTTTTATGGCGATTTTGTTTCTATTCCTGGAGACACAGAGGAACAAGACGTTTCTAGTCCCGTATTTGAAAGGCGTCAATCAGATGAGGATTTTGAAAATATTTCGGAGTTGAGTCCTGACTCCATATATTGGGATCCTAGTTGCCAACGTGAAGAATTATCGGCCTTTATTTTGAAGCCCCGTCGTTGGGCATTGTGTGATCTTTGTGACATTCATCGTCGACGATATTTACTTCAGTCCAGCGCTTTGGAATTCTTTTTTCTGAATCGGAAAAATTACCTGTTTAACTTTCCTGGCTACGATGAGAACGATATTGTTTTTCAAAGGATCATTAAGCAAAAACCGCGACTGCTGTCATTTGGACACATGAGAAATTATACCAGAAATGCGATATCTGTTGTACACAAACATGCAGCATTGTCAAAGTTGTACAAACCCCAACAGCTGATTGAATTGAGGAAAGAGGAATGGACAGACAAATGGGTTCATTGTGAAATGTCTACTTTTGAATATCTCATGAATCTCAACACTGCCGCGGGAAGGACTTACAATGATTTAACTCAGTACCCTGTGTTCCCTTGGATATTAACAGATTACACATCTTCAAGCATCGACTTACATGATCCAAAAGTGTACCGAGATCTATCGAAACCAATTGGAGCACTGAACCCACAGAGACTTGATCGATTTATAAAGCGGAAACAAAGTCTTGAGAGTGACGAAAACAACGTGCCACCGTTTCTGTATGGCTCCCACTATTCTACCATAGGTTCAGTATTGTACTATTTGATGCGATTAGAGCCGTTCACGCAATTCGCAAAGGAACTTCAAGGAGGTCGGTTTGATCACGCAGATCGTCTTTTCCATTCCGTGGAAGAAACCTGGAAAAATTGTCTAGGCTCCGATTCCGATGTCAAGGAATTAACCCCCGAATGGTTTTATCTTGGAGAAATGTTTTTGAACCAAAACGATGCTTCATTTGGAAAACGTCAAAATGGGACAGTCGTTGACAATGTGATATTACCTGCTTGGGCTAATGATTCTGTTGAGACCTTTGTAAGAACAAATATGGAGGCGCTAGAAAGTGATGTAGTGAGCCAATCAATTCACCTTTGGATTGATCTCATTTTCGGAGTGAAACAACGAGGTTTAGAGGCTGAAAAGGCCAATAATCTCTTTTACTACCTGACATATGAAGATGCAGTTGATCTGGAGTCAGTGAAAGATCCCATGCTTCGAAGGTCCATTGAAACACAAATTGCCTTTTTTGGCCAAACCCCGGCTCTTTTGTTTTCCAAGCCTCATCCGAAAAGAAAACCTTCTAGAACCCACAGATTACAGGTTCGAAATCCATTTTCAGTATATTGTGCTTCACGGGGAGCACAGAATGTATCTACAATCGGTATATTTGGATCCCAATCTTGTGTCAATTATTCGAATATTCTCATTGAGGACGAAGCTACCGGCATCCTGCGGAGATTGCAAAGCGGAAGTGGATGGGAACATGTCTCCCTTTTTCATGTTTTGTGGTCGGACGGGTCATTGAGGAAATACCATTGCAAATCCAAAGGAAATGAAACCATGTTGATTCAAAACGAAATCTCAAAATCACAAACGTACTGGTCGACTGTTGGAAAGGCGTGTCGATACGCAAATACAATTATTTCATGCGGTCATGTAGATGGTACTATTAAAATTCACTCCTTGTTGGATGGAAAACTAGTGCAGAATGTGGAATTGCATCGTGGCAGCGGGATCGCTACCGTAATTTCCGTTGATGAATCGTGTTCGCGTATTGCAGTAGGATGCTTTGATGGAACAATTCTCGTATGGAATCTTGTAGCTGTTAACATTGTAGAAGAAACAGTTCAGAGCCTTCAAGAGGAAGCTAAACAAACTGAAACGGATGGTAGCGATTCAGAGGAACATAATGACCATGAGAGTTCGATTTCCGGATTGCTCATCAACAAATTCTTCTCAGCTTTCCGTCCCAAGAAAATAGCCAATACCCCGATTCTTAACAATCTCAGTGGCCCCAGGCATTGGTTATTTGGGTGCCACGAGTCTCCAATATCTAACCTTTATTTGAGTGCCGATTTAGATATTATCATCTCCACTTCCATGAACAACCCTCAAATGATACTGCATTCAGCAAGTGATGGTGTTTTCTTGCGGTCCATCAATATAGATTTCAAAGGATTTCAATCCATTACCGTAATTTGTGTTACTCGATTAGGGCAAATCGTAGCACAGTCACAATCAATTGATGATGGCTACCAACTTCATCGCTTTTCGATCAACAATGGATTCATATCCACTGTGCCGTACAACCACAAAGTTTTGAAAATGTATCCTTTTCAAAATTCAAAGTACGTCTTGCTGGCATGCAATAGTTATTTTGAAGTGTTAGATGTTTCAACATTCGGAGTTGTGTTAAGGAAAGACCTAGACGGAAGTTTAGTGCAGGATATCAAGATGGGATCTGATGAGATGTACATAGTAGTAACGCATAAGGATGGTTCCGTTTCCTGGCATCTCATAGGAGAGTTGTAAACATAATTAATCGATTTCTTAAATGGAAATGGCTTTAAATGAGATAGACCGTCTTAAAAGTGTCTTGGTTGACTTGGCTGCGAAAGGGGAGGATGTTTCATTTTGAAAGGTATTGGTGACATCAGTTCCAAAACTCCTTGGGATTTCGGATACACTCATATTGTCATTTC
>Ga0209491_10011304_pt1 | contig 10564 bp, 9 predicted proteins | sample BON02_FD_187213 | JGI IMG/M metagenome (GOLD analysis project Ga0209491, IMG submission 187213) | Freshwater microbial communities from Lake Bonney liftoff mats and glacier meltwater in Antarctica - BON-02 (SPAdes) (version 2) | ecosystem: Environmental > Aquatic > Freshwater > Ice > Glacier...
AGAGAGAGAGAGAGAAAGATGAAGACAGAAAGAAAGAGAGACAAAGACAGAGAGTGAAAGATACAAAGAGAGAAAGAGCGCTGAAAGAGAGAGAGAGAGAGAGAGAGGAAAAAGGGAGAGAAAGAGACAGCGACATAAAAAGGGGGAGAAAGAGAGATAAACAAAGAGAGAGAGAAAGAGAGATCGGGAGAGAGAGAGCGCGATCGTTTAAATATTCATACACACACACTGTGACGCACCCGCACGCACGTATGCACTCGCACATGTACGAACATACACAAACATAAACATACACACACAAACATACTATATGCATATTTACAGAGGCTTATTTATGCACACTTTACATACACATACATACATACATATGTGCATACATACAAACATGTTTCCATAAGTACATGTAGATAAATAAATATACTTGAAAATAATATGTGAAAATATGCAAAAAAAAAATATCCAGATGTGTGTGTAACTTACATACTTGTAGAAACATGTACTCTTATGTACTCGAATGAATCTGTCATCCTATTTATGCGTAGGTAGGGATATTTTCATATGGATGTCAGGATTAGAAGTGCAGCCAGGAATTGGACCGTGTGCAAATACATGTATATTTCAGAAGTAAATATACGTTCACTGAGACATCCATGTTGGGAAAGTTATGCTTGAAGTACCTATTGAAGGTTTGCAAGATGAAGCGGAAGGGGATTTTTGTCCGACGCAGCAGCTCGAACCATCTCTCCGGACTGCAAGAAGCACCGCAGTTCACCACACCCTGGGCATCCTCATGCCCAGCCGCAACCAGATACAAGCTGACCCCGCAGCAAAGCATACCCACGACTGCTTGCTCGGCCGTCGTGAGAGAGTCACAGTGCGGGCAGGTTTGACAATTCCTCGGCGCCTACACAGGAGCAGCCATGTTGGCTGTTTGGCAGTGGCTGGTTCCTTGACCTACCATACTGTGTGGCCACAATCAGGCAGGTCTTCGACACGGGTGATGTCCATCGCGCGCGCCAGTATGTCTGTCCTGCAGGGAGCCTGGGCAAGGCGGTCGGCTTCGCTGGCGTGCGCTCCTGTGACGCCGCTGTGCTGTGGTTTATTTTTTTTGGCATTGTATGATGCATCATACAGTCTTGGGCTGCTGCATGATACATATGCAGCAGCCCCCATCCAGCCTATTTCCTTTTTTTGTCGCAAGGGCTTTGCCAAGCTCTCCTTGGAAGTTTTGACTTTATCTTTTGACAATTTCTATGCAAGCTCCCGACCCAAGCCCCCGACCCCGCGGACCCTTTTGCCTCGGGAGTCAACTCCTGATGCAAGAAATCTACTTTTTGCCTCGACCGCCGAGGCAAGGGTCTTGCTTCGGGGGGTGGAACGTGCTGGCGAAATCAGACGTCTCAGATGGAAGAGATCGGACAAAGTCTTTACAATCAAACAAAGATCAGCATGAGCACACAGAGCTTCGAGCAAAGCTTCTAGACCATTTCTTACGAAGTAATAAACACAACATCAATCAATTTGAGATCAGACAAAGTTCTGACATCAGACAAAGTTCTGAGACGGCTCAACACGACTTTGGAAGAAAAGATTCGATCTGGACCAGCTCAACCCGAATTTTACAGAAGTGATAACGCGTTGCGCAGGCTGATCCAATTTACTGAAAAACAAAAAATCGAGTGTGTGTGTGTGCTTAGGGGCGCGTGATGGTGAGTGCTTTGCCTAAAGCTGCCGCAACTGGATCAATGCAGGGCGGCCAAGCGCACGCAGCAGCTTTGCCCGAAGCTGCTGCGCGCCCACCACAAGAGGAATGATGGCAGTGACCTGATAGCAATATGGAGGGTAGTCCAGTCACTGGATTACACTCATTGGACTACCCGCAAGCAAAAAAAATTGCACATAATTCGTTTTTAACTCAAATTTGCTTTCAATTCTCTTGCGGATTTGCGGGTATAATTCAGGTTTTGCAGTTGAAAACCCCCAAAACTCCGTGTGACTTGATTGACTAAGCGCGCAACAAGAAATTGCAACTGCTTCCTCCATGACCCTGGATCTGTAAAAGTGAGTGCTTAAGCACAATACCCTTTGCTAGAAACACTGGTCCAGTGTGTCAAGAATATGGTGAAAATAGGGTCGTGTATTGAAAATATCAGGCTTTGATCATTAGGCGCTCGGCGGTCAAGCTTCCGTGCGCCACAGGGTCACGACCAAATTCGAAAAATTGGTCATTTTTTTTCGATTTTTTCATTCGTTTCAACAATTCGACCTGCGGGTCGAAATTTTGAAAGAATCGCAAGTTGGCGAACACCGCAACCTGCAACCAAGTCGAAGTTGTCGAAGGTCGCATTTTGTTTAACCTGCAGCGCCGCAGGTCGAAGAAACTATGAATTTTTGGAATGAATAATGAAACAAAACACGCTGCGCGGTGGGGAAATCCGAGGAAAAAACCAGCACATCATGATAAATGTGGCATTAGAGGAAATGATTCTTTGACAGAGAAGCGTATGTAAAAAATACTTTTTGAATCCAAATTTTCCACTTTCATGTTCTTTATAAATTGAAAAATCTGGTCCAAACTTCGCAAGCGCGTCGACCAGCCTCATGATGATGGAGGAGGACTGATACAGGTCATGGTGTGGCTCTGGGTGCAGATGGAAGCGTGTGGACGTGAGGGCATGGCAGTCAATGGCAGTGGCTGGGCCAGGAGGAGAATAGATCACTACCTACGCAGCTGTCTGACAGCCAATTGGCTGTCCGAGGAACAACTATCTCAGACATCCAGGATAGATTCCAGACGTGTTGGGAACGTTACTGAGGTATATTTGCCTTTGACAGGGGGAAACAAAATCTCCAACACATTGAAAATCGAGGATTCCCTCAATTTTCACAGCATTTTTGTCCTTGACTTGCTTGCATTCAGGGCTTGGCATTTTTTGTAATTTCACTGACCAGACATTACATTTTTTTCAAAAAAAGGACGTGTGAGACGTCCAATACCAAAAAAATATGAGAAAAGGATACCCAAAAAAGACAATCCAGATGGCCAGCAGTGCGACTCCTATGGCGCGCGGCGGCTGCAGGGCTAATGCCTACTACGTCGTATTCTAGACCTGCATGACCGTAGTCTGAGGTCCAAAAGATTCTTCATAATCTGAGGTCTGAGGGACAATTGGCACATAACAGTCTAGACGCAGGTCTATATTGGTTGGTCCGATCTTATCTAATAAAGAAAGCAACAAGCACGTTGGACAGTGAGGTTGCAGGAGGAAGGTCATCAAACCCAAAGGCTAATATTGAGCTGTTTCACAATTTGCAGACCCCTGAAATTTTAACTACCCTGTCCTCTCTAGCACCCCCCGAGCTAGAAGGAGCCAGTCACTATTAGTATTTAAATTTGGCCATCCTGCCAGAATTAGAAAACCCAATTTGGAAAAAGTCAGGCAGAAAAGCAAAAACAACGAAAATTTTCGTGGAAATTTGGGGAATCGAGAAATAGCTGCAAAGTGAATGATGGGGGTGTGCGTGTCGAGGGCATATGACGATACCAAAAGTTGGAGCACATGTGCAAGACTGGAGGACAAGATAGCATGGCTTTGGCTTTACCAGTGCCACCAAAAGTTTTGGAGGTGCCAGCGATAATTCGTTTAAGAAGACTTTGTGTCTCATGAATATTCGCCCCCAAGACGTTCTTCTGTCTCACGAACCAACTCTTTGGTTTAGGCGCCACCAACTCTTTGGTTTAGGTGCACCATCTTTTTAAGGCCACAAACTGCCACAAACTCCTTGGAAAGTGTTGTTTGTTGAAGTTCACCTCGTAGCTGTATATAAGCTGTGAGATTCACGTGAGGTGGGCTCGTCCGCTCAGTTTTGTTTTGAATTAGAGAATCTGGGAGTGACTCGTATGAGGAGAAAGCTAGGAGTGGGAGACACTTAGTTAAAACAATAGAGGAGAAACACCCTTCCGAGACCCCAATGAATTCTACAAGGAGCTGCACGCAGACAACAGAACCTCTATCAACAAAAGAAGCACCCAAACTGGGTTCAAGAGAAGGAGGGAGGAAATTCTATTCAAAAACTGAACGGACGAGCCCACCTCATGTAAATCTCACAGCTTATATACAGCTACGAGGTGAACTTCTACAAACGACACTTTCCAAAGAGTTTGTGGCAGTTTATGGCCTTAGAAAGATGGTGCGTCTAAAGCAAAGAGTTGGTGGCGCAACGTCTTGGGGGCGGATATTCATGAGACACAAAGTCTTCTTGAACGAATTATTACTCTCCACCATGCACAATGGCAGGGAGATGCAGAGAACTACAATTGATATGTTCCATTGGGCAAACCCAAAAAAACAAAACACTGCGCACAAAGAAAGGCGCGCGAATAGAGATCGCGAGCTTTTCAGAATGGCTCGTGAATAGGAAAATGCTGCGCACAAAGAAAAGGCGCGCCAATGGAAGACACTGCGCATAAAGAAAGGCGCGCATTATTCAAACAAGTATGCTGCGCACAGAGAAAGGCAGCTCGGGCGTATACACGGCGCACAAAGAAAGGCGTGGGCTTTATGCAAAAAATAAACAAATACAAAGTATAGAAATAAAAAAACTTAATGCCAGCCTCCAGCCCGGCTAAAGTATGTCAAAATCCATGGTATAATGACATGGACAATAAAAGTAATCATCCTCGCAATCAAATTGAGTTTGATGTGCAGAGCACATGTAGAGTGCACGTGGATGCGCAAGAAGTGCAAGTACAAGTGCCATGCGACCTGCACGACCTTGAGCAGTGGATGTTCATGATCTTGAGAACGGGTTCCAAGTTGGCTTTGCAGCTGGCAACTGTGATGTCAGCGGTTGGCTTTGCAGCTGGGTACTGTGAACAACAGTTTGGCCCTTGAGAGTTGTGAAGAGATAGCAGTGGGACTGCATCAGTGGCAACATAACCAGCGAGAACCCCATTCACGTCCTCGTGGAGCCATTCTGAAAAGAACGCGATCTCCCAAAAGGGGTTCTCGCTGCTCAACTGCCTGCTAACAGCAGCTGTGGCCCCATTCTGATTGTTGAGAGAGGGTCTGCCAAATGAATGACCCGCTCTGTTTCCCAGCCAGTCTGAGCTTCATAGCGATATGAGTGACTACTCACTGCCCCCCCCCCCCCCACTTTGCGCTATTTGGGGGCTACACACCAGTAGCGTTTCCTGCTATTGAATTAATGTCACGCGACAGCAGAGGGCAGTCACGTGGTGGTTGTGGCAGGATAAAACTAATCTGGAAGTTCAGAAATCTAGAGGTCTTTAATTTGAAGGTAGTGTAAAGGAAAGAAAGGTAATGTAATGAAGCAAGGTAGTGCGATGAAGCAAGGTAGTGGAATGAAACAAGGTAATGGAATGAATTCAGATTGTGTGATGAAGCAAGGTACGGTAATGGAAAGAAAGGCAGTACAATGAAGCAAAATATTGTGATGAAGCAAGGTAGTGTGATAAGGAATAGCTAGTTCCTCCGCTACCACATGTTGGCGTGTTGCGCCTCGCCACCACACGCTCTGCCAAAGACTCTATGCGAAACTACTCTGATGATGATGATTGCTTTTATTACTATAAAAAGTAGTTTAGTACCCTTGATTGAGGGTCTATGCGCTCAAATCTATTTTAGATTTGAGATATCGGTGGTTTGCTCACATCTTCTTCTTTTCTTTTTTGTAAATAGAAACCTGTCAAGTGCGAAATTCTTTTCAAATGAGGTGATTTAAATAAAACAGTTGCAGAGTTTTGGAGATTCTTCCTCAGATCACTCGATGTTTTGGCCAACACTGACCTTGAACTCCGTCGCAATGTTTTGCCACTCGCAAAAACATTGTTTAAAGTCACACAGTGCTGACGCCACGCCAAACATCCACACCATGTCAGAGTCGCAGTCCTTGGACAGTGGTGCAATTTCTGTTGATTGTTGTACCACAGGTCCTGTGGTACAACCAAATTTTGTTGTACCACAATACCACGACCTGCAGGTCACAAAAATTGCATGTGGTGGTCCTGCAATGTAGCACGCTGTTGTGTAACAACTTGCGCTGTGGGGGGAAATTCTTGTCAGCTTGCGGCACTTGCGCTAGCGCCCAGTTGTGCCTGAGCTGAGCAAGATTCCCATTTTTTCTTGAGTACACATGATTCTGTTTGTGATTCTGATTGAGGTGGGCAAGACTCTCGCCGGCTTGCAGCATCGATCACGGGTGTTCAGTGTGACCACGAGAGACTTCTGCGGCTTCAGCACTGCCTGTCACGCTCTGAGACTGGAGAGAGGCGTTGGACGGCAAAGAAGAACCGCAGCGAAATGGCAAAATCCCATTTTTCCTGCGTCGAAACACGTTTTTTAAAGTGGGGTTGGGTATATCTCGAACGAGAAATATTGCGTTTGGAGAACCGCAGCGAAATAGCAAAATCCCATTTTTCCTGCGTCGAAACACGTTTTTTCCTCGGATTTTGCCATTGCGCTGCGGTTCCGAGTCTCTTTTCGCAAGTGCCAAAGTTGTGCACAAATCTAGATCCGAGTCTCCTCTACACTTTGATATTAGGAACACATAGCAAATTCGCTCGGAAAAATAATTTCCTAGCGCTCGGCGTTTGCTTTCCGCAGCCCTGCTCGAGCGCTGGCCGCAGGTTTGCCGCGTCAAGATCACGTTTACAAAACTACCAACGAATCGTTTCGTTTCCACAACAAAAAATTCGATGAAATGCGTTGTAAACTGGATTCCACTGAGAATCCGCGTTCGTTCGAGAAATACCTAGCCCCACCTTAAGGAGAAATGGGAACGGAACGGAAAGGGAATCCATGAGGGTTATGGGCAGAGTTATGGGAACAGGAAAGGAACTTCCTAAGAAAAAAAATTTGCCAGCTGACGCCGGCAAATTCTTTTTTGGGAATCGCTAGCGAGTCGGAGAAGGTGTTTGCGGGGATTTTGGACGAATTTTTTAGGTGTTGACATCTCCCAAAAATAAGTGTTTTTAGTAGACGAACAATTTAAAATTTCATGACCTTGACCCCTCCCCTTGTATTTTGCAATGGACAATCATTTCATTCTCTTACAAAAAGTGTTCTTGATGGTGGTAGTCAACATTATGGTGTACAAACGTATATATTTAATGCGTGACCATGTGACTTATGCGTGAATATTCATACTAATGTATATGTATATATACATGTATGTGTCACAAGTGACCTTGACACAAACGGGGGTTGTCACGAACATTTGTCGTCCCGGAAATAGTAAAGAACCACAAACTCTTAACCCATGAAATGTACTAAGTGTTCGACTAGCTGAGTGCTGGTGATGCGCTAGCACTTGGTTACACTTGGAGCAAGGTTGGCGTTGATTGTCTCCACGAGAAGGCAGGACCACACCTATGCGCCAGTGATCGCTCCCCAAAAACGTTGCGCAATACTTCAAAAAAAAATCTGCCCGCTCGAAAATAGTCTCACTCTACAGGTTCAATAGACACAACACGACAGCGCCGACAGCGGTCTTGCCTCATCTCGCGAACAACAGCGTCAACTCGCACAGACATTGACTAGGCCTTCAACGGAGGCCGCGTTTTGCGCGTGACAGCTTTCGTGGTGTTCATTCCAAGTGTGGCCTCCATTCCACGCTGTTCAAGCCTCTCAGCCAGACAGTGTGGTAGGGCTTGTTCGCTAACATGACCCGCAGATTTGCTTGCCAGGACGTACCAAGGATGCTGCCGACATGTATGGATGCTTTTCTGTTGGATGAAGCTGCCCTCCTTGCCACCCAACAATTGATTGTCTCCACGAGAAGGCAGGACCACAGTGCAGCCAAGGATGCTACTGCCCGCCATGCCACCCAGGACGAGGCTGACCTTGGTGCGAATTTATTTATGTATTGTACACATGCTATGTTTGATGAAGTCGAGCTGTTTTTTTGTCAAGTTCTTTGGGATCTGTTTCCACACCCGACTCCTTTGTTTATACCATGTGTGTGAGGTACGTGTGTGTGCATGTTTATACACAAATATGTATGTATATGAAGAGACACTATGTGTGCATATAAATACACTGTGTGTGCAGATACATACATGCATACATGCCTGTGTTTTTTTTACCGAGTCCACATGTATGTGCATGTATGTTTGCATACATGTGTGTTTGCATGCAGGCATGCCGAGTTGGCATGTGTGGGTGTGCATGTTTACATGTACACACACTGAATTACATTCGTGTGTGCATATATGTACATATATACATGCCGAGTTTGTTGCGCATGTATGTTTACACACATGTAAATTTGCATACATCCATGCCGAGTTGGCATGTGTGTGTGTGCGTGTTTACATGTACACACACTGATAGTGTCACAATTGACCTTGTCACGAACGGGGTTTGTCATGAACATTTGTCTTTCCGGAAATAGTAAAGAACCATTAACTCTTAGCCCATGAAATGTACCAAGTGTTCGACTTGCTGAGTGCTGTTGATGCACTAGCACTTGGTTACAGTATGTATGTATGTACATGTGTATGTATACATATACGTGTATGTCATGTATATATAGTATGTCATGAATACATAGATACATGTATACATCTATTCATATTCCATCTTAACATCATCTTGCTCGTCGTCAGCGACGGAGATGACAGTACCAAAGGTTGGAAATCTTTGTTTCAGATTCCAGGGGTAATTGAGGTTCACGAACTTCATGAAGTTTTTGTTCAAGTTTGCTAGTATACTGAGAACCACAGTCTTGTCCACCAAATCGTCTGACATTCCTCTGACCGTGCCCTTGGGCCCAGAGTAAATATCGAGTTTGCTGTTTGGGTGGGAAAAAAAATCGTGACTTCGAAACGAAGGGAGTTGGCCTGTCTCCCCCAGCGGGGACAATGTTGGAATGGGAAGGGAAAGTTTCTAATATGCGTTCCCGGAACTATTTCGGGAACTAAGGGAACGCACACCGCTGATGACTTACAAGAACATGAATGATCATTCATCCATCATTACTCTGTTCGTCTTCGTCATTGGTTGCAAAAATCGTCAGGTTTTAGTCAATCTCACAAAGCTTCAATTTTCAATCAACCTTTGCAAAAGCTTTCGTCATCACGACGAGGGGGGTGTGTGTGTGTGTGTGTTGCTTTGTTTTATGTTGCAGATTAGTTCAGTTTCAGTGGTTTTGTCCAAGTTTTTTTTAAATTCATAAGACCTAGATCCTACACAGTTTCATTGGATGGCGTCGACACCCACATATGCTCAAGTGGTAGACCAAAATACCCGGATTGATTGATGTTGCTTTTACCCCCTCCACACAGTCAAATTTATTCCCGAAATTGATATGCCTTTTCTATGTTGAAACTCACAAAGTTTCCACCTCCATATGGGGGGGGTTTCACGTTTTGCTACACAAAACATTTCTTGAACAGGTTCATTCCGCACGTTTATCGTGCACGGCCGACGCACTGCCCCTGAACGGGTTCGAAAAAGGTCCGAATTTGGCCGAAAATAGAGTAGAATACGTTTTGCTGACAACCTGAGATGGAAATTCCATCTTTTTCTCAGCGAACCGGGCTCGGCCCAGTTCGCAAAATTTACCGTTAAATGGGTTTACGGAATGGAATTTCCTTAGGAATAAGGAAAAAGCATATCAGAATCGGGAATAAATTTGATTGTGTGGAGGGGGTAACTATTACAGCCAATCCCATTTGGGGTGACATTGTCGAAAGTTCAAAGCTCAAAGCTCGAACGTCTCTTTTGTCTGAAACATGGCAAAAGAGACGATCGAGCTTTGAGCTTTGAGCTTTGAAACAGTATTCGAAAATGTCATCCCACGTGGGATTGGATCCCCCGCGTCGAAATGACTCGAGAGTGGAATAGCACCTCTAGTACCACGGGGCTTCTACCCTGCGTACTGGGGTCTGAACCAGCCACCCCCCTCTCATCACGACATACCGTATGTCATACGAACAGCAGAAACCTTCGTCATGATTGGAATGGGAAGCACGTTTTCTCTGTGATCCGAACTTATTCTAATTAGTGTAATGATTCTGAAATGTTGAGATATTTCACAATTTGCCAACACTTGAAATGTAACTAATTTCATATAATTCAAGAAGAATTCCGAAGTATTGACTGATTTCACAGTGTGTTCTTTTTGGTTTCGAGCCATACTCGACGTAACTCGTGTCCTCGTGAGGGTACAGAAGGATGTCAAATCAGACGCGCCAGATATTTGGCGACGGAGCGCGCAGTTGCCGTGGACCAGCGGCATGAGGGAAAGTGATGGGAGTGTAATGACCCCTACCTGGTAGGGGAGTGTAGTAACTCCCCTATCGAGTGAGAGAGATAGAATGTTTATTATATGACAGCCACCAAAAGGGGAAAATGATGATTATGATAATGAAAACTTCTGGATCTCAGGTTGTCTCCCCAGTCGCAGAAGGAAATAGAAAGGAAGGAGGAGAAAAAAAGATGAGAGACCTACACAAAGACACATAGTGACAGGCGATGTCAACTAAGAAAGGACATGGCACAGAACATTGTGCGACTTGACGAAGGTGAAGAAGAAGAGA
>Ga0209491_10011305_pt1 | contig 10564 bp, 9 predicted proteins | sample BON02_FD_187213 | JGI IMG/M metagenome (GOLD analysis project Ga0209491, IMG submission 187213) | Freshwater microbial communities from Lake Bonney liftoff mats and glacier meltwater in Antarctica - BON-02 (SPAdes) (version 2) | ecosystem: Environmental > Aquatic > Freshwater > Ice > Glacier...
CACACAAACGCACACACACACACACACACGCACACACACACACATACGCTTACACATGCACGCACACACAAACACACACAAGCGCGCGCACACACATACACACATGCACACACCTTCAGTTGGCGCATTTCCATTTTTTTTCAATATTTGTAACAACTTTCTGGGCTGCCTCTCAAGTCTTGTGAGCCACTCTGATCTCTTCGTCTAGGTCCTGCACAAGCCGCTTTTCACAGAGCATAGCAGACATGTCCTGCCGACTTGGAACTGACTCTACAGCAGTGGGGTTGGTAATAAAGAAAGAAAGAAAGGTAGTGGTAAATTTAGAATTGATAGAATTGCCATTGACAGGTGCGTTGTGTCCTCTCGCAATTCTAACGGAGGCTGCCCAGGCCACCACCTTGACGCGCTCAAGATTGCCTGAGCCATCTCTTTTTCGGCCTGTCTCCTTGCCTCCTCCCAGACCTGCCGTGCCCATGACCATGCCTATTAAGTGGTTTTCGAGTTTTGTTTCAGCCACTACAATGAGAGCACAGTCAAGCATCTCGCGTCCTTCCATTCACGGTAGTTCCTGGCGTGTGTGTACACTGGTTGTCCTGTACAAGTCCCACGGCTTCCTGCTCGTGAAATAGGCTTTGCATGAGCAAGGTCAAGCCTGCTTAGTTCTGGCACCTGATTGGTGGCGAAGGCCATCCGCTTAGTCCAGTAGCAAGCGGGAGTGCGCGAACGTCCGCTCCCTCGATCGCAAGTGCCGGAGCACGTCTGCTCTCTCGATCACAAGTGCGCGCTGCTCGTTCTTTGTGGCAAGGCTGAGGAGGCCAAATGTCTCCATGACACTGTGCGGATGCTGGACCCCAGCCACGGCCTCACCTGTTTTTGTCCATACACCAGCAGCCTTTTTTCCGGCGACCTCCTCGACGAGAGATGCCCTGGCGCAAGCTCCGGCTCTTTATTGGTTTGTGCTGTTTCTGCACTCAACGATGTTAAAAGCGAAAGCAGTAGTCAAAGGGAACACGAGGCGGGACAGGTGGCGTGCCACCAGACAAGCTCGCGCCCAAAGAGCTCAAGCTTGACCAAAATGTTCAAACTCAAGGTGCTTGGTTCGGGCGGCTCCCCCCACTGATCGTCCGCGTGTGTGAATAAGCAAGTCAGTGTGTGTGTGCGCACTTAATTGGCTAGTATGCGTCGTGCAAGGTGGGCCGCAAAGTCATGGCGGGTGTACGGTTGCAGGTAGATGTGACAGTAGAGCCACAACTCAGCTTTTTTGCTGTGACGTGAGTGCGCATCTTGCGGTGCCTCAAATGGGTTGCTGCAACTAGCTACAATATTCTGCGACCATCTGAAACTACTGCAAGTAATCGAAAGCCTAGCCCCTACAACGAGTACTGTCAGCATGCGTGCTGACTCTAGCGTACACTTCGTAAATAGTAACTAAATCCACGAGCCCACAGGCTCAATGTAATTGCAGTTTCTCTTCGAAATACTTTCGGTAATTTTAAATGTTGAGTTCTCGACACTTATTATAGTACGTCGCTCTTTTCAGTCAGATTCGGGGTACCCAGTATCTTTGGCTCGCATTGTTGCCATCAACCACGGCTGCCGGTGGCGTACGGCAAGTCAAAACAACAACAACGGCTCCGTTTGGACTAGAGTGAGAAAGATTAAAAAGAAAGAGAGAGAGACGCATCAGCACTGCAGCCCGGTACTGCGAATGGGGCCCGAGCCACTGCTGGGACGCAGTGGTGTATGTGCCAGCTGTCCTGTCAGGCCAAAGCTCCTTCTTGAAGCTTCAGTCCTCATTTGAGCCCGTCGCTCTATTCCTCCCCAACTCTTGTCCTGGAGAAAGTAGCGATTCCGTGTCACATTGATATTGGGACCTGCTCTCTAGAGTAGGTCAAGGTGGGGAAAACCTTGTTCCAACTGCAAAAAAAATGCTCGAAAACGTATCTGCCGCATGCCACCTCTGCCACGTCTTGGCTACGAGCCTACGATGCCTTCTTCAGATGAATTTTAATTTTTCCTCCATTTTTTCCTTCGTTTTGCTCGACTTGCGGCCGCCGCAAGTCGACAAAAAGGAAAAAAATTGGAGGAAAAATGCAAATTTACAAAACCAAAACCACATTTTCGGTCACAGATAAACATGAAATCGACTTGCGACGGCCGCAAGTCGAAAAATTCGAGGAAAAAAAGGAAATTCTCCACGGGTTTGGTCATGACCATGTGGCGAGCGGTAGCACGGGGCTAAAGCCCCTTCGCCGCCGCGCGCCCGGGTAGGAAAGGCACCAAGTAAGCCCAGTGTCCTCTAGGCAGTGCTCGCCAAGCACTGAGATCGTGTGACAGGAGCTTGGAAACAAATCAGCAAACAAAGACGACGAGTCGATGTGAGCAATGATCCGAGTATGGTAACGGCTCTACAGCATGGTACATGGATGGATGAGGAGGGTTTCAAAAAGACTTGTATCAAGGAAAAGAAAAAAAGGGGAGGCATCCACCAGCCTCTCTACGGTAAATGAGTAGCAGACTTCATGCTGAGACAGGATGCAGGAAGGTTTATACTGGGGAAGTATCTGAGTGACGAACAAATCCCATGGCAGCAAAGGAGACGATTGGGGATGGCGGTGGCAGGAAATACGCCAACAGCCAGTTTTCTGACTAAAATAGGCCAGATGCAATCAGCAGGGTGTCATAGCGCGAGAGGCCCGAGGTCAGAGCACTGACGGTATGGCAGCTGAAACACACGGTCACATCAACAGTGCAGGCTGCGAAGGAATCGCAACAACAGTTACGGCTGCCCACCACTCCATCTGGAGGCACCTGTATGACAACATGCACGCTGCACAAAACCCAAAAAGCAAGCTCAAGTTTGTCACGCTTGACAAAGAAAGTAACATGAGCACGCTGTAGCGACGAGAAGAGTTTCTAAGAATCTGCAGCAAGGAAGAGCTGGCGGGGAAGGCATAGGATGCAGAGGTGACAATACCAGTCCCACAAAGTCAAGAGGCACGGTACAACCTCGATCCAGAGTCTTTCTTCGTAAATTGTTTCTGGGATGGGGTCGCAATCACTCAATTAGGCTCTGCAGATCGTAGATATTTTAGAATCTAAACGATCAACAGACAGGGACGAGGGGTTCCTAGAGGTGAAAATAGCAGAAGCAAATGAGCAGCACAAAGCATCGTCGGAGCGCTCAAAGCTGCTGCTCCGAAGTGAGAATTTGAGCAGATTAACTTTGTGGTGGGTAACAGCGGATCGGTTGTTGAAAGAATCTTCTACACCAAGCTCAAAAAGTGTAAAAGACGGAAAAAAAGACAAGCTCTTCGCCGAGCACGTGACACAGGTATGCAAAGCGCACAATCGGGTGATTGTGTCGTTTTAATTTAATTTGCTTTTATTACTGGAAACAGTAGTTTAGAACCCTTGCTTGAGGGTTTATTTGCTCAAATCCATGTGAATCTGAGTTGACGTGTTTTCGGCCAGAATCGAACCGGGGACCTGCGGATAACTAAATTTGTTGAGTCCCGCGCTCTTCACCACTGAGCTAAGGTGACAGATGAATCACCGAAAATCCCCCAGGACCCTCTTTCCTCCACAGGTGCAAGGAGGTACGAGGCCAACCACCGAGGGATCGAGGGAGAACATCAGGCACAATGTGCACGTGAGAGGAGATAGAGAGAGGAGCACACGCTCATAGAGCGTCAAAGCTGGGGCCCGTCGAACGATGGTGGACTCAGGATGGTAAACAAGGCATCACAATCCAAGACCGCCCCCCAGAGTCCGGAAGATGGACACATTTATAGTATTCTACTTATTCGTATTGCATTCTGTCACGTGTCTAAAAACTTGCCACTTCATTGCTTGTTTTACGTCACTATGAACATCTATTTCTGTTTTCTATATTGATACTGCACGTGACGTCGTCACGGTTTGGCTTATATTTGCTAAATATTTATCTTTGTACCTACACACTTTCACATGCACATACAGAGGCACACACACACAAGCACACATGTATAATCAGCACACAAGAGGAATGGCGACAACCAGGCACAGGAGCCTGGTTGAGAGGGGCGGAAGAAAGGCTTTTGTTAGAGACAGAGAAAGGCGCACAAAACAAAACCACAAAAAAGGGGAGGGGGGAAATGTCAGAAAAAAAACCGATATTCACGAATCTAAAGAAAAGGATTCGAGTACATAGAGTTTCTAACAAAGCTACTAGACTATTTCTTAAAAAGTAATAAAAGCAACATCAATCAATCGACCCGGTCTAGAAGAGTCTGACGACTCAACCATGGTCTGTCGCAACCTGTTTCCGTACCATCGCGTCTAGTACTTTGTTTTGTCCTTTCTAGTTAAAATAGCGTGACAAGCGGTAGTGAGTCAACAAATCAGCAGTACAGGGAGAATTTGCATTAGACCATGGTTGAGACATGATATTGTCTGGACCAGGTCGTTACCGGCGAAGAGTATGGGCCAGGTTTCGAGGCGAATGGAGGTCGGAAACCATTGACAGTGCGGTTTTTTGAGATGGTCTCTGCTGTCAAAACAGTATTCTGTGCACGTGTTAGCACTATGCCCATAGTAAAACTTTTTCGTTCCTTCGAATTTCAAGAAATCCGGGAGCCTCGGAGATATCAAGGCCAAGTTTTTGGTTTTTGTTTGTTATGCGGCCACACAGCTGGCACTCCGATTACTTTTTTTTTTTTGGTTTTGAATCCACACAGCTAGCGCGCCAATTACATCAGGAACGCACACAGGTGGAGATGCAGTAATAGGGAAGCCCGGAAGCGTTACAGTAGGAACGCATACAGGCGGAATAGCCCAGAAGCAGGGCAGGACAAGGTCGCTAGGACCCATGCTCAAATTCGTTGGCACGAGGGTACCGGGACTCAATATTAGAGATTGCACGGGAAACTGTAACAGTTTGTTGCCAAGGGTAGCCAAGGTGAACGCAATAGATGTGACAGCAAAGACAATTTTTGAGGGTTTGGATTTAGTTGTAGGACTTTGGCCAATTTGCGCTCCGAGTCAACTGTCCCTGTGCACCCACACCCCCACCGCTCACTCGCCAGCTATCTCTCGATTTCCGTGCAGATTTTTTCCCAAATGACCCCACATTTTTTTTGGTCAGCACGATTCGCCAAGTAATAATCATCTGGACGAGTCCTGGTACTCTCGTTGGCACACTATGAACACTGTCCGCACGGTCGTCCGAACGAGAGGCCCGGGGCGGTCCCTTGAGTGGTAAACATACAACTATTCCGAACCCCAATGAGTCTGTGAAGACTCCAGACAGCCGACCCTAATGGGGATAGCAGGACTACAGTCTGGACTCAAGGTCTTGCGTATTTACTATTCCCATGACCACTACGAGGCTCTCCATGCCATAGATGACCCCACAGGTCATAGTCTGGTGTCACCTCACATGCCTCAACTGATTTGAACAGGAACTTCGGGGAACAAGGTCCTACAGAATATCAAGAGTCGCCAGAGTAAGACGTTCCTCACAGGCGGTATGCAATGTGACAATCACAATGGTGCAGTACAAGTCCAAAGTTGTAGTGACATGTTGTTACCACAACTCATTGTAGACCACTCACGATTGGACTCAGGTACAATGAGGGAGACACGTGCAGGAGGTGAGGTAGATGTCCAATTTATCTCACAAGACCTAGACAACATGTTGGATACGGGGGACTCTCTTTGATGTATGGGTACAGAGAGTGATCCACTCGTATTTATGTCTATGATGGACATGTCTATTCCAGAAAATCATCTCAAACTCACGGACGGGTGGGGTAGTGCTATGCGAAGAGACCTAGTTGACAACACTCCTTAATGGGCTGGGGACATGGATATCCTGTCCCAACATCCTGGGAGCCTCGTGGTAATGACAGTCAACCCACGCGGCCGTACTGACCCTGGTCCAAACCCAGACAAGTTAAAACATAGATGTAGACTGCTACACCTTGTGTCCTTGGTGGCCAGTGGATTAGTGGATATTTGGTGGCACCTGAGGCCAATCTTGATGAAGAACGCGCAAGACACGCCACGCATTTTGTCACCCACGTATCCGGGGGTATGGTGGGTACAAACATAGCACCAACATCGACGGCTGTCAGTACTATGGAACACATCTTCGCAGGATCACCTGTGACTAGAACCACGATTGGAGGAATCCTGGTGTTGATGCGCAATGACTTGTTTCATAATTTGATTTCCGTCAAGCACTTCAGAAGTGACAGAGTCCTCCACATGCGCATCTGAACCATGGATAACCCGGTGTTGAATGTCATTGCCATATATGGAGTCAGTGTCCTCTCCAAACTGCTCCCAAACGAATAATCAATACTGATGTGCACAACACTGTGAAAACACTGTGCGAAGCGAGCCAAAATGAAAGCACAATTGTGATAGGGGATTTCAACACAGTCACTCCAGACCAAGACCGTTTAAAAGGCAAGATGGAAGATTACAATACCAACGCCTTTGCCCTTGGTTCCTTGCTCGAGTCCTTATGATTCTCAGATTGTGGTAGAATAGGACAACACGAACCAACCTTCTCATTCGTACAACAAGGCATACCCATCTCTCGGATCAATACAGTGCATGTAAACAGAACCTTGCAACAAAAAGTGATGGAGACAACGGTACTCAACATGCAACAGCAACTGAAGTCGAACCACTGTCCGGCAACCACAGGGCAGTAGTTGACAACATTTCATCTGACTTATGGTTCTCCACACCTGAAGGTACCACAGTACAACTACCTATACGTCACATTGTACCCATGATGAGTGTGAACCCCGTACGCCCACGAAGATGTAAATTGACCAAGAACACATGTGCAAAATTTTGAGATGCCTTGTCGCAGGACGGGGCGTATGACGCAGCCGCACAATCATTTTTGACTTGCCAGCTGGATGACTGGTGCTGAACAGCAAATGCAATCACTCTTCTAGGACTACCCAACCTCATTGTCACCCGCGAACTGCAGCAGTTCTGCACTTGACAACACACTGCAATCTCAGTAACGCTGCGCCATACAACACTTCCTTGCGCCAAATACAGGTACATGAAGCTGCAAATTGGTTACTGTTGTCACTGGGACCTGTGGATAGCATAGATTTCTCGACCAGTTTTGCTGAAATTCGTCTGGTAGCCGAGATGTTCTTCAGAGAATCCTCCTCGTGTATCTGCAAGGCGTGTAGTAGGGCCACTGAACAATCAGGAATCACAGACAATCGTCAGGCCCAACCAGTCCTACAACGCGGAAAGATTTTGCGAGTGTTGCAACTTTGGAATCAGGTGGACAGACTATGTACACAAGATTGGATGGGCCTTGAAGGTTGCAACATAAGGCGGAATCTGTCCAAATTGGTCAATGAGGGTAGGCTTGGTATTAATACAGTCACTCCACGTATAAATGACTCAGATCAAGCCTGGCGCGCTTGGTCACACGGTTGCGGTGACACGTCCAGAACAATCAAGTTCCTCACAGCCTGGGCAGCTTTCAAAAACATACTGGTGGTGTGTGACACAATTCTGTGTCCACGGAACAACACAAAGTTCTCATGTACCCTGTCAGAAACAAGAAAGACTGACTTGGACACTGCTCTTCTGAGTTAGAAAACAAAGGGAGGTAAAATTGATGGGTTGTATATAGCACTGGATGCAGATGGAGTCGAAGTACCCGAAACTGACAAAGAAAAATTGGAGCAGTACATCCTGAACATAGTACAACACCATGGGTCCGAAAAAGGTGTCGGAAAATCAGCATACGTAAACAAGGCAACATTCCACGAATGTCTATTCTCTAATACACATGACTAGAGAGGAAAACCAATGGTATCATGTCACAAGGGATTAGTTGTGGAGTCAGCAGTACAATGTTACACAGAACAGCTGACATTGTTGACACCATTCTTGGACCATGTACAGCACGGCGAGGATACTCCACCTGGAACCTGGAATGCCACCTTCCTTCTCAACTGTACGTCTTTAAGGTCAAGATATCTGATGATCATCAATTCCATGAACCCCTGCAGTTACTCACGCATTCAACGTTTTAACACAACCACTGGCAGCACTCTGCGCTGTCATGGCCATTTTCCAACACTGGGACCTGTAAATGAATCCTGGACCTTGTTGCATGACACTGTGGTGGAAGTGATAAAACTTTGGAAATCTCAGGTTTGCACTGAATCTGACATTATACAACAGATGTTGAGCACCCATGCTATTAAAATGTCTGCGAGCTTCTCCACTGCCCCTCTGCCCTGTCAACTCTGGGACGAAAGTTTCCGACGGATTTTCCAACCATTTGCAGATGTGACTTAAAAAGGGAAAAACTGGCAGACTGACTACGATTGACGAAATCTGCAAAATGTCTGACCAACAACTCCTACCTATTCTTACCATCACCAACCTCATTTTCGCTGGTGAATCCCCCGAGATTATCAAACTTGAAGATATTGTACCGCTGATGAAGGACTTGAAACTGGCACGCCCTGTCACTTGTCTGGATGCCATATTCAAGATAGTGGACAGAGCCGACAGAACCAAACTGACGTTGGTGTGCCAAGAATATGGCCTTCTCCCAGCCAAGTCTTTTGGTTTCATCCCAGGGGGAAGTTGCGAATGGCCAATCGAGTGTGTGGCATCAGTACAACAACATGCCAGGCAGGAAGACAATGCAGCATTCATGTTCTTACTTGACGCTACGTCAGCCTATGATACTGTATAGCACTGAGGTATTAGAATGGCCTGTAAATCCTTTGGAGTGCAGACTGACATTGAGAGTATGTTTCTGGCGCATGTGGGAGGACACTCGAGAGTGGTCAACACTGTTTACGGGTTGGGAGAGGAAGACACCAGGGTTACATTGGATGGAGGTCTCGCACAAGGGGCAAACAGTAGTCCAGCGCTGTTCATTTTCGCAACAACCCCAGCCTACAGGTACGCAGATGAGAATCTGCCAGGTTACTACATGCTGTGCGCACATAGCCAGCCACCTAGAGGTGACCTGCGAAGTTATTGTGTGGGTCTCCTGAACTATGCAGATGATGACGCTGGGTTGAATGGCCGAGCAGCAACCACACAAGAAGAGGTCAGAAGAATTCTGAATGAGACCAACTTCGTGGCTGAAGCATTGACAATGAGTTTGGCTGTCGTGGGAGTTTGTACCAACCATGCTAAGAGTTTGCTCCTATATTCCCCGTCGGCACAGAAACTCATACTGTTCCCAGCCCTATGGCTCACCACTCTGAATGCTGAGGAGGTCCTCATGCGCGAAAAGGGCCTAACTGTGACTTCAACTACAGACACAAGTGGTATGACTCACAACCCTGAGTCAAGTAGTGCTCAGTACCTAGGAGCTTGGTTTGACTGGGGGGCACCAAAAGGAGGGGACGCTTGGGCCAAACAGACTACCAAGATATGGGCAGTCACCACACGATACGGAGATGATGTCAGTCGAATTCTACCATCATTCAGACTCACATGCATGACGGCCTCATCAATCATGTACCAACAAATGAAAACCATGTTTACTATTGTACCACCAGATCACAGTACACTATGATTTGTTTGTATCAAAGTGACTGCTGCTGGACTACGCTGCCTGAATATCCCTGCTGTCATGTCACTTGAGGTTCACAACACACTGACAGACATCATGTTGTCACCAGTACACATCGGAGGTGCTGGAATGGAAAATCCAACCTCAAGAATCTATCAGGACTTGTCAATTGGAATTCTGAGTGGTTTGACACACCTGGCACCTGTTGTCAGGGAAACCTTCAACTACATCATGAATGAGACTACAGACTTCACCACAGTAGATGGAAAAAGGAGTAAAGTAGAATTCTGCTGACATGTTGCAGAAGTGCAGTTCCACCAGAGATTGCAAGATCGTGGGAGATTAATTGAGACAGACACCTTTCACCTGCCCCAACGTCAGCTCAGTTGCAAGTTGTCTGATGCGCTGGTCAGGTTACAGGCTGAATCCACTCAACAGAGGTTTACTTCAGTGTGCCCAAACCGTCAGTGCAACGAGTCATTCACCCCAAGATTCCCAGCACTGACGGCCCGCGAACCTGTTTCCACCATTGTTGCAGATACACACCCTGTTCCATCCCTACGCCCACGCAGAGATGAGCCCACGAGTGCCCAAGTACTAATCATGCGTCCTGACATAGTCTAGATGGGTCTGAACTTGAATAGAAGGAGACTTGGAAGTCCTCGGGAGTAGTCTCTCCCAAAGGCAACTCAACATGTACCATCCTGGCATCTGTTCAATACACGCTCCAAGATGACTGGAGATTACATGTTAACAGGGACAGAATGACAGCAATGCGTTATGCGCACGGTCTGGGACACAGTCCACCCCGGGGAATTATCATGATTGACCTCCAAACTGTGAGAAACACTACGGGAGGTCTGGTCACAGACCTCAGTACTTACAGTGGTCAGGACAAGTTCTTAGGACTGGACAAACTGGCAGCTTGTTGGTCCCAACGTGACTTCAAATTAATCCTAGATGTGACGATGAGTTGGTAGTCACAGTCTT
>Ga0209491_10011310_pt1 | contig 10559 bp, 9 predicted proteins | sample BON02_FD_187213 | JGI IMG/M metagenome (GOLD analysis project Ga0209491, IMG submission 187213) | Freshwater microbial communities from Lake Bonney liftoff mats and glacier meltwater in Antarctica - BON-02 (SPAdes) (version 2) | ecosystem: Environmental > Aquatic > Freshwater > Ice > Glacier...
TCAGTATGGGGTGGCTACGATTAGTAGGCTCCTTAAAATGATAGGTCTCTTTTGCAAAAGAGCCCTATAAAAGAGACTATAATCTGCAAAAGAGACCTATAATTTTAATGAGCCTACTAATCGTAGCCACCCCATAGTACAGCCTATTGCATATGGAGTGTCACTTTATCTCAATCTCCAATCTCAATCTCAATGTTCTCTTTGCAACGGAACGTGGCAAAAGAGACCAGGAGAATCCAAATGCAATAGGCTGTAATACAAGCGAGTAGATATCGGTCTTGTTATTGTACCGTGACCTGTATATAGAGGCGTAGAGCCAATCAACATTTTGGCCCAACTTCAAGTTGCAAGTCTCTTTTTTTTACAAATTCCCACAAGAGACCTATGACCTTGTTTAGTAGGCCCCCTGAAAACATAGGTCTCTTTTGCAAAAGAGCCCTATAAAAGAGACAACATTCTGCAGAAGAGACCCATATTTGTAAAGAGCCTACCAATCATAGCCACCGCATAGCAATAAAAGCGAGTGGATATCGGTCATCTCAATCTCATTCTTCTCATTTCAACGGAACGTGGCAAAAGAGACCAGGGGCACTCGATAATCGCTTAAGATGTGAGAACGAAGGAATGACACTCCAAATGCAATAGGCTGTAATACAAGCGAGTGGATATCGGTCTTGTTATTGTACCGCGACCTTTATATAGAGGCATTCAGCCATTCATACATTTGGTTGTGCCCAACTTCAAGTTGCAGGTCTCTTTTGTTCCACAAGAGACCTACAAACTTGGCACAGGAGATGACTCTTTTGGTAAAAGACATGACTCTTTTGGCAGATCATGGAGCTCCTTTTCCAAGACAGGGCTCTTTTTGGCAAAAGACATGTCTCTTTTGCCACAAGAGACCTACAAATTGAATTGATCCCATGCTTCTTTCCCACAGTTGGGGTGAATGCAGACGCACTTGCCAGTGCATACAAAGTGGGGTACAAGCCGGTGTTGATGCGCTCTTTCAAGGTTGCTCAGCACTATGGGGTGGCTACGATTAGTAGGCTCCTTCAAATGTTAGGTCTCTTTTGGAGAATATAGTCTCTTTTAAGGGGCTCTTTGGCAAAAGAGACCGATACTTTTAAGGAGCCTACGAATCGTAGCCACCCCATACCTGAAATGAACTTGAATGTTTTTACTGGCAGATGGACTAAATGAAAGTCACCGTGACAATGACCTACCCCTCCCACCTTTCTTTCCTCCTTGCCAGATGTAAAGAATACCCAACCGCACCTTCAAGATCTGATTGCTCCTCTTGCCTCAGCAAGAGGAGCAAGAAACAATGAGATCGAAAGACACCGAGTCACTTGAACACAGAAATAACTCTTTCATGAATGAATATTAAGGTTGCGGTTGCCTATACGTCGTGTACGGAGAGACCAAGCGCAGCGGCGCGAACCTCCAGGAGATGCGCCGCTGGGCCCCTTGACGAAGCGGTCTGATGTGGTGACCACATGAGAGCAAGCCCGGTTCGAGTGAGGATAACAAGTGTCACAAGTGTCGGAGATTTTTCGGAAGAAAACAACAACCATATTTCAATTTTTTTGGGGTTTCCCCGACGTTTTTTGCACGAGTCGGTTTGTCTGTTTTGGGTCTTTGCAACGTCTTGGTGTTTCTGTGCTGTCGAGCTTCTTCAAGTCGGAAACTATTACGATAATGATTTATTTCAACACGATTGATACATAGATCATTTCCATTCAGGATATCAACTAACCCAAATCTTCAACCGAAGACACATAGAATGTCTCGTTATGCACGTCTCTTTCAGCAAACTCAGACACGCATAATATCTGATTTGTCTCATTAGACTGCATCCCAGAGTATCCATCCGAATACGCAAGTGTACATGGTGTTGAAGTGTGTTGCTGTGCGTTGCAGTGTGTTGCAGCGTGTTACTCGCGTGACGCACACCGAACATGTACCTTTGCCCGAAACTTCCACCCTACCTCTTTTTCTCTCACACACCCTCCGCCTCCAAGCCTTCTACACCCGAGCCACGCGCATGCTCGTGTTCACTAATCAACCACCAAAAGGGCCCCCGGTATATCCGCAAAAGAGCCCGATGTATCCGTATCCGCGAAAGAGCCCTATCTATCCGTACTCGCCCCCTCACTAATCCCCGCGTGGACTACTGATATCACTACTGCCCTCCCCACCTTGCTCGCTACGAATGAGAGAATCGTCCGTTGTATCTGCGCTCCCGCACCCACTCTGCCGTTGGCGTTTCCATGCTGAGGGCGTCGACGCATCTGCAGATTTCACAGTGTGTGTTGTGTGTATGAGTCATATGAATCCCAGTGTGTGTATGAGCGTGTACATGAGTCCCAGTGTGCGTATGAGTGTCGTCATTGCAGGATGGTGACGGGTATGACATTGTGTGTATGCGTTGTGTGTACGCAAGCATACAAACAATGACGCATCTGCAGATTTCACAGTGTGTGTAGTGTGTATGAGTCATATGCATCCCAGTGTATGTTTGAGTGTGTACATGAGTCCCAGCGTGCGTATTAGTATCGTCATTGCAGGATGGTGAATGGTATTACATTGAGTGTATGCGTTGTGTGTACGCAAGCATACAAAAATACAAGTTTGGGGCTGATAGTGTGTGTGAGTGAGAGAAAGAGAGGTGCAATACACGGTGACACCAATGTTATACATGCAATGTGATAAAGTGGTATACGCAATGTGCAATGTGATGCCAAAATGCTGCTACTATCACATTGTATGTGATACCAATATGATACTAGTGGTTTGCCTCAAGTGATACGGGGTGGCTACGATTAGTAGGCTCCTTAAAATAATATGTCTCTTTTGCAGAATATTTTCTGTTTTATAGGTCTCTTTTGCAAAAGAGATATACAATTCGAAGGCAAAAGAGACCTGCAAAAGAGACCTACAATTCCTACTAATTGTAGCCACCCGGTACCAATGAAATATATGATACCAGTGCTGTACTGCTATCACCTCGTGTGTATGTGCGTAGGTGAGTGTGTATCGTCCGGTGATGATGACGCGTGTGCAGAGCGAGCAAGTAGGAGAGAGTGAGTGCGTGGGCGAAGAGTGCATGGTTGCTATGCAGGCATTTTGTGTCAGTGTGTATGCGCGTCCTCAATGCAGTGGAGTGTGTTAGTGTGAATATGTAATCGATTTGATTTGTGCAAGAATGTGCGTGCGAATTTTTTGGCAATTGTATGTAATAATAGTGTACATGCGTGGCATCACATTGTATAGTGGCGTCAGACTCGTACAGGGTGGTGGAGACCCGTAGGATGCCTTGAGTCGTAGCACACTTTCAACAAACGAGCCACCAATTACAGGGCTCTTTTGCAGAAAAGGGCCTATCAACATACAGCATCCTATGAATCTTCGCAACCCTACAGGATAGAATGCCTTCACTCGTAAGTCACTTTCCGCAAATGAGCCACTATTTATAGGGCTCTTTTGCAGAAAAGGGCCTATCAAGATACGGCATGCTATGAGTCTTCGCACACTACAGGATGCCTTCTCTTCCCATACTCTTGTCATAAATAAGCCGCTATGGGGTGGCTACCATTAGTAGGCTCCTTAAAAGTATAGGTCTCTTTTGCAAAAGAGCCCTACAAAAGAGACCTATATTATCCAAAGAGACGTATAATTTTAAGGAGCCTACTAATCGTAGCCACCCCATAATAGTAGGGCGCGTTTGCGGAAAGCTGCAATTGTGTGTATGGGTGTGTATGGGTGGCATCTTGTTGCAGAATGGCCAAGACTCGTACAGGATGGCAAACACTCGCAGGATGCCTTATCACCATAGGTTATTTTCCGCAAAAGAGAACTATCATAAGTGGCTACTTTGCGGAAAGTGACCTACGACTGCAGGCACCCTGTAGGTCTTTGTCATAGGACGCCTTCGCTTGCCAGATTCTTTTCGCCAATGAGCCACTAACAGTAGGGCTCATTTGCGGAGAGATACCTGCAACCCTGCAACAATCAGGCATTCTATGGGTCTTCACTACTGCATCACTCTGCAATACACTTCAACACACAAATCAGGTAACGTATGGGTCTTTTCACTATTGTTAAACACTGCAACACGAAAAAATCAGGCATCTCATGAGTCTTCACTACTGCAACACACTGCAAATCACTACAACGTTAAACTTTGAGGCATCGCATGCGTCTTCTATACTGCAACACACTGCGACACACAAAGATGAGGCATCCCATGGGTCTTCACTACTGCAACGCAATGCAACATACTGAAGCACACAAAAGATTAGGCATCCCATGGGTCTTCCTTACTGTAACAAACTGCAACACGCTGCAACACACAAAGATGAGGCATACCATGGGTCTTGAACCCCGTATGTGTCTCTAGACCCGGCCATGAGAGAGTGGGTGGGTGTCTAACACACAAATACACACATACCTGATGCTGACGTGGAAACACGAGCAAGACGTTGGAAGTATTTCTGAGCGTGCGTGCGCACCTGCAAAAAAAAAAGAGGGGCCAAAAAGGGCATGTAACAGAAAGACAGATGTCAGAAGGCTCAAGCTTCATACTCCACTCGTGTAGGGTGTTCACATGTGTGGGGCTCTTTGTGTTTATGTTTAGTGGAGTGTTTTAACACACGCAGGGCTCTTTTCACATGCCTACAGGGCTCTTTTGATATATCTACAGGGCTCTTTTCATATGTACGTGGGGCAATTTTCTCAAAAACAGATGCTGGCTCCGTGAGTTTGGGTAGGTATATGCGTAAAGAAGAACATAGCATAGCAGGAAAGCCTCTACATCCACAAAAGAGCCATCTACAGTCACAAAAAGGTCATGTATCTCACAGAGGGAGCCCTGCTTGTCGGCAAAAGGCTCACTGATATTAAAGACCCCCCCCCCCTCTGTCCTATACAACAACAAAAGCGTGCCATATTTCCGCAAATGACTTCTATGTATCAGCCAAAGAAACCTGTATATACTCAAAAGAGTCCTTTGGGGGGACTTTTTTTGTGGATACATGGTGTTTCTGTGATCATGTAGGGCCCGTTTGCCACGAAGCTGCTTGAAGCAACACACTGCAGCACTTTACACCACACTACATCACATGAAACTGCTTCAAGTTGGGTCCCAGCAAAGACAAGGTGTTTGTTTTGCAAACACGAATCTAAAAAGATACGAGCAAATAGAGTTTCCAGCAACGTTATTAGACTATTTCTTCTAAAGTAAACACCAGTCAACCTAGAAAAAGCCCTACCAAAGCAGGACTGTGTGCGTAAAGAGACCCAGAGAGAGCCTTACAAAAATATGGTGATTTTTGTAAGAGAGAAGAGCCCAACAGAGAGCTAGCCTTGAAGGACTGGTTCAGACTCATTGTAATGTACGCCCTATTAGATATATCATATGTGAGCAATATACAACATATGTGAACAATGTACAACATATGCCTTCATGGCAATTGGGGTGCGAGTGTCCAATGAGTTTCAGATTTTCAGGACTTGCTGCGGTTACATAGTTCTCTTTTGTATACCTGGACCGGAGTTCGAGTCGCAACATGATCAGAAATAGCCTTCATGGCCTTGGGCCCGTGTTGTTGGAGTGCTTCGAGAAATCTATCATGCTCTTCCTGCAGCCAATACCTGTTGAGATTACAGGCACACGAGATTACAGGCACACATACACATATACACACACATGTGAGATACCATCGGACTATCAGGCAAAATTGGAACAGTCTGCACGCATACAAGGTGGAAAAGCACCATAGGAAGCGTCATAGTTGTAGGTAATTTTTCGCAAAAGGGCCCTTATCATCGATGGCTCTTTTTCAGAAAGAGACCTGCTACTTAAGGCACCCTATGTATCTTCACCAGGATTCCCGAGGATACAATTTAAATCTAATTCTTCTCACACCCCTTGTCCCCACCACCACCACCACCACGCACTCCCGAGGTGCCTGTATGTCTGGATTGTGTGAAAAAGTCCCCCACATCATCACCAAACAAACAAGAAACATCACATACACAAAATTACCTGCGAGGTTGCTCCTTGTCTGACTCTGACGTGAGGAGGTCACCCTTGTCATCACCCTTTTTCTTGTCTAAGAGAGTATTAACTACTTCCCGCAGCCTCTCCAACTGCCAAAAGACACAAAAGTGATGTCAGTGATTGATCGCATGGTGTGGACCTGCCAGATTCTGCTTTGCTCTTTTGGGCGCGAAATGGCAAGGGAATTTAGCCCTGGGCACACAGTGGTGAGAGGCTTTATCTCAAAGAATATAACGTGCCACGGGGATCCAACCGAACTCAAGAAGTACTCTGTATTTTGGCGTTGTTGAAACAGGTTGAAAATTCGATTTTCCCAGCCCCAATTTATTTTGCCACGAGATTCCAGCTCTAATCCAAGTCTTTGTTGCTATGAATCTGACCAAATGAAATTGTCGCGTGTTTGCAACCCACAACGCAGAAAATCCACATTGTGGTGATCTGAGGCATTTGGTCAGAACCCTGTGGCACACAACAGCGTTGGGGTTAATCCCCATTGTTGCCAATCATCCAACAATCACATTATTGGTTTCTTTGGCAATTACAATTGAAACAATATGATGAAATTCTTCGTAAATTTTTTGATTCAGATTGATTTGACTTTTTGACTCAGCACACACAAAAACAGAAGCAAACACAAAAACAGAACTAAACAAAACACACACGCACGTCAATAATAGCTGCATCATCACTATGTGTGCGTGTGTATCATGTACACGCACCTCATAACCGTACCCCACAACACACACACCACGCTCAACCAATTGAACTGTCGCACACAAGAAAGTGGGATATGTATAGGAAAGGGGTAGAAAGAGGAATGCGGGGAGCAGCTCTAGCGAAATAGTGAAATGGAGGCAAGAGGGGGAGACCTCTGCCTCAGATTCTATCAGACGACGTTTAAGGTGCTCGTGTTCAACAGCAAGATGTTGTAGTTTCTCGGAATCATCGTCATTCTCCATGCTGTTATCCCCCGTACTGCCAACCTTGGCTGTAGCTGATGCACTTCTCCCTTTTGAGCTGTTGTGGTCTGAATTGCGCGCTGATTTTGAGCTCCTTTTTGAGTTGCTTGCTGTTCCTGAGGAACTGCTGTTGGAGCCACTGTGGCTAGAGTGCGTGCTCCCGCAACTGCTACCTCCACGGCTTTTTCCTCTACTCTTGCATGATCCATGTGACGTGCTGCCCTCACTTCCACTTCCCCCTGCGGATGCACTAGCAGTCTCTGCATCTTCCAATGATGCTCCCGCTGCCTGTCCAGTGTCCTCCTGCTCCACTCTCCCTGCTTGGACCCACCCCCCAGCAGGCTGATGTGCTGCAAAGGCACGGGCTACTGGGCCAGCGTCTGAATGATGCACTGTTGTCTCCTGGCACTGTGGATTACACACACAAACAACACACAATTCAGGGGCAGAAATACACCTCCAGAAAGGGGGGCTACAAATGAGCAAACACATCACGCAAACCACACACTTTGACAACTGAGCGCAGGTCCCTTACTGCATGTTTTGTCACTTGGCTTCAATATGCTGGGGGTGGGTAGCGTGGGCCATTAAGCAACAGGACAGTCAAAGGGGGTGAAGGGGGTTGCGGGGGCAAACCTTTGCAGAAGGGTTGTGCACAGCATGCGAGGCATTGAGCAGGGTTTGAAAGGGTGTATTTGGATATACAGCCATCCCTGACTGCTGCTGGTGTGTGTTGTGTGCAGATGAGCTGTTAAACCCCTGCAGCGTAAGCCCAGGCATAGAGAAGCAAGGTGACGCCGCAAGTCCGCCTACTGAGAGGCCAGGGTGATGCAGGAGCCCGCTATGAAGCTGAGCCATGGAACCTCCCATGCTTGCATTGAGTTGCACCAGGCTTGCCAGCAGCGCTTGTTGATCCACATTTTCCATGTTGCTTCTGTGCCGCTCCAAGCGAGCTCTGTGCTTGGATTGGATGAGGGAGATTAAAATCTCCAAAATCTTTTATTTCGCGAGATTGTGAATCTCCGCGTGCTTACAAAGCAGATATGAGGAGATTGTCATCAATTCCAGTACAAATACAATTTCATTGCCCCATTTTTATTGCAATGTCCGAAAGCGCACATGCAAACAGCAACCAAAGAGCTCACAGGACTTGATCCAGTGTATGTAGCTGTATGCTTGTCTTGTTGGTGTGGGTATATTCCATAGTGCTGACTTTGTTGCTGCACATTTTTTCCTTACAGTTGTACCCTTGCCTTTGCTGCCTGTGGTACAAAAGGCAGGCGCAGTGTTGAACATCCAAGTCACAGTGTTGAATATCCAGTTCACGTGGCTGGTGGCTTAGACGGCAGGATATTGATGAGAGTGGTCCAAGTCATCTCAAAAATCCATCAGTAACAATCACTCAAATAGTCAAGCGTGTATTTGAGTGAGGGTGTGTGTGCTTGGTGTTTGCGTGTGTGCTTTGGGAAGTACATATGGAATCTGCAGTATGTTAGATATACACACGCACATGTGTGTAACAAGATGTACGTATACATACATACATATTTATATATGCATATATGTATATACACATACATATGATGACATGTACATATATGTATATATATACACATTGCATATATAAATATACGTATACACGTGAACATGAATGTATGAATGTAAAAATACACAGACATAATAATGAACAAAAGAGATATTTAAGAGACGGCAAAACGGCAAATATTCTCAAGAATCAAGGCGAGCGACGACAGCACACAGAGAGAAGCGACACACAGAGCATGTTGGATGCAAAAATTCTGATGCACCCTGATTCTGACCAATGTGTGCAACCGCAGGCACGCTTCTCCGACAGCAGGCCACCATCCCAGAATAAATTTCGTTTCCTATAATACAGGTGAGCAAGCGTAATGATGGGCAGCCATGGTGGCACCGTGCACCCACCTCTTTGGTTCTGGCAATACATGAAGGCAAGCGAAAGAAATTTGTCGCCGCGCTCCGTGCGCCCACCTGTGGCTTCCTGCATTATTTGTTGAGCGAGCAAAGCACCTGCACCTGCCACATCGTGCTTTCTCTCTTCGCGTGCTCGCGTGCGTCTCACGCCCGGATGTGGAAAAAAAAAAGGACATTAATGACAATTATGGATTGAAACTTCCGTATGGACTCTGGCTGAGTGCGAATGGCGCGCTGCGGCTCCGGGGCTAAAGCCCCTCAGCTTGCCGCGCGCCCCACAGGTGAACAAGCGTAATGATGGGCAGTGGTGGAGAGGCGCGCTGCAACTGCGTGCCGCTGCATGCTGTCGTGTGTAGCCGCGTGACATGTGCTCACACGCCTGCGCATGTTGGTTCATGGTGGCACCGTGCACCCATCTCTTGGGTTCCTGTGATACAAACAGACAAGCGAAAGAAATCTGTCGCCGCGCAGAGTGTGTGCGCACTGCGCTTATTGCGAGCAATGCACTTGCAACAGGTTCTTAGTATGCACACTTGCACACTTTGGTAATTTATTTCTTTCTCGCTCGCTCTCTCTCTGTGTCACACACACTCTCTCTCTCTCTTCCTTCCTCTCCTGTGCGCCGTGGTGGGTCTCGACGCTTAGTGCAGATGTGCGCGCGCACTGTACCAATTATGAGTAATGCGCGTGCAGCAAGGAGTGAGTATACACACTTGCATACATTGGGTGTTTGGTGTCAACGTGCGCCAATGCGGTTTCCTGCATTCTGTATCGATCGAGCGGAACATCTTGAGATGCAACTCCGCACGGTAGTGTACCAGTGCTTTGATAATTGATTTAAATGTAGTTCGAGTGATGTGCCTGCTGCAGCTCTCCGTCTAATGTGTGTCAACGCAGGTACACTGCCCCGACAACAGTCTCCAACCCAGAAAGTATTTCGTTTCCCGGAGGTGAAGAAGCGTTTGTGGTGAATATGGATGGGTAAGGAGACGCAGGCGTTGACTGCGTGTCACTGGGTACTGCTGTGTACTGAACGTGCAACAGCATGGTCTCTCTCTTCTTCTCTTTCTTGCGTGTTCTTTCTTTCTCGCTCTCGATCTCGATTTCCCTCTTTCCCTCTCGCTTCCTTTCTCTCTCGCTCTCTTTCTCTTCTTCTCTCTCCCTCTCCTGCGCGCCGATGTGGGTCTCTCTCTATATCTTTCTCTCTGTCTCTCGCTCTCCTTTTCTCTCGCTCGCTCGCTCTCTTTCTCACCTGTTAACTTTCTCATTCTCTCCCTCCACCCCTCCCCCCCCCTCTCTCTCTCTTTGTCTTCTCCCACGCGACTGTGATGGACCTCAGCGCTCAGCGTAGATGCGTGTAATATCCGATTGAATTCGTGTAATATCCGATTGAATTCGTGTAATATCCGATTGAATTCGTGTAATATCCGATTGAATTCGTGTAATATCCGATTGAATTCGTGTAATATCCGATTGAATTCGTGTAATATCCGATTGAATTCGTGTAATATCCGATTGAATTCGTGTAATATCCGATTGAATTCGTGTAATATCCGATTGAATTCGTGTAATATCCGATTGAATTC
>Ga0209491_10011313_pt1 | contig 10556 bp, 7 predicted proteins | sample BON02_FD_187213 | JGI IMG/M metagenome (GOLD analysis project Ga0209491, IMG submission 187213) | Freshwater microbial communities from Lake Bonney liftoff mats and glacier meltwater in Antarctica - BON-02 (SPAdes) (version 2) | ecosystem: Environmental > Aquatic > Freshwater > Ice > Glacier...
CTACCCGCTCCGCGGGTACCTTTGAGTGTTTTGCGTTCATCTTCGTTCCTTACAGTCACTGCGATGAACCCAAAACACTCTCCTATTTTATGCAGCCAATCTGTCTATTGAACGCTGACGGGGGACACAATACCTCAGCCGACCTTGCGGTTTCAATCGATCCGTTGACGGCTGAACGCATCGAAGTGCTGCGCGGTCCCGCTGTCATGCTGTATGGCAGTCAGGCCATCGGCGGCGCGGTCAACGTGATCGACAAACGTATCCCGCTGCGCCCGCTCGATGAACCGGTCCACATCGATGCCCGCCTTGGGGCCAATACTGCTGCAGATATGCTGGAGGGCGGCCTGTCGGTCGATATCCCGGCAGGCAAACAATTTGTGCTCCACGTCGATGGTTCTTACCGCCGAACCAAGGATCTGGCGATTCCCGGCTTTGTTGCCTCGGATGCTCTGCGGGCAGAACTGCTAGCGGAAGCCGCCGCTGATGAAGCGGATGATCCGCAAGAGGCAACTGAACTGCGCGAGGCCGCCGGTCTGCGCGATGTGCTGCCCAACAGCGCCACTGAAACATACAGCGCCAATGCCGGCTTCGCCTTCTTCGAAGGGGAGAGCAATTTCGGGGCCGCGATCGGCATTTACGATACCACTTACGGCATCGCCACCCGGCCGGGCACCGGACACGCTCATGGCGAGGATGAAGGCACAGTGGGAGAGGAAGAGGACGGCGAGGAAACAGTCACCATTGGCCTGCGCCAATACCGGGCAGACTATCGCGGCGAACTCGCATTAGGGGACGGTTTCTTTTCTCAATTGCGCACCCGCTTTCGCTATAGCGATTACACCCATACAGAATTCGAGGGCACCGAAGTGGGCACCACATTCGATGTCAAAGGCTTCGAAGGTCGGGCCGAACTGGTTCAGAATCTGCGTGGCACCTGGCAGGGCGTTTTGGGCACTCAATATTACTTCAGGGACTTCGGTGCCGAGGGCGCGGAAGCCTACGTCCCGCCTAACCTGACCTCGCAATTGGCGGTGTTCGCTTTGCAAGAAATTGGCATTGGTCCGGTACAGTTGGAAATTGCCGGGCGCTATGAAGCCACTGACGTTGAGGGTCAGACCCTGGGTATCAATCGCAGTTTCGACAGCTTCTCCGGCGCGGTCAGCCTGGCGCATGAGACGGAAAACGGATTTCGTTTCGGGATTACCGGATCGCGGGTGGAGCGTGCCCCCAGCGCGGAGGAACTGCTTTCCAACGGCCCGCACATTGCAACCCAGGCGTTCGAGATCGGTGATGCGAATTTGAAGGTTGAAAGCGCGATTGGCGCGGAGGCATTTGTCCGTGGCCGGATCGGCCTCGCGAGCATAAACCTGTCGGTCTACAAAAACTGGTTTAGCGATTACATCTATCTGGAAGAAACCGGTTTGGAGGAGGATGATCTGCCGGTTTTCCAATATCTACAGGCTGATGCGGAATATTTCGGCATTGAAGGCGAAATCTCGGTGCCGCTGTTCGACAGCGGGCCGCTGACGATACTGGCTGATTTGCGCGGGGACTATATCCGTGCTGAACTGGATGATGGCACGCCCTTGCCGCAGATCCCGCCGCTGAGCCTGTTGGGCGCGCTAGAAGCACAAACCGAGCGATTTGACGTCCGGGCGGAGGTCGAATGGTCAGGCAGTCAGACCCGCACAGCAGCATTTGAAACACCAACTGACAGCTTCACATTCGTCAATGCGTCGATTGCGTGGAAGCCATTGCGCGGTGAAGAAAACCTCACCTTGCTGCTTCAGGCCAATAATATCTTTGATGTGGAAGGCCGCCGTCACGCCAGTTTCACCAAGGATTATGTTCCCTTGGCAGGCCGCAATATCCGGATCAGCGCGAAAGCGAGCTTCTAAGCCCGCTTTCGCGCCAACAGGTCAATCTTCGACTGCGAAGCTGATCTCTGCATTGTCTTCAAGCCGCTTGACCAGCGCCTCGCCAACAAACGAGCCCGGCGTGCCAATTCCGCCCGGTGCATCGCTGTGGCCCAGCGCAATTGCGGTTTCGGCAATCATCCGGCTGGTTGAACCATAGCCCGGATCATACCGGCCTTTGACACCGTAATTGATCTTCTCGCCATCTGCTGTTTCGCCGAGGAACACCAAATCATAGAACCCGTTCTCGCGCTCTTCCTTGGTGGGGCCTTCGCCTGGCTTGGGGGCTTTCGCGCCGAAGGGATTCTTCAGCATTGCAGCGATGCCCTTGGCGGCCTTTTCGCCCATTTCACCGGCGCTGGTAAGCATCATCTCGTCATATTTGAAATCCTCGCCATAAGGATGGCCGAGAAGGAAGTTGGTCCGATGGACGTTCTTGGTATTGATTGTCGCCATGATGAAGGGCGCGGCCCATTTGCCCAGATCCTTGTCATATTCCGGGATCATGCCCGATGGCTGCTTGGGGCCGGTAAAGCCCGGCGTCAGACCGAAGGAGCTTTGCAAGACTGAAATCAGCTTGGGGTTTTTGGCCACTGCTTTCATCGTTTCCTTCATGCTGGCGACTGTCCCGCCCGATGGCCCACCCTGCATCCCGCGCACTCGGCCTTTGACCCGCGTGGCAGGCTTGCCGAAGCGCTTCTTCGCTTCTTGCTGCAGCATGAAAACGCCGAGATCGAACGGGACCGAATCGAAACCGGAGGAGAAGCATATGCGAGCGCCGCTGGTTACAGCTGCGTCGCCGTATTTCTCGATCATCTGGAACATCCAGGTTGGTTCGCCAGATAGATCGCAATAATCGGTGCCCGCTTCCACGCAGGCTGCCACCAGCGGTTCGCCATAAAGAATGTAGGGACCTACAGTCGTCAGGACCACGCGGGCCTGCTCGCACATTGCCTTCAGGCTGGCGGGATCTTCGGCATCGGCCACGACCAGCGGGGTGCTGACGGGCGCGCCGATCAAATCGCGCACTTCTTCCAGCTTGGACTGACTGCGGCCCGCCATCGCCCATTTTGGCGCGTCTTTGCGGCCAGCATAATGATCGTTTAGATATTCAGCGACCAATCGTCCGGTATATCCGGTGGCGCCATAGACAATGATATCGAATTTGCGGTCGGCTTTGCTCACGGTTCAATTCTCCCAATCTGTGGATACTGGAATGGGCGCGGAAATGCTTCGAGTCAAAGACGTATGATCAGAGAAGTTTGGACGTCAGAGCCATTTCGCCGTCACAATCTTGGTAATGTGACCCCGCGCTGGCCCATATATTTTCCCGCGCGGTCGGCATAGGTCACTTCTGGCCGTTCATTGCCCTTCAGAAACAGGAACTGGCAGGCGCCTTCATTGGCGTAGATTTTGGCGGGAAGCGGGGTGGTGTTGGAAAATTCCAGCGTGACGTGGCCTTCCCAGCCCGGTTCCAGCGGAGTGACGTTCACAATGATTCCGCAGCGCGCATAGGTCGATTTGCCCAGACAGATCACCAGCACATCTTCGGGAATGCGGAAATATTCCACTGTCCGGGCCAGCGCGAAACTGTTGGGCGGGATGATACAGCAATCGGTTTCGCGGTCGACGAAGCTGTTCGGATCAAACTGCTTGGGATCAACCACACTGCTGTTTACATTGGTGAATATTTTGAATTCCGGCGACACCCGCGCGTCATACCCAAAGGAACTGAGACCGTAGGAAATACAGCCATCGCGCCGCTGTGCCTCCACAAACGGTTCGATCATGCCTTTTTCCGTGGCCTGTGTCCGGATCCATTTATCGCTGAGAATCGCCATATCAGGGTGATTGACCAAGCCTGCGCGCCGAGCAAGTGCAGGGCCGCTTTTTTCCCCGCAACTCATGCAACAAAACTAATTGATCGGTTTCGCGCCCAGCTGCGGATTAAGGCCGGTAATGTAGTTCAGCCATTTTTTCGGCTTACGCAGCATTTGCTCGGGGTAATCGACCTTCAGGCCTGCAATTTGCGCCATTTTGCCGACAAAGTGGATGCAATTGCGATTATCCAGCGAATAGAACTTCCCCGGCGCATCCCGCCAAGCCTTCATTTCCGCGATGACCTGACGATATTGCGCATCGGTCAGTTTTACCGAAAAGTGGCGGTTGGTGCTGGTGACATATTTCTGCGGCTCGACCACAATTTCATGTTCCACCGGGCCTGACAGGATCTTGGTAGAAACCGTCTTGGCGGTGAAGCCAAAATTCTCGTTTATTTCGGCCCCGGTGCTGTCCAGCGTTCCGCGCAGCACCACAAAGGTGTGCGGATAACGGCCGAAGAACACCGATCCGTTGAAACTTTGAAATGTCATCGTGACTGCAGCGGCCGCGGGCAGCGACCAGCCAAGGAAAACAAGCGATAGGAACAGAGCAATTATTCGGGTCATGCGCGCACTCATATCAACCACCCGGGCGAAGGTGAACCGTAAATTCGCAGGTTTCAGCCATAGTACTTTCATCGTGTGATCATCCGGCGAGCAAACTGGCATTGCCGCCCGCTGCCGTGGTGTCGATGCAGACCACTCGCTCGGTAGCAAACCGGGCGACATAATTGGGTCCGCCCGCCTTTGGTCCGGTGCCGGACAATCCCTCACCGCCGAATGGCTGGCTTTCAACCACCGCCCCGATCTGGTTGCGGTTAACGTAGAAATTCCCGACTTTCGCACGCGCTTCCACGAACCTTCGGGTCGCCTCAATCCGGCTGTGCAGGCCTAGCGTCAGGCCAAATCCAGCGGAATTGATGTCATCTACGACCTGTCCCAGCCCGCCGGCGCGGAACCGCACGATATGAAGCATCGGTCCGAAATTCTCTCGCTTAAGATCGAGGATCGAATTCAATTCGATAATGGCGGGGGCCACAAAGCACCCCTTCGAAATACCGCGAGGCAGCTTGCGTTGCCATACTGCGTGTCCGGCTTTCTTTCGGCGAGCGACGTGGCGGTCGAGCGCGGCCTTGGCGTCGGGATCGATCACCGGGCCGACATCGGTTGCCAGATTTGCCGGATCGCCGATCTCCAGCGCCTCAAACGCGCCGAGGATCATGCCCAGCATCTGGTCGGCGACATCTTCTTGCAGATACAGCACCCGCAGCGCTGAACACCGCTGGCCAGCGCTCTGGAACGCACTGGCCACCACATCACGGGTGACTTGTTCCGGCAGGGCGGAGCTATCGACGATCATCGCGTTCTGGCCGCCAGTTTCGGCAATGAATGTGGCAATCGGCCCATCACGCGCTGCCAGACTGCGGTTGATTGCCCGCGCGGTGTCGGTTGATCCGGTGAAGGCAACACCCGCCAGCCTCGGGTCAGAAGTGATCATCGCCCCAACGTCTCCCGCGCCCGGGATCAGCTGGAACACCTCGTCTGGAATGCCCGCTTCGTGACATAGCCTTACCGCCAGAGCGGCAATCAGCGGGGTTTGTTCAGCGGGCTTGGCAATAACCGTATTGCCAGCGGCCATCGCGGCTGCTGCAGGGCCAATGAAGATGGCTAGCGGGAAATTCCATGGGCTGATGCAGGCGAATACACCCCGTCCAGCCAGGGACAGCCGGTTTTCTTCGCCAGTGGGGCCGGGCAAGATTATCGGAGCGGCAAATAACCGCCGTGCCTCGGCCGCATAATAGCGCAGGAAATCCACTGCTTCGCGCAGTTCCAGCACGCCGTCGAGCAATGTCTTGCCCGCTTCGCGCTGGCACAGAGACAGGAATTCATCCGTATGGTCTTCGAACAGATCCGCTGCCGCTTCGAGCAGCAACGCCCGTTTCTCGCCGCCAAGTGCGTTCCAGCCCGGCTGGATCGCTTCGGCGCGAGTGATTGCCTCCTCAACCTCCTCGGCCAGCGCATCGCGCCTTGTGCCGATTTCCACTGTCAGATCATGCGGCATGGTGATCGGGGCAACTTCGCCCACCGCGTCTGATGGGAAGGTTGGCTCGGCATGCCACTGGCGGCCCACCAGCGAGGCCAACCGTTCGTTTAACGGTTTTAGGACCAAGGGATCGCACAGATCGATCCCGGCGCTGTTGATCCGGCCGGGGAACAAATCTGCCGGCAATGGAATCGCGGGGCTACGTTTAGGTTCGATCACCGCCAAGTCGGCGACTGGATCGGTGGTCAGTTCCGCGATTGGAACTTCGGCATCGGCCATGCGGTTCACAAAGGAGGAATTGGCCCCGTTTTCCAGCAAACGCCGGACGAGATAGGCGAGCAATTCCTTATGTCCGCCGACGGGTGCGTAAATCCTGACCGGTGTGCGGCGACTGCCTTCCAACGCGGCCAATTCGCCATAAACATCCTCGCCCATGCCGTGCAGACGTTGGAATTCGAACTGGTTAGCGCCGCCCGATTCTTTTACCAAAGCCTTGATTGCGCCGACGGTGTAGGCGTTATGTGTGGCGAATGCGCAATAGATCACATCGCCTGCAGCCAGCAATTTCGCAGCGCAGGCGAGATAAGATACATCGGTCGATAATTTGCGGGTGAAGACCGGAAAATCGCTGTGTCCGCCAACATGGCTGAGCTTGATTTCCGTGTCCCAGTAAGCGCCCTTAACCAAGCGGACCATCAGCCTGCAGTCATGCTTTCGGGCCAGCTTAATCGCCCATTCGCACAGCGGGACGGCCCGTTTTTGATAGGCTTGCACAGCCATCCCGAAGCCCTGCCAACCCGAAGCAAACAAATCGTCGTCACCCACCAGCGCTTCGATGATATCCATCGACAATTCGAGCCGTTCGGCTTCTTCGGCATCGATGGTAAAATGGATATCGGCATCGCGGGCCTTCGCCGCCAGATCCTTCAGGATCGGGACAAGCGCGGCCCTGGCCTGATCCGCATGCAGAAAATCATACTTCGGATAAAGCGCGGACAATTTGACCGATATTCCCGGTGAACGGACCATGCCGTCCTTTGCTTCACGCGCCAGCCGTTCAATCGCGCGGCCATAGGATTGCCGGTAGCGTTCTGCGTCTGGGAAGGTCATCGCCGCCTCGCCCAGCATGTCGAAGCTATGCGTCAGCCCGCGTTCGCGCTCCGGCTTGGCGCGCTTCAACGCTTCTTCAATGGTCCGTCCGAATACGAATTGCCCGCCGAGGATCCGCATTGCCTGCAGCGTTGCAGAGCGGATCACTGGCTCGCCCAATCGGCCGACCGCGCGCTTTACAGTCGCGCCCATTCCGCGCTGCTGCAATTCCGGCCGCTCTAACACTTCGCCGGTTAACATGAGCGAGAAAGTTGCGGCATTAACGAAGGTCGAGGGGCTTTCACCCAGATGTTCGGACCATTCGATGCCGCCCAATTTATCGCGGATCAATGCGTCGGCAGTGGCAGAATCCGGGACGCGCAGCAGCGCCTCCGCCAGACACATCAGGGCCACGCCTTCTTCGGTGGCGAGGCCGTAAGTCTGCAGGAATGCATCAAGCCCACTGGCCTTGCGGGCCCGCGCGCCCTCGATCAGCTTTCCGGCCAGATCGGCTGCCTCTTTATGTACGGCGGAGGCAGGCGCAGCCTCACGCAATCGCTGTTCGACACACGCCTGCTCATCCTGGCGGTAAGCAAGCCGAAATGGGGCGCGGCTGATCGTATTCAAACGTGGCGTGTGGTAATTCATGGCAGAACCTGAAAGCTAGATTTGGAGAGGCTAGCGGCGGTTTGGACCCGCTAGCAGCGCAGATCAAGCGAAGTGTCGCCGCCGTGCTTGGGCGCAAATGCTCCTCGACATCTGCCGCCAGCCGCGCAAAAGCAGGTGCAGGCATTCATAAATAGGATAGACACGATGGCGGGGCGGTTTTTCGATCAATGGCAAGTGGGCGACCGGATCGAGCATGAAATCCGCCGGACAGTGACCGAGACGGACAATTTGCTGTTCACCACAATGACCCATAACCCCCAGCCGCTGCATCTGGATGTGGAGGCGGCGAAGGCTTCTGAATTTGGCCAGATACTGGTCAATGGTACTTTCACATTTTCGTTGATGGTTGGCCTGTCGGTGGGCGACACCACATTGGGTACGCTGGTGGCCAATCTGGGATATGATAAGTTGGTCATGCCCCACCCTGTGTTCATCGGTGATACGATGCATGCGACCAGCGAGGTGACAGAATTGCGCGAATCCAAATCGCGGCCCAATGCCGGGATCGTCACCTTTACCCATCAACTGATCAATCAGCGCAGCGAAGTTGTGTGCCAATGCCTGCGTTCAGCCCTGCTCAAGAAGTCTGAGGGCTGAAAACCTAGGGCGTAACGGCCTGTTGGCCGGTCTGATCGCCGCCAAGCGCTTGCCACAAATTACCCTTGCGCGTTCGGCCCGGCCGCGCGCCACGGCTGCGCGCTCGCCTGATGCATCGGCGTTGCGGCGCGCATCCAGGACGGTGAGAAAATCGGACAAGCCAGCGCGGTAACGCACATCGGCCAAGCGGGCCGACCGGTCTGAACTGGCGCGTTCACGGTCTGCAACGGTTAAAGCCCGGTCGGCGGCGGCAACCAATCCGTAACCAGCCTCGGCATCACCAAGCGCGGTGAATACAGCAGCACGATAGGACTGGAAGGCGATGCGCTTGTCCGCCTCGGCACCATCAATTTCGGCTTCGATCCGGCCGAAGTCGAGCAGCGGCGCCAGCAGCGATCCGCTAACCGCTCCGGTAATTGCATCAGTTTCGAACAACCCGCCAATATCGAAAGCCAGCAAGCCAAGCGCAGCGGATAGATCGAGTGAAGGAAACCGCTGCGCTGCAGTGGCATAGAGATCAGCGTCGCTCGCAGCCAGGCGCGCGGCGGCGGCCAGAACGTCGGGCCGATTGGCCAGCAAGTCTGACGGTACGCTAGCGGGCGCGGCGGGCTGAGATGTATCGGGCGCGGGCTGGTTCAGCGCGGCCCGCACTTTTTGCGCAGGTTGGGCGGTCAATGCGACGAGGCGCCCGATCAATTGCGCACGCTCGCCGGGCAAGGCGGCAATCCGGCTGCGGCTCGCCTCTGCCGTGGTTTCGGCCCGCACGCGGTCGAAGCCGGGGGCGATGCCTGATCTTTCGCGAATTTCAGCGAGAGTGACCAACGTTTCAGCGGCCACCACATCTTCTTCCAGCGCAGCTTCGCGGGCGGCCAAGGTTCGCCAGTCGATGACCGCACCGGCCACCTCGGCCAGCAGCGCGATCCGGACCCCGGCAGCATCAGCTCCGGCGGCGTCGATCCGCGCAATCGCGGCGCGTTCCTGGGCGCGCAATTTACCGAACAGATCAGGGCCCCATGCCGCGGTGAGCGATGCACCGTAGCTGACCCGTTCAGTATCGATGGTGACAGTTGACGGGAAATTGGCGCCAAATTGTGCAGGATTGGTCCGTGTGCCTTGAACCGAAGCGGTGCCATTGATCTGCGGCATCCGATTGGCTCCGGCGCGGCTGGCAGTCGCCCGGGCGCGGTCAATCCGGGCAAGCGCCTCTGCCAAAGACGGCGCATCAGCCAAAGCCAGCGCAGACAGGTCGTTAAAGGCGGGATCGCCTTGCGGCAGCAAAGCGGCGACATTCGCCGATACCTCCATTGCGGGGGCATAAGCAAAGCTCCCGGGAAGCACAGGCGGCGGTGTTTCGATGTTTGCCGCCGGGCCCGCCACGCAGCCGCCCACTGTTGCGGCCAGAGCGAGGGCGCTACAGGCGGCCAGGACGCGCACAGAGAGCATTATTTTGCGTCCTTCGCCGCAGGAGCCGCTGGTGCTGCTTTCGGCTCAGCTTTGCGCGCGGGAATAAACGCGTCAATTTGTTGGCCAACGCGAAACATTCCATTCGTTTCGGGCAATTCATAGAGAACTTGTAGAACCCGCACATCCACCCGTTCACTGGCGCTATTGGTCAGCGACCTTTTGGGAACGACTTGCGGTTCAGCGCGGACGAATTTGGCGCTGACTTTCTGGTCTGCTGCGCCGCGCGGATTGATATTGGCGGCGGCGCCCAGTTTCAGTCTGACCGCTTCATCTTCGTCAATATCGACCCGGACATACAGGGGGCGGGTCTCGCCCATTTCGATGTAGGGATTGGAGTTGATACCTTGCTGGCCGCCAGCCTGTACGAATTCGCCGGTCCGAATGTTGACTGCCAGAATTTCGCCAGCAATCGGTGCGCGAACGGTCAGGCGGTCTAATTCGGTCTTGGTGGACCCGGCGGCGGCCTTGGCGGAGGCAAGCTGGGCACGGGCGACCGCTAATCTGCTGCTGGCGGCGCTGGCATCGCCTTCTGCGCGAATTACCTCGGCGCGGGAGACGGCAGCAGCATCTTCGACCTGCCGGTACAATGCCAGTTGCTGGGCTGCCGTTTTACTCGCGGTGCCGGCCTCCGCAATGGCGGCTTCGGCCTGAGTAATGGCGGCGTTTGCTTCTGTCAGGCGCGCGCGTATTGCGCGGTCATCGACGGTAAACAAGGGCTGTCCTTTAGAGACCTTACCACCCGTCATTTTTCTCATTCCCCCTGATGATGTGGCCAGACGGCCCATAGGGCTGGGATCGGCAGCGACATGGCTCTACATCGTCGCAGGTAGCGCAACCCGGCCTTGAACAGCGAGGTAAGCGAGCGGGCGAGTTTCTTCAGAGTCCCCCTTTTAAGCC
>Ga0209491_10011315_pt1 | contig 10555 bp, 20 predicted proteins | sample BON02_FD_187213 | JGI IMG/M metagenome (GOLD analysis project Ga0209491, IMG submission 187213) | Freshwater microbial communities from Lake Bonney liftoff mats and glacier meltwater in Antarctica - BON-02 (SPAdes) (version 2) | ecosystem: Environmental > Aquatic > Freshwater > Ice > Glacier...
GGAGTCAGAAGTAGGAGGAAGGGGGGGAGGAGGAGGAGGAGGGAAGGGGAGGAAGAGAGAAACGAAGGGGGAAGATGTGAATTAAAAATCCCTTCTGTTTCTTGATTGCTTTTTTTGTGGTAGGGGGAGGGAGGGAGGGAGGGAGGGAGGGAGGGAGGGGGAGAGAGGCGAATCGAACTGTGGTACCCCACCTCGACTCGTGTGACCTCTTGTGATTGTGTGAATTAGTGCTGCAAGTGGTGGTGGTGGTGAAATGAGAGAGTATGGGGGCAGGGGGGTAGGGAGGAAATTGAGCGAGAAGCGGACGCAAGATGAAGCTGAATGAAGGAGATAGACGAAATCCAAAATTGATTGAAAAAAGCACTTTTACAAGAACAGGAAGCTTAGGCGTTGGTCTAATTTTTCGTCCTCTTCTTCGGTTCTATTTGTGTGTTGTTGTGTGTGCCGTGCTGTGGCGCTGTCTGTTCTCAAAATTGCCATCATCACCACCATGACATGGGCTTGACTCATTTCCTTCCTTCATGTTATTAACAGGATGAGCAGGTATTCATTTTCCTATGTAAATATTCGTCTTTTGTCCCTCCCGTTTTTAACTGGGCAGCACGTCCTCTGCCTTGAGCAATTTGTGTATCGAGTTCAAGGACACAAACATGTCAAAGGTGAACAGAAAGAGGCTAAGCACGAGAAAGAGGAGGCTCATGGTGAAGAGGAGGATGGTCACAACATTATCTTCCTTGCCATTGTTGACCAGTATCTGGAAGAAGAAGAGCATCAACACACAGACACACAGCACGGAGAGCAAGGCTGACAGGATCGCGTATTTCAGCACGCGGATTCTCCGATACATTACCCACTTGTCCTCTTTGCATGTTACTAGCCTAATGCGGTCCGTGAGGTGCGTGTACCTGCGACGCGTATGTGTGTTGTTTTTATAGTGTGTGCGTCATTAGGGAGTGTTGTGTGGCAACATTGGCCCATTTTTTCTCGTGCCCATTGATGTTAATCTTATCCAAGTGAGCCCACCCACTTACATACCTATTGGTCATGGAGAGGAGGAGGAGCCCGATGGCCGAGACGAGGAGGCAGGGCGTGATGGTTAACTGGATAAATTGTGCGAGCGCCATTTCTTTCACTAAGCTATCTGTTGCTGCCGTGTAGGTCGAGGCCGTGGGTGATGCCCTAAAGACCATCCAATTTGCGGGTGCTGTGTTGGTGTGTGTGGAGGAGAGGAGAGGTGAGTTTGGGGAGGGACATATTTGTGTGGGACGCGTATTTCCTTCCGGTGTCGCGTCAGAAAATGTGCCCGGTCAACAGGACCACCGCTTAGGCTTGGGGGTGGACGGGCATGCCACAGATGGCTACATGGAAGGGCGGCTGGGCTCATAAAGACGAGAGGGTCGACCGGGTCCTACTCTTCGAGAAGGGCATAAACACGACCACGGACGCAGCAGCAAATAGTGCTAGTGGCTGCGACAAAAACTCGTCAGGTCGCCCACAAGGCACAAATCAAGGGCTTGATGGCATGTCTCGCTGCTCGGTCGCCTTGCCCGTTTGTCCTGGTTTGTGCGGCCTCGTTTGGCGTGGTGTATGGGTCTGGGTGGCGCCGTCCTCGTCCACATGCCTTGGCAGACGACGCAGACAGGGGAGGTCAAAATCCCAGCTCAGTGCGAGACCCAGAGCCAAGCTTCCCCCAACGCAGCGGCAGCGTGACTTCTGGTGCGGGGGCTCGTGATCGTGTTGCTCGTCGTCCAGGGATCTGTGTTTAGGTACGTACATGCGGTGGTGGGAAATGAAATGAATGAGAAAAAAGTGTGGGCGATGCCTATTGGGGTGTGTGGGTTGGCAGGAGGTTGCAAGAAATCGTCATCTCGCTCGCTTGTCGTGCTCATGCCCTTGCTCGTGCGGTCTTGCTTTTCACTCAAAACCACGGTCTTTTCAAACAAACTCAAAGTCATGTACACCTACCCACAGGTCACCACATCACAGAGATGCTGGCTTTGGCCTTGCGCAGGGCGGCTGCAGCCGCTGCTGCTGCTTCTTCCACAGGTAAGTCGTCGGTTGCAGCGTTTGGGGAGCGAGCAGTTCGTGTGTGTGAGCTCCTGGGGTGTGCAGTGTGACGTCTAATTAGGTGTGGTCATGGCCTCCGTACCCTTGCATAGCCTGCCTCGACCGCTCTTGTCGTACCCGTGCTTGTCATGCTTTGTGGCTGGTTGATTGTGTCCGAGCACTCTTATTCACCCCTCGATTCCTCCCCCCCAACCCCTAACACCAACCCCAACACATTCATTCACAGGCATCCGTGTGTCGCTGCTTCGGCCCACCATGGCTGTGAGCGCTTTGTCTGCGAGCAGAAGGGTCGGGTTTGCCACCCTTCCCGAGCATACGCTTGTTGGCCTGCCTGGTACGTGTGGCGTAGCGAGAGAAGTGTGGGGGAGGGTTGAGTGGAAGAGGGATTGATGATGCTGCACTCGGCAGGGAGTCTGGTTTGGTCCTTCACTACGTAGAAATTCACGCCACAAGCTTTTTAATGTTTCAGTCGTGGGAAAATACTCTGCTGTCTCATTTGCTTTGCTTCTGCTGATCATCACCCTTCCTCCTTCCCTCCTCCTCCCTTCCTCTCTCCCCGCCTTACAGCCCTTTCGCCGACCATGACCCACGGCAACCTCACGCTCTGGCACAAGAAGGTACGTGAGAGAGACATCGATCACAGCCTTCCCTCTCTTCTTATTTCCCCTTCCTCCCTTTCTTCTCATTCCTCGCCATTCAACAAATTGATCCCCTCCCTCCCTCCCTTCCTCCTCTTCCTTTCCTTCAGGATGGCGATGAGATTGGGCCGGGGGACGCACTTTGCGACATTGAGACAGACAAGGCCACCATGGCGTTTGAGGCCCAGGTATGAAAGGAAGGAGGGAGGAAAGGAAGAAAGGGGGGAAGGAACGAGGGAGCAAAACTTAAGCATCGCCTCGTTTTCAAAGCTGCTTGCTCGTGTGCTCGTGCGGGTGAGTCACAATCCATTTGGCCAGTCCTTTCTTTCCTAATGCATTTCCTTCTTTGTTTCCTTTTCTTCCTTTTTACACAGGATGATGGTGTGCTAGCCAAGATTCTGGTCAAGGAGGGAACGAGCGACATTGCCGTCGGCTCGCCCATCATGGTACGTACGCATGCCTCTCTCCCTCCCTCCCTTCCTCCCTTCCTCTCTCAACCCGTCCCCTTCCCTCGTCTCTTTTTTCCCAGCCACCTTCAACACCTTCGTCGTCCTCATTATCCCAGTCCAGTGAAATCGTTTGTCCTCTCACCCATCTCCATTTTGGGGGTTCCCTCCCTTCCCCCCTCCCTCCCTCTTCCTCCCTCCCTCCCCTCCACTAGGTCATCGTCGAGTCCAAAGACGACGTCGCGGCCTTCGCCGACTTCACTCTCTCCCACGTCACCCCTGCCCCTGCCGCTCCCGCCGCCGCAGCAAAGGAAGTGGAACCCCCCGCTCCTCCCCCTCCTCCTCCCGTCGCAGCCACTCCCCCTCCTCCTCCCCCTCCTCCCCCCAAGCCGGTGGCCGCGCCCGTGGCAGCAGCACCTGTTGCTCCTCCTCCCCCTCCCGCTCCTGCTCCTGCTGCTGCTGCTGCTGCCGCTGCTCCCCCTCCTCCCTCCTCGTCCTCGATACCAGCAGAGGCGTATGCATTCAAGCGATGGGGCACATTCGCAAAAGGAGGGGCCTTGGCCAAGAGGTGAGGGAGGGAGGGAAGGAGGACGGGAGGGAGGGAGGGAGGGAGGGGGGAGGAGTGTTGGTGGATAGGTGTGTATAAGTCTTGATCCCCTTCTCATAACATTTACTCATTCAAGCCTTTCCGCCTCCCTCCCTCTCTCCTTACCCTCTCTCCAGCCTAAGCAAGGCTCAGAAGGCCTATGTGGAGGCCTACGGGTCGACGGGACAGACGCCCTTGTAAACAAATAGGAGAAGAACAAGCAAGCAAGCAAAAAATGACGCAAGAAGAAGAACAACAACAACAAGGCGGGGATGTACGCGAGTGGGACCGAGGAGGCGTGGGAAAACGAGGAAAAGGAAAATATAAAAGGGACGAAAAGAATGTGCGAGTCCTGGTTTGGGGATGGGTTGATGAGTGGAGTATTGCAGGAAAGTGTACTGCCGAGAGGGCACCAGATAGGAAAGCCAGGAAAAAAGGGCAGACCAAAAGAGGAAGGAAATTTGCTGGAGTCAATTATTGCGCCTTCTTTTTTTTTGCGTCATGTCATAGGGGGGACGTCCTTTGGAATCTTTGCAGTAAGTAATGGCGCTGTGCCTGTCGGCTCTTCTGACCCACCCAAGACCCACCACTACTTTTACTAAGCCAACTTCCCCAACAACGAACCCCCTACCACAAGCTACCCAGACTCCCTCCCAAAAAAGTGTATAATGTCCTTGCCCTGCCTAACTGTTTGTGGGTGGGCGGGAGCGGCTCTGGCAGGTGTTTTGGTTGGGTGATGCCAGGTCTATGGAGCGGCGGGTCATCCTCTTTTTCTCTCCCGTCGCTCTTTAGCCTCGAAAGTGGTGCGTTATTTGCAGTTTGCTGTCGATGACTCCCTCGACTTGTGGTGTCCTTCGTGAAAAGCAACGCAGCTTACCTTCTCACAAGGCGCTTTTCGCGTCGCTTTTTGGGGCTATCTGCGTTAGACACTTTTGTGACCATTGATTGGATGGCGACCCCCTTTGCCTGCCGCCCGCGACTCGGAGCCTTAGGGAAAAATGACGCCCCCAAAAACCACGACTCTCTCCTTGCTTGGGACAAACTGCCCTCCCAAACACTAGACTTTAAACTGCCCCGCCACGCCCCCCCCTTTACAGTCACAGGCATGGTGCCCAGCCGTGCCTCCAAGAACACATGCACGGCGTGCCGGAGTGCCAAGGTAAGTATGGGTTGTGAGGGGGTTGGATACGGGGCGAGGGGCTTCATGAGCCTTGCCTTTTCAGTCCTCGGAGGGGAGACGGGGGCGAGAATAACACCCTTGACCACGCCCGCTTCCCAAATCCCCCACACTCACACAGATACGATGCGACCGCGCGGAGCCATCGTGCGACAGGTAAGCGATATACTGGAAGGGTGGGCAGGGCCGGGGGTGGTGTGTGGATGGCGCAAATAAATGTGCGGTTGCTGGTGGACAGGTTGGGAAGCCCGACCGGAGCGCTGGACTGCAGCGCAAAAAGCCTTGTTGCCTTGGCAATGCGGGGCTTTCAGTAGTCGAAAGAGATTGCCAATCTCCTGCCTAGCCCAGATTTTACGCGGCATGCCCTCTGTCTGATACCTTCCCCCTTTTCTTCCTCCCCTCTTTTCCCCCCCGCCCGATCTAGGTGCACCAAGCTTGGGATTATCTGTATCGAACAGGTGCGCACCCAAGGTCGTCCGCGCAAGCCCCCAACCCCACCTATGCCCACATACAACACTCCTTGTGAGGCGATTGCCTTCGCCTCCGACCCCGCGACCCTCTCGTCCCTGCTGCAGTTGCAAGCGTCCGCCCTCACGGACTCGACGGCCCATGTCAACTGCCACCACGACAGCAGCGAGGTAAATGCGTCGGGCTCCTTCCCTGAACTCCCCACGGCGGGCACCAGCACCGTGGCCAGCATCACGAGCACGACCACGGTCAAGCCTTTCCGACGTCCCCGTCCTGCGGACTACCCCGTCTCCAGCCTGGCCACGGACCTGTCGCACGGCTTTGCCTCCTTTTACGGCCGTGGCCAGGCGTGCAAGGAGAAGACAATTGCTGTCCTGTAAGTCCATCAAGTGCATTTCCCCCCTCTTTCTAGCATTTCGTACCCCCCCTCCTCCTTCTCCTTTCATTGATGCACCCGCCCCAGCACCCACCCAACTCACTCATCCTCTCCTTCCCTCCTCCCTCCCTCTCTCCCTCTCTCAGCCGCGCCTGGGGCCTCGTCTCGGGCACACACCGACAAGACAGTTCCCACGGGGCCTTCAATCAAATCGTGCGAGCTCTAGCCCTTGACCACACCACCGCCATCCGAGCCCAGCAACGCCCACCCGCCACCCGGGATGTCCCCTCCGGCACCCCGCTCTATGGCCCTGTCGTCCTGCCTTCCAGCACCAGCACCAGCACCAGCACCAGCACCAGCAGCAGCAGCAGCGGCAGTAGCAGTGTCCTCCACGCCAGTTTCAACGACATGGATTTTACAGACGGAGACAAGGCCGTCGCCTTCTACATCATCGAAGGCGGCCACGTACAATTGAGCGTCAACCCCCTCTTCCACTCCACGCACATGACCTTCCCTCAAGCCCTCGCCCTCCTCAGCCACCACAAGATGCTCCCCGTCTTCCTCTGGGGCTCCCTCTTCACCCCCGCCTCTCAACGTAAGTTCTACGCGCGCCTGGCTCGGGCTATTTTTACCTCTGCCTCGCCCGTGGGTCAGATTGTGATGGACTTGGAATGTGTGGGGAGGAATGGGGAGGCTTTTTGGGGGAGGACGACGGTGAGACATGTGGTGGAGGGGGAGGGGGCGTATGCGAGCTGTATTATTTCGATTGAGCCTTTGGGGGTGGATGATGCGCGTCTCCCGCCCTCGCCTGCGATGGTGGCTTTGCCAGTCGTGAATAGGAAGGAGAGGGGGATGGTGGGGGGGACTTGGACGAAGGGTCGGCAGCAGGGAGGAGGAGGAGCAGCAGCAGTGCCGCGTTGGGTGGTGAAGGAGGAAGAGGAGGAGATAGTGCGGGAGGGAGATGACGAGAAGGAGTGGGATGATGATGGCACGGGGGTGGACGACGAAAGCAGCAGCAGCAGCAGTGGCAGCAGTGGCGGTGGTGGGGGTGTCGACGCCTTGGGGGAATGGGTTGGGCCTCTCACCCGCCGTCTGCAGAAGCGAAAGTGCCTCTGGCTTGCTGGTAGCAGCAGGGGCGCCACTAGCAGCAGCAGCAGTAGCAGCAGCAGCAGCAGCGGCGGGAGCTCCCCTACTGAGATTGACGATCGGGAGGAAGGAAACCGCTGGAAAGGGGCCTACGTGCTGGGGTCGGAAAAGGTGGTGCTTGTCTCCCTCCCTCTCTTGACCTCGGAAGGGGAGGTCGGTTTCCAACAGTACCAGCAGCAGATGCAGCCCTGGCAGCAGCAGCAGCAGCCGCAGCAGCCGCAGCAGCCGCAGCTAGCTCATATGACGAGCTGTGGAGGAGAGACCTCCGATGAGGAGGCGGAGGAGGAGGAGAAACTGTCGTGGGAGTACCCGCAAGGACACTTCCAAGATCAAATGTGGCAGCAGCAGCAGCAGCGGCTGCAGCAGCAGCAGGTTCAGAGCGTGGGTGACCTTCAATCCACCCTCCTCTCGCTCGCGGCCCTGCCTGTGCAAGCCCCCCTTTTGATCGGCAGCAATGCCGGCATCACCCACCCCAACATGTTCAAGCAGCACGCGTCAGTTGCGGTGAAAATGGAAGAGGCAGAGGAGGAGGAGGAGGAGGAGGAGGAGGAGGACGAGGGCAACAACGACAATGGCCCAGGCGATTTCGATGACCTGATGCGGAATGGGTTTGACTGGGATCTGATCACGCCTTCCCCGCTCATGCGCCTGGCCACTGCTGTCCCCACCTCTCATATCGTGCCTCCGCCGCTGCTGCCTTTGACGTGATGACGACCATGATGACGACGACGCCGGCGACAGGTTTTCGTGAGAAGGCCGCTTAGCAGCCTGCCTCCTTCGCTTCCTCCTCCTCGAACTCTTCCTCTTCCTCTTCCTCCTCCAACAACTCGTATATCACCTGCTTGCCGATGAATACGCATTATTACGGGGGAACAGAAGGCGGAGGATGGTTTGCCACGGCCAAGTGAGGGAAAGGAGGGAGGGAGGGAGGGGGGAAGGGAAGGAAGATGAGCAAGTGTATGTTTTGCTTTTAGTCTGATTTGAAGAGCGCTTGACGGCGCAATACTTTATTTTTGTACGTTCACACTCTTGAAACTAGGAGAAAAGAAAGGTTGATTATTGCGTGCTGTTGTTGTTGTGAGACTCTTTCCCCCGAGAAAAATTAGAAGACTGCCGCTGTTGATGATGCCGTCTTTAAACATTTAACAAAAGGAGGGGGACAGACCGGAACGGGAAAAATCCATTAGCATAGGCATGGGACTTATCATGGTCAGGGAAAACCACGAAAAAGGACAGAAAAAACGTGATTTCTTGATTTTTCGCAGTTGACAAACGAATGAAAAGGAAGAGGAGGGGGTCAGACCTGAATGGGAGAAAGCCATGAGAGGTGGGACTTATGACGGTCGGGAAAAACATGACGATCTCGTGCATCTGACAGACAAAGAGAGAGAGAGGAGGGGAAAGGACCAAAACGGAAAGCACGCATATGATATGAATGGGTCGGGATTTTGTTTTCCTACGTGAAAATGAGGATGAAATGATGAGGAGTGAGAAAGGTCAGGGTGAGAAGCGGGTAAGTTCCCGTGAAAGGAAGCTTGTGAGTCAGAAATAATTGACGGAGGAAAGAGCAGGAGAGAATTGTGGAGGTGTTTGTTGTGTGTGTGATAACGTGCGAGAGCGCTAGGCCAGGTACAGAGAAGATGGCAACGAGGAGGAGGAGGAGGAGGAGGAAAACAGGAGAAGGATGACTAACGAGAGGGGATAACTAGCAGATGATGATGATGCTATGTCGGTGTTCAGGTCAGGTGGGAGATAAGAGGAGGAGTGCCACTGTGTGTGCGTGTGTATGTGTGTGTCTGTCTGTGTATGTTTGTCTACCTTTTCGGAATGTGCCGTGTTGTTTTTTCTTCTTACGGAAGCCAGCCCCCATTTTGGAAGTAATCAACTGACCCAAAGTTCGAAAAAGAGAGACTGAGAGATAAGAGATGAAAAAAAGAGAAGAGAGCGAGAGAGGAAATTGGAGGAGTCCGCGCGCGCGACGACTCCACAGATTCATGTCCAGAATCAAGCAAACATTCAATTTCTCAACATTCCAGAAAGAGAAGCAGCAAATAAGAAACCAGACAACAGAATATGCTCACTCAATCTCTTTTCTTGACCGACTAATTTACCTTCATCAATTCGTTTTCCCGTTCTCTTCGACGAGTGCTCGTCATATTTGGTTCCAAAAATCACGTTTTGTGCTTTCTTGGCACTGGCTAGTCCTACCCATTCACTCATCTATCTATCTTCCTCGTCCTCCCTCCCTCCCTCCCTCCCTCCCTCCCTCGCAAGCTATCTTATTCACATCCTATTTCTGTACAAAAAGCTCCACGATCAAATCTCCAAAGCCTCCAGGCTGTGATGCGTGTGTGTGTATATAGAGCAGATCAGTCTCCAATCACACACTCACTCACTCACTCCCTCCCTCTCTTCCTCCCTCCCTCCCTCACCTTCTTTGGCATCCCTCCCCCCTTCTCCCGCAGGCTCAGCACGGCCCCAGAAGTGGGAACGCTGCCTGCTTTTACTTCGACTTTGGCCTCCTTTCCGTTTAGAAGGGGGACCTTGGCGAGGATGTCCTTAGCGGCCTGAGGGAGGGAGGGAGAAAGGGAAGGAAGGAGGGCCTGAGTTCGTGACCTGCGATAATTTCGATGTTGAGGAGCACTATCTCCCTTCTCACCCTCCTTCCCTTCCTTCCTCCCTCCCTCCCTCCCTACCTGCGCCTTGCCCAACCCCTTCCGCCAGACCAAATCATCCCCCCTCCTCGTAAAGTACCGATGCCTCGCCTCACTCAACACAAAGGTAACCGGAGGGAAGGAAGGGGAGGGAGGGAAGGAGGGCGGGCCGGAGGGAGAGGCACCAAAGTGGATTTTGGTCCCGGCCTTCCACCCACGCTTGACCTCTACCCGGAAGTTTTTTTCTCTGCGGGAGGGAGGGAGGGAGGGAGGGGAAGTATGGATGTGAGTAAGAGAGCTTCATGGCGCTGGCCTTGCATTTGCTACCCACCCTCCCTCCCTCCCTCCCTCCCCTTTCTCTGCACCCACCTCGACTCCGCCTGCACGCTCAAATGCTTGGTCGTGCCCTTGTCCACCTCTCTCCACCTCCCTCCACCCTTCCCCCCCTCCCTCCCTTCCTCCCTCCCCTCCCGTCCCTCCCTCCCCTTCTCACCTGCCTTCCGCCTGCACACTCAAATGCTTGACCGTGCCTTTATACAGCTCTTCCAACGTACACACCAACTTGACCTGCTTCGGTGACTGCTGCTGCTGCTGCTGCTGCTGCTGCTGCTGCTGTTGCTGTTGCCGTTGCTGCTGCTGCTGCTGCTGTTGGAAACCACGGGCGCGGGAACGGGTTCCTCCCATCCCGCCCATTGAGCTGGCGCCTGCATTGCCGTTGCCGCCCTGACTGTTGCAGGTGGGTAGGGAGGGAAGGAGGGAGGGAGGGGAGAAACGGATATAAGCAACTAGAAGTTCTGCAGCTGCTGTTTTGCCACCAAAAGCGCGCGAGAATAGCAGGCGATCTCCACCTTTCCCTCCCTCTCTTCCTGCCTCACTCACCCAAAGAACATATCCCCAAAAAAACGTTCAAACACATCCTCCGCCCCAAAAAAGCCTCCTCCTCCTCCTCCCCCTCCTCCTCCCCCTCCTCCTCCCCCTCCCATATCAAAAGGACTAC
>Ga0209491_10011318_pt1 | contig 10552 bp, 14 predicted proteins | sample BON02_FD_187213 | JGI IMG/M metagenome (GOLD analysis project Ga0209491, IMG submission 187213) | Freshwater microbial communities from Lake Bonney liftoff mats and glacier meltwater in Antarctica - BON-02 (SPAdes) (version 2) | ecosystem: Environmental > Aquatic > Freshwater > Ice > Glacier...
TTTGCGCCAACTTTGGTGCATTTCGTGCCCGAAATTGATGACGTATTGGAGGCTGTGACGTCGGTAGTACTGGCCCCCGCTAAGGCAAAGGCGATGATCAGCGCAGCAACGAAATTTCGACGCGGAGGTCTAGGTCGATTCGTCATGTTGCCCCAAAGTTTCGTTCAATACAAGTTTATGGTGTCCGGTCGTGGCGACCAAAGCCGTACTAAAGAACGAGATGTCTTCTGCATGAGCCATAGATCGTCGGCTAGTCAGCAAACCCTTATTTCACAAGTGCGCCCGGAGGGACTCGAACCCCCAACCGTCTGATCCAAAGACAAGTAATGAATGTGTCATGGTGTCTGTGTGGTCTGTAGAGATAAACCATGTCTGGGTTTCAGCTGGTGGGTGTGCCACACAGTGTCATCAATTCTGTGTGGTTTGTGACCTGCGTGTGACCCCGGATTTGGTTAAGGGTTGATTGTGTCGTCATGCATTGTTGCTCCAGTCATGTTCGGGCTAAAGGGTTTCAGCCCGGTTGGTTAGGGCGCATCCGTGATTTGGTATGGGCTTGATACTGGATCACAGCAATCTAAATGGTCAGCTACGGCTCAGACAATCGCAAGCACCCTTTACACGCGACTTAGAAAACATGAGACGAGCGGTTTGCAGTCAGGTGGAAACTTTTCGCCCTTTCGATTCCCGGCGTCGCCTCCAATTGGTGCACCCAGATCCTGATTGGGACACAAACCTACGATCCTGAATAAAACTCGGTGCGATTCAGTGGCAGATTTGAGTATTGTTTTTTCTCGTCTTGCCGATCGTAGATTTGCTGCAAGATGAGCCAAACGACCATTTGACGGCTGCTGAGGCGGAATCGGTGGAGAACTCAGGCCGTATTCAGAAAATACGACAAACTCATTGAGGTCAATGCAGGTAAAATCAACCCATACGGTCTAACCGTATGGGTTGATTGCATACTGGATGCCGCTCGCATCGCCAGAGACATGAAGAAGGGAAGCGATCGTCGATGATAATATTTTTGGCGATTTTTATAGTTGTCTGCCTATTTTTCCTTGTGTATATGTTTGTGTCTACTGGCCGGGATGTCGTCGACTATTACCATGATGTCGCCAAACGTTACCGTGCATGGAAGAAACGATGATAAGAAAACTACTTCTAGTCACCCTCCTACTATCCGCAGCGGGCGCTGTCTACACGGACACCGCCAGAACTCAAGCTCAAACCGAACGCCTCTAATCGATCACCCGATGCGCGGCCTCAACCCTAGTATTATGTGCTGAATCTTCTGCGTTGCTAACCACAATGACATCCTTCCAGCAGAACCCTAAATCCCGTTTACGTTCGCTTTCAAGGCGGCGATACGCTTTTCCAGCGGGGGATGGGTCATCAACAGGCGCTTCAAGCCCCCGCTCACGCCGCCAGCAATACCGAAGGCGGCCATCTTGTCGGGCAATGGCGCCGGGTGCAGGGAGGCCAACCGCTCAAGCGCCGCGATCATGTGTTGTCGGCCGGCCAACTGAGCGCCACCCTGATCAGCGCGGAACTCGCGTCGGCGCGAGAACCTCATGACGATGATGGAAGCTAAGATACCCAGCACCAGTTCGGCGATGATCATCGTCACCCAGAACGCCGGGCCATGTCCCCGCACGGTCCTAAAGACCACCTTGTCCACCACGTGGCCGATGATCCGGGCAAAAAAGATGACGAAGGTGTTGACCACGCCCTGAATCAAGGCCAGGGTCACCATGTCGCCGTTGGCGATGTGAGCCACCTCGTGACCCAGCACGGCCTCGGCCTCTTCCCGCGTCATCTGGCGCAATAGTCCGGTGGACACGGCGATCAGTGATCTGTTCCTGCTCGCGCCGGTGGCGAAGGCGTTGACCCCGGGCGAATCCCAGATAGCCACTTCCGGCATCTTGATGTCGGCGGTCAGGGCTTGTCGCGCCACGGTCTGCACCAGCCACTGTTCGTCCGGCGTGCGCGGATCGATGATGACATGGGCCCCGACCAATTTTTTGGCCGTCCACTTGGAGATGGCCAGGGATATGAAGGCACCGCCGAAGCCAATGACGGCGGCGAAAATCAGGAGTGCCTGGAGATTCAAGCCCTGCGCGTTGAGAAAAGGTTCCACCCCCAGCAGGCGCATGGTGACCGAGAGCACCATAACGATGGCCAGGTTGGTGGAGAGAAAGAGAACGATGCGTTTCATGCAATGCTCCTTGAACTATTCACTGTGACGACGCCCTCAGATCAGGTGGCGAGCCAGTAGTTCATGCCGGGGATGGTCGCCTCCTTCACGGCCGACCATCCCCGGTCGAATTTCAGGCACTCAATCAATGTAGCAAGAGCGCCACGGACTGAGTGCCCGCCGCTGGCCTGCCGCACTGGAGGCTCAAGAAGCACTGCTCCAGCAAGGCGCGCTCAAATACCAAGTGCAACTTTCTCGGGAGGAGAATGTCTGGGGCATCAGTACCGATATAAGCGATAGCGTCGACGACGTAGTGGCTCAGCTCATTGATCTAGTGACCAAGGCCGTTGAGTGTCATGGCTAAAGTCCATTCGGTGCTGGCTGGCAACTCGTGGGGCAGTCGTGCCTTCTACGCAGTAATCCGCTTAATTGTCGTGGTGTTCTGTCGCACCTGGTTGAGACTCACCGTGTCGGGCATGCATCACATTCCTGCTGACGGACCGTTCATCCTGGCACTGGTGCACCGATCAAATCTGGACGCACCAATTGCTTTTGCCGTTACACGGCGCCGGATGCGTTTCATGGGTACAGATGGGCTTTGGGAGAACAAACTTATCGGTGCCATGTTCTCGGCACTCGGTGCATTTCCTGTCACACGAGGCAGTGCAGATCACGAGGCGTTGCGTCGATGCATTGCCGTTCTCAATACAGGTGAACCACTGGTGTTGTTTCCCGAAGGAACACGTCAGAAAGGCGACACCCTGCAACCGCTCTTTGGCGGGGCCGCATATGTTGCTCTCAAGACGCAGGTACCGATCATTCCCGTGGGAATAGGTGGATCTCAAGACGTCATGTCGAGCGGTTCGGCTATAATTCGACGACATAAATGCGCGGCCGTGGTCGGCGAACCGCTCTATCCGCCGACAACCAGCGGAACTCGCGCTGCGCGCTCCGACGTGCGGGATCTCACGGAGCGACTTGCTGGCGCGTTGCAGATTCTGTTTGACGAAGCGCTACGCATTTCACGCCAATAAAGTTTTCAACCCGCAGACCTCACGAACCGGTAGGAAGTGAAATCGTCACCTTTCGACCAAAGAATTCGCAGGTGGTATCAATCGCAATAGCGGCTTGTGCCTGTGCCTTCACTTTATTAACGCATGCCGTGAGAGCGTCGTGCTGGCCGAAAGAGAGCAGGCCGATGGCGATAAACACGATGATGAGCAACAATTTCGTGATCACCGATTTGACGAATTTCAACACCAGTAGCAATGCAATGAACGATCCACCGATGACCACCAACGACGCAGTTTTTACCGTCTCGGCATCGATCGCGAAGATATCCACGCCTCAATATTGCCACCTGGTGTGAATGTACCTTGTGGATGGGGAGTAATCCGGTACAACTCTGCGAGTCGCCAGCCAATGTTATTTGACCACTCGGTTCACTCACTTTGACCGTCCTTCCTCCCAGAACACGCTCATCCAAGTGAGAATGAGATCGGTTGGAGTCTTCAGAACTCGAATTGGATCCGAACTACGTGCCTAACCTGACGCGGCCTGCCCCGACACCCCAAACTACGGTCGCGCGAGATTTCTGGAAGATTGCGACGATGTGGTGTCCTACGGCAAGAATTATCTGGCGGTGCATTTCAAGCTGGATTACGTCAACGCGGACGGCGACATCTCCAACTACTACCCGGATTTTCTGGTCAAGCTGTCCGCCAAGCGGATTTTCATTGTCGAAACAAAAGGCCAGGAAGACTTGGACGATCTTGTAATCGGCGGCCGTTCTATGGGCGGGCGCATGTGCACCATGGCAGTGGCCGACGCGCCCGAATCGCTCACTATACGCGGCGTGATCTGTGTGTCGTACCCGCTGCATCCACCCAAGAAGCCTTATCAATTGCGCACCGAACACCTGCCACGCATTCGCTCACCCAGTCTGTTCGTGAGTGGCACACGCGATGAGTTTGGCTCACCTGATGAACTCACCACGGCCCTGGCAGCGATACCCATATCACCAACCGTTGAGTTCATCGACGGTGGCCGCCATGAACTCAGAGGTCACGACGATCTTGTGGCGTTAATCGTTGCGCAGTGGCTAATCGCGTTGCAGTAGTTCGTCTTCGGGGTTGAGTTCCTCGAGTTCACGGTGCGCGGTCTCGGGGTACATGACAAGCACCAGTATCGATACCAAGGCTGGGCCAAGGGCAAGGCCGGCCATCACGGTGCCGTAACTCACCCCACGATTGATCAATGTGCCACAAACGATCAGGCCGATACTGCCGCCCACGAGTGATGCAGTGGTGATGAACGCTGATGCAATATTGCGATGTGCGGTGGGGAAGAGTTCGCTGCGAAACACCGACATCGCCGGGTAGGCGAGTGCAAACGAGATTGCGCCAACAAGGGACGCCACCCACATTGCCGCGCCATGCACACTGAACGACACGACGATGAGTGCGGCCCCGAGGGGGGTGGTAATCGCGGCAAGTGTTTTGCGGCCGCGACGATCGGCAATGCGCCCGCCGATGAGCAGCCCAATAAACGCTGGGCTGGTGGTGGACATGACGAAGAGCGAGACGAGCGAGGCGGAGTACCCGCGCACGTCTTTGAGATAGCGAATTTGAAACACGGAGGCGGCGGCAATGAACAAATTTACGAGTACGGCGACCGTCATTTGTAGGATGAGTCGTCGGGGCACAATGTGTGCGTGTACGGCCGGGTCATCGTGCAGAGTCGGGTCAAGCGATCGTTCGTGGAGCGACTGGAAGCGTTGCGTTTCAGGTAGATGACGTGTGATCACCACGGCGACGATCACCCACACCACGCCAATGGCGTAGATGTACCGCCATGAAGTGAGCGACATTCCGGCAAGCGGAATCGCGGCAACTGCAGTACCGCCACCGAACCCGGCGGCAATCGCGATCACGCTGAGGGCAAAAGCGCGGGTGTCGTTCGACATCTCTTCGGTGGCAAACACGATGATAAAAATGTTGAGCGCAAGACCGAGTGGTCGGCCGATGGCCTGTGTTGCCACGAGAAATTCAAAGTTGGGCGACAGCGCACCAAGAGCGGTGATGAGTGGTGCAATCCATATGGTGACCACGATCATGCGTCGTCGGCCGACGCGGTCGGCGAGTGCGGCACAGGGTAGTGCGATGATCACGCCCCAGCGCACGATGGCGGCTGCAAAACCCTGGCCTTGGGCAGAGATGCGAAACTCATCGCTGGCATAGGCCACGGTTTGGGTGAACACGGTGTTGGTGAATGCCGCAGGTAACGACGCAAAGGCAAGCAACACGAGCACTTTTTTCTGCCGCGCAGTGAGCGATGCCGGGTTCAAGAAACCGCGCAACCGTGCCACTGGCGAGGGTTGGTCTGTGAGCGAGGCCACGGCGGGAGCATACTGAAATGTCATGCTCATCGTCGTTCAACCGTCTGGTCTGTTGCATGGTGAGGTGCAGGTGCCGGGGGCGAAGAACTCGGTACTCAAGTTGATGGCCGCAGTTTGGTCAGGCGATACTCGAGCAGTTCTTGCATCGTCTCGTTGGTGTGAAACGCTGATCAGGTCGGAACGACAGCGTCACGAAACGGCGGCACTCTCTTCATCACGAGCCGAGGTGGCAAAGTTCAAGGGGTTAAAGTTTACAAACGTGGCACCGCCGTCATCGCGGGCGCCGCGTTCAACCGGTTCTACTCGTTTGTCGAGACATCGAAACTTCCGTACCGAATGGCGACGTGGTAACTGTCAAAGATTTGTGACCAGGGGTCTTCTGTCGATTTGGTTGACACCTGATATGTGAGGATTTGATCCTCATTGAAAGAAGGCGTTGTCCTGTCCCCGGTGGCTGTGGAAAACGGCTACGGTTGTAGCCGTAACCGCGAACTCGCCGAGGCCATCGTGCGCATGATGTGGAACATTTTAGGAGCACTGGCAACCGCCTATGTGGCGCTGCTCATTGGCGTGTTCCTGTTCCAGTCGCGGCTGGTCTATTTTCCTGACACAGGCCGCGAGTCCTCCGCAACGCCGCGCGACGCAGGCCTCAAGTATGAAGAGGTGTGGCTCAACACCGACGACGAGGAAAGCCTGCATGCCTGGTTCGTCCCGGCGCCGCAGCCACGGGGGACCGTGCTGCTATTCCACGGCAATGCCGGCAACATCTCCCACCGCCTGGAATACCTGCTCATGCTTAATCGGCTCGGTTATTCCAGCTTCATCTTGGACTACCGGGGCTACGGCAAGAGCAGCGGCAAACCAAGCGAGCAGGGAACCTATTGGGACGCCGAAGCGGCGTGGCGTTACCTTACCGTGACCCAAAAAATCGAGCCCCGGCGCATCGCCCTGCTGGGCGAATCCCTCGGCGGCGCGGTGGCGGCGTGGCTCGCGTCACGCCAACAGCCGGGGGCGCTGGTGCTTGCCTCCGTCTTCACCTCGCTGCCAGACATCGGGGCCGAAATCTATCCGTTCCTGCCGGTGCGGCTGCTGTCGCGCTTCGACTACAACACCCGTGCCTACCTCAAGAACGTGGACACCCCGGTGCTCATCGCCCACAGCCGCGATGACGATATCGTCCCCTACCGCCACGGCCAGGCGCTGTTCGAGGCGGCGCGCGGGCCCAAGACCTTCCTAGAGATGCGCGGCGGCCACAACGACGGCTTCCTGTTCAGCCAGGAAGCCTGGGTCCGCGAGGTGGGTGCCTTCCTTGATCGCTATGTGAGAAACCCGGCAGTGGGGTTCCCCGGGGTAAGGGAGGTTAATGAATGAGACAGACACCCTTCCAGCTTTGCCATACGACCCGGGCGAACTTGAGCCCCACATCAGCGCTGCCGTGATCGAACTTCATCACGGTAAACATCATGCCGCATATGTCAAAGGCGCCAACGAATCTCTCGAGAAGCTGTACTAGATGCGCGAAACCGGCGACTTCGCACAACTTTCTATGCTCGAGAAAAGCCTCGCTTTTCACGTCTCGGGGCATCTGCTCCACTCCATTTTGTGGACGAATCTCAGCCCAAATGGCATGGCACTGGCCGACTCGGAGCACTACATCGGTATCGGTATTCCGGCCTACGTTCAGCAGGCACGCGTTGTTGCAGGGCGTGTGTTTGACAAACTCGACCAGTGACACGATCAACCGAGAGTTCATCGGCTCGCTCACTGGCTCGCTCATCGACTGGCCGGGCTGAGACGCCCTTGCGCCTTGCTGGTGCGCTCGGTGCAGGTGCGCTTGTTGCATTGAGTCTTCCACCATGGGGATGGTGGCCACTGGCATTCGTTGGTACCGCCTTGTTTGTCGCTCTCGGTAGGGGAATTGGCTCCCGCCCGCTTGTGCACTTTTTACTCGGCACCGTCTTTGCCATCGGATGGTTCGCACCTGGCATGGCTTGGATGTGGTTTCTCACGGCACCGGGTTATGTGGTTGCCGTCATGCTCTACGCCACGTTTCATGGAACAGCGGCGCTCGTCGGCTCGCTGTCTCGGCGACGCGTAGTCATCGGGCCGCTCCTACATACTCTTGTCGAAGCGTTGCGATTTTCATTCCCTCTTGGTGGCGTCCCACTTGCCAACCTCGCCATCAGCCAGGCAGAATCGCCACTGGCGACGCTGGCGCGTCTAGGTGGACCGCTGCTGCTCACATGGTTCATTTTTCAAGTTGCGTTCCTTCTCAGCCGACGACCGAACCGTCACTCGGTTGCCGCCCTTGCAGTTCTGCTTGGTCTTGTGATCTTGTCGGCGGTTGCACCGCATGGTTCGGATCGCGGTACAACATTGAAAATTGCCGCCGTCCAAGGTGGGGGCCCTCAGGGCACACTCGGTATTAACACCAACTTTCGAGATGTCATCCAGCGGCATCTCGTCGCCACCCGGTCAATCACCACGAGCGACAACGTTGATGTGGTGATCTGGCCCGAGAATGTCATCGACGTTGCACAGTTTTCCAACAGCATCGAACTCAAAGAGATCACCGCCGAAGCGCAACGACTCAATGTTCCCTTCGTTGTTGGGATCACCGAAGACGTCAACTCACAGTTCTTCACCAACGCTCAAGTAGTGCTCGAGACCAACGGCTTGGTCACCGACCGTTACGACAAGGTGAGACCCGTGCCCTTCGGCGAATACATGCCGTTTCGCGGAGTACTCCAGTCACTTGGTGCTCCCGTTCATCTGGTTCCCCGTGATGCACTGGCGGGCACCGGCATCGCGTCGCTTGATGTCGCCGGGGTTCGCATCGGTGTCGTGATTTCGTGGGAAGTGTTTTTTGCCGGACGAGTCCATGAAGGTATTGAGCACGGCGGGCAGTTCATCATCAATCCGACCAACGGCGCAACTTTCACCGGCACCATTTTGCAATCGCAGCAGATCGCCGTATCACGATTGCGCGCCATTGAAAATGGACGATGGCTCGTGCAGGTATCGCCAACGGGTTTCTCTGGCGTGGTGAGTCCAGACGGTGCGCTGTATGAACGCACGGCAGTGAGCGAACAGCGGGTGATTTTCTACGACATTCCACTGCGTACAGGATCCACACCGTATTCAATGCTCGGTGATCGACTCCTCATTTTGTTCATGCTGGCGTTGGCTTGCGGTTTGTTTCTCGTCGACAAACGAAGGAAAGCCAGATGACGAGTGTGCTCACTCATCGTCAACAACCACGAATTACTCGTGCAACCCGGCGTCGACACGAGCCCCATGGGTTGGGGCCTTGGGTTTGTTCGGGTTACGAATGAGGCCATCGACCAGAATCGGGCAAATCGATGTTTGGAATCAATGGTTGGAAGCATCGGACGACATGCTGCCCGTACCGAGTCTCCCGTCAACCGAACCGCCGGGTTCAAGGGGTTGTCGCAACACATCGGCTGCATTCCGAGCTCAGGTGAAGGCTCTGGGCATGCGCTCGTCTACGGGTAGCACCAAAGTATGTTGGGATAATGCTATTGGGGAATCGTTTTTCTCATCGTCGAAAAATGGACGTGTCCCCCGCGCCATTTACGCCACCAAAGCCCAGACCAAACGTGACATCTTCGGCTACATCGAAGGGCTCTACAACAACCCGCTTCTGCCATTCTGCTTTGAACAATCATGGCTAACCGAAGTCCACGACAGTTACCAACCAGCACCCCAGGCGGCATGAGAAAAACCATCAAAACTACCGTCCGAAATCTCCGCAGCAGCCCAAACCACCGAGTCGACCAAAACTTACGTGGTCCCAATTCGATTTATTTATTGATGTTTACGGTTTTTTTGTCAATGTTTGTTGGGAATCAAGCCACTGCATCTGAAGCCGACGTAGACGGAGCTCTCGTAGTGAGTCAAGTTCGAACGCGTGATCCAGTCGTTTTCATCACCATTGATGATGGCTCATATACAAGCAAGCGTCTTGCAGATCTACTGGACAAGAGAAAGATCCCGGTAACAAATTTTGTGTTGCCAGAATCATTATGGAAGCAACGGAAGTGGTTTCAGGCTCGATTGAACATGACATTTGAAAATCATACGAATACCCATGCATCAATGACTCGCTTGAATCTTGAAGCGCAGACGGAGGAAATTTGTCATGCCTCAAAAATAATCAGGCAAATTTCAAAGAGCGAACCAGTTCTTTTTCGTCCGCCCGGCGGAGGATGGAATGACGATACAAGAAGGGCCGCTGCGGCATGTGGGATTGACTTCTTGGTTACTTGGACTGCAACAGCAGACCAAGGCAAGATCCAACGATCAGGCGGTGGAAGACTTCAGGCAGGTGACATAATTTTGATGCACTATTTACCGTCATTACCAGATTCGTTGATCAAATTGCTTCTGGAACTTCGCCAACTCAAATTGAAACCAGCATTACTGAGGAACTACCTCGGTAACTAGGGATTCGAATCAACCTCGTGATCTGGAAGGCTGCAGGTGACTGGCGCGAGTGTCTGCACGTATTTCTACGAGCAGGCGTCAATAGAAGCGATTGGTTTGACAAGAGTGCTTTCCCAACTTCGAGCCTGCATAAAACTCGGTGCGGTTCAAACCTGGACTAGGTCTATTTGGGTGATTGATGTCGAGGGCGGTTTCGGCCCTCCCTAGTCGGTCAGATTCGACTCGTGTTTAAGGGTGGGGGGTGGCTCGGCAGATGCCCGGTTTCCGTATTAGTGGATCTTGTCAAGTCATCCGATATATCTGAGACTATTGCCCCCCTCGTTGCCCCACAGAAGGGTGTTGAGGATGTCAGGTGTCAGGAAACCCCTATTTCATAAGTGCGCCCGGAGGGACTCGAACCCCCAACCGTCTGATCCGAAGTCAGATGCTCTATCCATTGAGCTACGAACGCTGGTGCATCACATATTAGTGGTGCATTGAACGATGTGCTACGG
>Ga0209491_10011319_pt1 | contig 10551 bp, 7 predicted proteins | sample BON02_FD_187213 | JGI IMG/M metagenome (GOLD analysis project Ga0209491, IMG submission 187213) | Freshwater microbial communities from Lake Bonney liftoff mats and glacier meltwater in Antarctica - BON-02 (SPAdes) (version 2) | ecosystem: Environmental > Aquatic > Freshwater > Ice > Glacier...
GTCGGGTGCTCTGGGCGGGAAGCTTCGGCGGCATGGCCGATGAATTGCTCCTGCATGCTCGACACTCCCGCCATCCATGGCGGTCGGATGCCGAGGTAGAGCCTACATGGATGTATTCACGGAGCCTTCCAGCACGAAGTACTTGGCAGCGGCACGATATCGAAGCAAAGAATTCTGGGGGGATTACAAAACCAGTGCAGAATAATAAAGAATTAATCTTGGGATCGCCGATATCGGTGCGACAACTACCGGACTTCTGCCGCCACCAGTGTTTTTGTCAGTTTTGATCGACCTGAAGCTATGGGCGAATCAGAACTGGGCGCCATAGCAGGCGATTGCAGAAAGATTGGATGACCCCACGTTCTTGATAGGCTCTCTCTTGCCAGACCTGTTTGAGTTCGATCCGGTTCATGCTGATTCCACCCTATGTTGAAGAGGGAATCAGGGTGACCAATCATGGAGGCGAGGTGTTGGTGCTGATTTATTGGCGCTAGCCTGCGGTTTGGTAAAATAAACACTGTCTCGATAAGGTCCTAGCCACCGACGAACCCTTCGGGTTCGCGAGTGGTGCTATTCGCCTATTCGCTGCGCAAGGTTTTATTAGCCGTGCATCAAGGGTTTAACTAGAAGCCCGTAGTCCCAGCATCCTGTGATGATACTTCCTGCTCCTCTGGGTGCACTATGTAGACCTGAGTGAGAGTCATCTCCACAGCCGAGGAAATGGCCGTGTTGGCACCGGTTTCGGGATCGGGGTGCCCATCCGCCAACCTTTTTAACGCAGCGTACTCCGATGCCGAGGAGCTCTGGCCGTAGTTCTGGTGATGCATAGCCCAGTTGGTTCTGAACCGGTGATTGAATTGCTCAACATCAACATATCCCCCCATAAGCCCTTGCGCCACCTGCGACGTTAGCTTGAACTGAAACTGGAGATCTTTAAAAATATGGTAACCATCATTCACACCGGGCTGTGACCATGGGAATTTAGCCTGATCAATCGGCTCTGTGGTCAGCACACCATCAACGATCTTACCTTTAACTACCTTAATGAAGCTTTGGCCCCAACGTGCATCGACTCGTTGTGTGCCACCTGCAACAAAGCCCTCGCCAGTGGCATCAGTGAAGAGGTTGTCGAGTCCTCGGTATGTGGTGACGGTGACGTCGTCGTCATTGACTAGGTCGTCCACACCCGACAGTTCGATCATCCAGCGGTTATAACCATTGTTAATCATGAAATCGTTTTCGAAGAACCAATAAGGCCCGTCTTTGCGGTAGCCCGCAATACAGCCAAGTGCACGGTATAGCTGGTTATCTATGCCTTCTTCACCGGCCGTATTCTGGAAATCATTGGGGTCGACTTCGCCATCGAGATTTAGGCCGTAGGATACGTTCCCTTGTGCCTCGTAAAAAGGTAAGGAATCATAAATGTCCGACGTCGCTGTATTAGTATGATACTGATAGCCCTCTACCATCAGTCGAGTTTCAAGGACTGTCCGCTCTCCATCATTACCCTCGGGGAACAATTGTGCGAACAGGTCGCGCGAGCCTCGGCTGTTCATACCTTGAGGGCACTCTGTCTTTGCTGCAGTTTCATAGATTGCCCAATGCCTTTCAGTCAGCACGTAGCCGATTCGGCCACTTTTCTGATACGACTCGGGAAGCTCGGCTGTCGCCACACCAGCAGCTGCCAACGTAGTGATAAACAGTGCGAAATTAAGCACTTGGCGTATTTTCATATCAGTCCGAACTTGTGACATGGAAAATCTCTCCTTCGTGGATAGCGGTTTTATCTCACTCATCGCCGAAACTGGCTATTTTGAAAAACATCTCTCAATACGAACGCTTTGTAACCATTGCGGCGACCTAGAAACTCGCCGAAACTATCGCCATTGGTTACTCCAGGTTCTTTGTCACCGCCGTAGGTGTATACCGGCCTTTGGCGGTAAGCCCAAACATTGAGCGTGTCTTCTTCGCCCGCTTCGGCGCGGCGGCCTGTGATTGGATTAATTGCCATCACGCTCCAAAGACTGCTCTCGCTCTTGGCATCGGCGTCCGCGACAACATAGGGAAAAGTCTCAAGACACAACTCAGGGTCACCGTTGCCGCAGATAGCCAGACGATAATCCTGAGCCGCATCAGGGTGATCGCAAGCGAGTTGCGCAACAGAGTCGTCATGGCAGTTGTAAAGATAAATCGTTCTGCCACGACTGTCGGCCAGAACCTGGCCACCAAAATCTGCATCCTGCACGGTGAACTCAGCAGGCGGAGTCACTGCACGCTGTGTGTAGACATTTTGCCAACCTGGCACATCGCTACCGTCGAAGCTGCGACTTCGAGTATCTTTGTTATGGGTGTACAGCGGCTTAGCCCTGAAGGCCCATTGATTAATTCCCGAGGGGTGTTTGATGATGGTCCAGTCACCACTATCTGCTGAAACCTGCGGTGCACGAACAGGAGTCCAACTATTCAAACATTCTTTAACACAATTCGAGGTGTTAGGTTCGTCGCCGTCCCACGTGTACATCGAGTACTCTTCGTCATTCACGAGCAGTCGCCCGGTGCTACTGGAAAGTACTTGAAATCCCGGAGGGATATCAGGTAGCGGCCCCGCTGGCACGCGAACCACCCCGCCATCACCGCCGGATGATATCTTGGTGCCACCCAGAACCTCCCCTGGCTTCTTATCCAGGTTGGAGGCGTACAAGGGAAAATCATCATAGGCCCATTGCTTTGAGCCATCCGCTCGCTCGGCAAGGGTCCACTTGCCCACCTCCACCGCATCTGCGGATGCGGACACGGGCAGCCAAGCTTGCGTGCAGCTCACGCCCTCATCGGCATAGGGCAGGATCAAACCAGCTGGGTACGGACTCATGAAGCCAACCTCTATGCGCAGGACTTCGTCCGTGCAATTGGAAGCTCCTTCCTTCCTGTCACCAGTTGAACCATTTCGCAATGCGATCAGTGGCCATGTATACAATGTGCGCCCCTGAGCATCGGCGTACACGGGGCCGTCCAAGGCAGTTGCAACCACCTGAATACCAGGTGGCAGCTTCTCTTCAAGATAGGCTTCCTGTGCATTACTGGCCGCTGATTGCCAATATTGCATTTCGTTTGGCGTTTCGGTAGCCGCACTTGCAGCGGCTGTGATCGACGCACTGGCGGCAACAAAAACAACTGTCAGAAATTTATTCAAATACATATTAATGAGTTTCCTTAAATACTCGGACAGGCTCGCTTAGGCCAGCACATCGCTAATCACTTCAGAGGTCTCGTTGCTCAACGTACCCCACGATGGCGCGTCCACACCCATCAGCCTGAGGGCCGTATAACCTACCTGAGCAACCGAGCCTCCATTCAAATCGATGTGGTGACCGCTCTTGATCTTGCCGCCTGCGCGACCGGCCAAGAATACCGACATGCCATCGACCGAATGCGTACGGGCGTACCCCACGTCCGTCGTACCCAGGATCAGGACATTATCGAGCAGCGTGCCATCTCCTTCCGGAATCTTTTTGAACACTTCCACGAAATCCACCCAAGACTCCATCGCACGCCGAGTGAAAAAGGAAGCGTTCACTTGGTAGCCAAGCACTTCATCGACGGGCTCTTCGTGTGTGCAGGTGTGGTGCGGCTTCTCATAGCCCGTTCTAATAGTGGAGGCAAACGCCGCCGAATACGTCATGTTGAAAACACGGGTTTGATCGCAGGCAACGGCCATCGCCATCAGCTCGGCCATCATTTGATGGCGAAGCTTAACCGACTCTGTTGACTGGTCCATGGCCACATCAACCGGCGCCTGACCGGGGACCACACAACTCGCAATCGGCTCGGGCTTGGTCAGGCGTTGCTCAAACTGCCGCTCCAACTGACGCAAACCAGTGAAGTACTGATCCAGTCGCTCACGGTCCGCTGCGCCGACCGTCTTCATCAGCGAGCCCTCCTGCTCCATGATGCCGGACAGAACGCTCTGGCGAGCGATAACGCGTGCATCCCTTTCAAACTCGTCCGCATTCGGATCCTGAAAGTCGATCCCGAACAAGCGCTTGTAGAATGCCAGGGGCGACCATTCCGGCTCATTGGGCGTAGACGCGTTGTAGTAACTATAGGTGTCACGCGCATCGGCAGTGGCCGTTGCGGTAAGGTTATTAAAGCGCGTGGCCCCGCCAATCTGCTTGGCGATCGTCAGATCGATGGTCTCTGACGGCCCGCTACCAGACTCCGGTGCAATGCCCGTTCTCGAGACCACCCAGCCAGTGTAATGGTTGTTGTTCGGGGCGGCGTCCGGAAAGGCGTGTCCGTTCGTGAACAGATTGACATCATTTTGTATTGGCACCCAAGAGGAGAGCTCTTCGGGCAAATCATAGTTGCGACCTGTCTGCTGAGGCACAAACAGCTTCCCGGTGCCGCCAAGACCGTAGCCCCAGGTTCCGAAACGCACCGGCATCGGCGCCCCCGAAGCCATCGCAGTGCCATTGCCGTTCAGGAAGTAGTCAAGAAAAGGCAGCGCTACCGTTACTCCCACACCTTTCACCATACCCTTCAGTACTTGTCTTCTATTCCACTTACTCATGATGATTCTCCAGCCTTACAATTTTTATTAATTTCTTGAACAGCACCATTTTGCAGCCAGCTCGCTATTGCACTACAAAGAGCTAGCCGTCGCCAGCAGTCTCTCTTCTTCGCTCGGGCTCTTGTGGATCAGTGAGAAGGCCTTACTGAGCGCGATCGTCCGCAATAGGCTGCGCAACTGGTAGCCTTGAGCGGCAAACTCCTCATTGAAATAGTTCAGCGCGGCACGTGCCTCGATTTCGGGCGGCCCGCCGGTAGCGTAACTGTATACACGCTGCACGAGACAGCGTGGCAATTCCGGGTTCTGACTAAGCGCCTCACCCAAACCAATGGCCCCATCGAACTCAAAGCCATCCAGACCGCCAGTCGCATCTATCGTCGCCCCATTCTCGGTCAACCGATAACCGCCCGCACCGTCAAATTGTTCCAAGGACAAACCGATTGGATCTGTAATCCTATGGCAGCCTGCGCACGAGGGTGTTTCAAGATGCGCCGCGACACGTTGACGCTGCGTAGGGTAGTGCGCATCGGGATTGGACACGACTGAGAAATCGATTCCGGGGGGCGGCTCGGGAACCGTCTGACACAACAAGCGCTCACGCAGTGCCATGCCTCGTAGGGTTACAGAGCTGCGACCGGGATGGGACGTCAATGCCAGAAAGCTCACTTGTGTGAGCAGGCCCGCACGCGGGCTGTCTTCTGCAAATGTGTAAGGGGCCCAACCAGGCTGTGCCGGCACACCGTATACAATCGCCAGGGCCGGAGACATAAAGGTCGAGCGCGATGTAAACAGATCACGATAGTCCATGTCTTTGCTGAGCGTGTGATCGATAATCGTGCGCAGGGTTTGCTCACGCGCATCCTGCGCCGTCACACTTGTGAACTCCGGGTAGATGGTGGCATCCTTAGAAAGCGTCTTGAACTCGTCAAAAACCAGCATGTCGTCGAAGAAGGCCCTCATCCCATCGACCAAGCGCGGGCTCTCCAACATCCTGTCAACGGCTCGCTCAACACCGCCAGATGACTGCAGCTCACCACTTTCGGCTGCTGCCAGTAACTCATCATCCGGGCTTGCATTCCACAGGAAAAAGCTTAGCCGTGACGCGAGCGAATTGGCGTCAAGGCGAAGTTGTTCCGGATTGCTGGGGTCGGACTCAGCGCTCTCTACAATGAACAGCACTTCGGGGTGGATCAGCAGCCCTTCAAGCACAACCTCGAGACCTGCGTAAAAGCCATCCAACTCCTCGCCATCCAACTCCTCGCCATCCAACTCCTGAGCAGCGACACTTGCCTGCTCAACGAATGTCGCGATTTCCTCGTCAGTCAACGCGCGTCTAAACAAAAGGCGACCTATCTTTGACACGAACTGGGTCGCGCAAGCCTCATCCGGACTATTAATCGACTCAGGCCGACACGCAACAAGGTGTTTGCGATTCTCAATATCCATGACCTGCCTGGCAACGCTGGAGGCCACGCTCTGGATAGTCTGGACTTGCCCGATGCTTACACCGGCAGTTGCCAAGCTGTTGGCGAGCAGTCCCTCATTCCGAGCCACGGGCGCAAACTGCACTTGCGTGTCAATGCCAGAACCAAAAATGTAGGCCAAGGAATTGCTGTACTGCTCAGCCGTAATGAGCTTGGTTAGCGGCTGCGTTCCTGCGCTTTCAGGTTCAGGATCGGATGGCGAGCAGCCAACAAGAGCGCCCAAGGCCAACAAACCCATAGCGGTCCTGCGAAACGCGCTGCCAAACCACTGCTTAAACCTCGGTGTCGAACGTCTCATTGCCAAACTCATCGCGCTAAACCCTCTTCAACAATCTAAATTTACCATGCACAGTAATTGTGCACCAAAGCTTCTCAGACTTATACGACACATGTCAACCACAACAAAGAACCGTTTCGTATCAGTTCGTGCAGTGAAACACTCGCCATTACTAGTTCACAAAACAATCCGAAAGATATACCCAATAATGACATATTCCCTTCTGTTTGTTGTGTTTGTCGTGGTCGTCTAGGCACATTTTCTTAGTGCGCAGGCACGACAACTGAATCAGGTACCAAAACCACCATCGATATCCACAAGCTTGTCTCGTTTGGCGATCCCGTGCCGAGTTTAGGGTGTATAACAACTTACCTTTTCACAATTATATTGAGCAGCGCGGGCGGCCCTATCACTAAGCGCACAGCTTCACCGCTGCTCTTGCCACCAAAACCAAACGCAACATATTGATTTTTATTACTTTATTGCCCCTCCTTTGCAAAAACCAACCCTACTGATGCGCGCAAGCCCAATATAACGATACACATTAATTGATATTATAATATAATGTGTGCCGCTTTCATCGCTAGTTGCAATGGCACTCAAAAGTCGGTAGTGCTAGCCGCGTTTGTCAATCACGTGCCTTGCCTTACCCTCGGAACGGGGTAGCTCGCCGATCTCCTTGACTTCCACGCTGACCGAAATGCCTGCCAGGGATTTAATTTTGGCCTGCAGCTCTGCTGCCACGACTTGGGTGTCTGCTGGATGGCCTTGCACGCATTCGACCATGATCCTCACGCTGTCGAGATTACCTTTCTTTTCAATTTCCATCAGGTAGTGGGGGGAAAGGCCTTTCACGTCGAGAATTTGTTCTTCGATTTGGGTCGGGAAAACATTGACGCCGCGGATGATCAGCATATCGTCGCTGCGTCCGGTAATTTTTTCGATGCGTCGCATACTGCGCGCGCTGCCCGGCAGCAGCCGAGTCAGATCCCGGGTACGGTAGCGAATCATTGGCAAGCCCTGTTTGGTAAGCGTGGTAAACACCAGCTCACCCTTCTCGCCGTCCGGCAACACCTCGCCCGTTTGCGGGTCGATAATTTCGGGGTAAAAATGGTCCTCCCACACCGTTGGACCGTCCTTGGTTTCCACACATTCCTGGGCAACGCCGGGACCCATGATTTCAGACAATCCGTAAATGTCGACAGCGTCAATGTGCAGCCGAGACTCCAACTCCTTACGCATGGAATCAGTCCAGGGCTCGGCACCAAAAATCCCGATGCGAAGCGACAGCTGACTTGGATCTACGCCCTGTCGCAGCATTTCGTCGCCAATATTAAGCATATAAGATGGTGTCACCATGATGATATCAGGATCAAAATCCTGTATTAACCTCACCTGCTTCTCGGTCTGCCCCCCTGACATAGGAATGACTGTACAACCCAGTCGTTCAGCACCGTAATGAGCTCCCAAGCCACCAGTGAAGAGACCATAGCCGTAGGCGACGTGAACCTTGTCGCCGGCGCGGCCCCCGGCCGCATACATGGAGCGCGCGACGAGATTTGCCCAATTATCGATGTCCCGTTTGGTGTAGCCAACGACAGTCTGTCTCCCGGTCGTACCACTGGACGCATGTATACGACTAATCTCGTCCATTGGCGTACAAAACATGCCGAAGGGGTAATTATCACGAAGGTCCGACTTAGTGGTGAACGGGAATTTGCTCAGGTCCTCAAGCGATCGGGAATCATCCGGATGCACATTTTGCTCATCGAATTTCTTCCTGTACGCAGCCGAGTTCGCATAAGCATGTTGCAAGGTTTCCTTAAGCCGGGTGACCTGCAAGCTTCGAATCTCATCGATGCTCGCGTTTTCAATTTCTTCGTAAGCTGTTTTGGGCAAAGTCATAGCCCTCCCTTATAGGTTATATCTACTTCAACTCGGGTATATTTTTATAGAATTCTAATGATTCCGGATTCGCGAACGCATCACTGTTCGAAACTGGCTCGTTATGTATAACTTTCTTGACTGCCAGCTCAACCAGCTTGCCGCTCATCGTACGGGGAATGTCAGGCACTTGGATAACCTTAGCGGGCATGTGTCTCGGTGAAGCGTTATTGCGGATAGTGGTTTTTATCAATGTAATAAGACCATCATTCAGCTTGAGCCCATCTCGAAGACGAACAAACAGGACTACACGCACATCGTTTTCCCACTCTTGCCCGATGGCGATGCATTCGAGCACCTCAGGGATGATTTCGACTTGCCGATAAATCTCCGCGGCGCCTATGCGAACACCGCCCGGGTTAAGCGCAGCATCGGAACGACCGTAAAATACCATAGTGTTTCTTTCGGTAAGTTCGACATAATCACCTTGACACCAGATATTCTCAAACCGGGAAAAATATGCCTCATAATACTTTTTACCACTGCTATCGCCCCAGAAGCCCAAAGGTTGAGAAGGAAAGGGACTCCGACAAACTAGCTCGCCTTTGATGCCCTCTACCAGCCTCCCGTTGTCATCATAAACCGATACGTCCATACCCAGTCCGCGACACTGCAGCTCTCCTCGATAAACCGGAAGCCAGGGATTGCCGAGCGCGAAGCAGCCGAGGATGTCCGTGCCCCCCGATATGGATGACAGACACAGGTCTTGTTTAATATGTGCATAGACGTAATCAAAGGAAGCCGGCCCCATCACCGAGCCGGTTGACAGGATCGTCTGCAAACTTTGCAAATCGTGACTAATTGCTGGATCTAGGCCCTCTTTTTGGCAAGCATCAATAAACTTCGCCGACACACCGAAATGGGTGATCTTTTCCCTATCGATATAATCGAACAACACCGTTGCATTCGGAGCGAAGGGCGAGCCGTCATAAAGCAGAATGGTTGCCCGGCTTGCCAGAGCGGACACGAGCCAATTCCACATTATCCAACCACAGGTGGTGTAATAGAAGAGACGGTCACCCGCTTTTAGGTCTGTATGCAGCTGATGTTCCTTCAGGTGCTGCAGCAAAGTTCCGCCGTGCCCATGCACAATGCATTTGGGTTTACTCGTCGTGCCAGATGAATACATGATGAACAGCGGGCGGCTAAACGCAACCCGCCTGAACGCTATCGTCCCGGGCAGCAAACCTTCGATGAAGCGGTCCCAGCTGCTGGTTCGCGCGGCGTCCTCGTAGTCACGGGGAGAACTACCAGTGAAACTCGATACAACTATTTTTTCCGGAGATAAGTGCTGACTCAGGCTATGGTTCTTGGCACTAAGATCGATTTTTTTGCCGTTGTAATAATACTCTTGTACCAGAAACAGGACTTTCGGCTCGATTTGCGCAAAGCGATCCACGATACCGACTACACCAAAGTCGGGAGAACAGGACGACCAGATTGCGCCGAGGCTGGTGGTGGCTAGCATGGCGATGACCGCCTGTGGACAGTTTAGCATGACGGCAGCGACCCTATCCCCCTCGCCAACGCCCTCATTAGCCAACGCCTGAGCGACAACCGACACCTGATCGTAGAGCATTTTGTAGTCCAGCCGCACGCCTGCTTTATCCTCCGCTTGAAAAACAATAACCTCCTCATCCAAAGGTCGGTCGGCTACGCAGCAGATTTTCAGCATAGTTGAGCTTGATTTCCGGGAACCATTGTGCATCGAGCATTGTTCGCCCGGCGATGACCCCGGGCTCGAGATCCCCTTCGGCAATTAAATCTGTAAACTGCGCCAGCGCTCGCCAGAATTCGTTAGGATGATCAACACTCCATTGCCACAAAAATTCGTAATCAGTGGGCAATACACTTGATTGAAAGCGCTGCGCAAATGCAGTCAGATTCGATTGCTCAATTCGCTCTTGAGAAGGCTCCCAAAGCATATCTACTCGTTCCGTCACCGTTTATCTCCGTGTTGCCCTGTAGCCTGAGCCCTGCCACGCCGTCTTCGCTAGACCGAAGGATTATCCGCTTGATTATCTGGGTGCGCCTTAATGAATGCATCCTGCGCATTGCAGCGCTCATAGACAGACATGATCTTGGGGTATGGGTTCATGGCCATATCAAAACGCAATGCATTGAATACCTGAGGCACGAGGTAGACATCGGCCATGCTCAGACCATCCCCCGCGGTATAAGCCCCCTTCACCATCTGCTGTTCCAGTGCATCGAAGCCAAGTTGAATCCAGTGGTGATACCACTGTGTTTTCGCATCCTCGCTAACACCCAGCACACCC
>Ga0209491_10011320_pt1 | contig 10551 bp, 10 predicted proteins | sample BON02_FD_187213 | JGI IMG/M metagenome (GOLD analysis project Ga0209491, IMG submission 187213) | Freshwater microbial communities from Lake Bonney liftoff mats and glacier meltwater in Antarctica - BON-02 (SPAdes) (version 2) | ecosystem: Environmental > Aquatic > Freshwater > Ice > Glacier...
CGATGACCTCCTCCATGGTGTGCGGCGCATTTTTGAGTGGGTTGTTAAGCTTGTCCATCTTACCCTGTTCGACCAGACGAATCTCTTCCCTGATTGCAAGCATAGCATCGCAGAAACGATCAAGCTCAGCCTTGCTCTCAGACTCGGTGGGCTCGAACATGAGGGTGCCTGCCACCGGCCAAGACATGGTAGGTGCGTGCAGCGAGTAGTCACACAGGCGTTTTGCAATGTCCACGGCATCGATGCCGCACGCGTCCTTGAAAGGACGAAGATCCACGATGAACTCGTGAGCAACGCGGCCGTTCTTTCCTGTGAAAAGCACTTCGAACTCTCCCTCGAGGCGGGCCTTCATGTAATTGGCGTTAAGGATGGAGAGCTCTGTTGCGCGCTCCAGACCCCGCGTGCCCATCATCTGGATGTACATCCACGAGATAGGCAGGATCGATGCAGAACCCCAGGGCGCAGCAGCAACGGGACCCATAGCCTTCGAGCCGCCGGTCTTGATAACGGGGTGGCCAGGAAGGTAGGGCGCCAAGCGAGCAACTACACCAATGGGTCCCATGCCAGGGCCACCGCCACCGTGAGGGATGCAGAAGGTCTTGTGCAAGTTGAGATGGCACACGTCAGCGCCCATGTGACCCGGTGAGCAATAGCCAACCTGAGCGTTCATGTTTGCCCCGTCCATGTAGACGAGCCCTCCCGCATCGTGCACCTGCTGGCAGATTTCGACGATAGTGTCCTCGAACACACCGTGCGTCGAGGGGTATGTGATCATGAGGGCACCAAGGTTGTCCTTGTTAGCAGCAATCTTCTCCTTGAGATCATTCATATCAGTGTTGCCTTCGTCGTCGCACTCGATGGGAACCACCTCCATGCCGCACATGGCAGCCGTTGCAGGGTTGGTGCCGTGAGCTGCGCGGGGAATCAGGCAGATATTTCGCTTCTCACCATTGTTGGCCCTGTGGTACTCACGGATAGCCATGATACCAGCGTACTCACCAGAAGCGCCAGCGTTAGGCTGCATCGAAATGTCATCAAAACCAGTGATGTCGATAAGCCACTTGCCAAGCTCATCGATCATTTCGTGGTAGCCCTTGACCTGGTCGAGGGGCGCGAACGGGTGGATGTTGTTGATCTCAGGCCAGGTGACCGGCACCATTTCCGATGCAGAATTAAGCTTCATAGTGCAAGAGCCAAGGGGGATCATCCCAGTGTTGAGGCCCATATCCTTGCACTGCAGGTTGAACATGTAGCGCATGAGCTCAGTTTCAGTGTGGTAGGCATTGAAGACGTCGGCTTCGAGGTACTTGGAAGTTCTCTTGAGCGCTCCATCGAAGCCAGGAGTGATGCTGGTGAAAAGCTCAGCCGCGGATTTCTTCGCGCCGAACAGCTTAAGCAGAACATCGACATCCGCAGGGTCCGTGGTCTCGTCGACGGAAACAGTGATAGTATTGGCATCAAGCATACGGAGGTTGACACCCTGAGCCTCACTCTTCTTGCACATGGCAGCGGCATCAACACCCTCCACCCTCACGGTGTCAAAATAAGGAGCAGTACCAGTCTTAATGCCAGCATCAGCGAGGCCTGCAGCAAACGCCTTGGCGAAGCCATTGATACGCTCAGCAATCTTTTTGAGGCCCTCAGGACCGTGGTACACGGCATACATTGCGGCTGTGTTCGCAAGGAGGGCCTGGGCAGTGCAGATGTTGGAGTTTGCCTTCTCGCGGCGAATGTGCTGCTCACGAGCCTGGAGAGCAAGGCGATAGGCAGGGTTGCCAGCGGCATCACGGGAAAGACCAATGATGCGGCCAGGCACGGCGCGCTTGTGTTCATCCCTGGTGGTGAGGAATGCAGCGTGCGGACCCCCATAACCAAGGGGCACACCAAAGCGCTGTGTGTTGCCGATCACAATGTCGGCACCGATCTCACCGGGAGGGGTGAGCATAGTCAGAGCCATCAGATCCGAGACCATGCACACGTTCACCTTGTTATCATTCGCTTGCTTGATGGTGGCAGAGAAATCGTTGATAGTACCGTCAGTCGCCACATGCGGGATGAGGATACCCATCCACGAGTTGTCGAGCGTCAACTTGCTGGCATCGCCAACCTCGATCTTGATGCCCATGGGCTCGGCGCGAGTCTGGCAAACGGCAATGGTTTGCGGGTTGCAAAGATCCGAGATGAAGAACTTGACTTTCTTGCTCTTGGTAATGGTCTGGCACATCGCCATGGCTTCGGCAGCAGCAGTGGCCTCGTCCTGCAACAAACAAAGTCATAATCCATTAATTATTTGACAAAGCATGCACACAACCGTCGAGCTACACGAGTACCATAATGACAAAGGGATACTAATCAATTTAAAAGCATGTGTACAAGTATGATTACTAAAGAGTATCGTGTTGTTGACCATTTGAGATAAATGCATATCAATCAGATGAAAAAATGTGTGGCAGTATGACATTTTCAGGAGGGATAGGTTGCTAACCAGGAGCGAAGCCTGCGCGATCTTCATACCAGTGAGATCGGAGATCATGGTCTGGTAATTGACAAGCGACTCCATACGCCCCTGCGAGATCTCAGCCTGATACGGGGTATAGGGAGTATACCATCCAGGGTTCTGAATGATGTTGCGGAGGATAGGAGGAGGGGTGATAGTGTTGTAGTAGCCCATGCCAATGTACGTCTTGTTCACTGCGTTGGTGGAAACCATGTCTTGAAGCTTTTTGAGCGCCTCAGTCTCTGTCAGTGCCTTTCCAACTGCGAGGGGAGGGCGGTTGCGGATAGATTTGGGCACTGTCTCGTCCATGAGCTGGTGAATGTCTTTCACTCCAAGAACCTTGCACATGAGCACCTCCTCATGCGGTAGAATGCCATTGTGCCGCAAGTGGAATTGGTCCGGGTGCTCAACCCAGGCAGGCGACGACGACATCATGCGGCGGGACGCCGGGAAGGCAGCCACTACCGGTGGAAGCTGAGCCTTGAGACTCGCAACCGGCTTCAGAACTGGCATGGGGGCGCAAGCCATCGGTGCCGTCATGCGAGCGACGGCTCCGACAGAGCGGGCCATATGGCGACGTGCGGCCAACATTTTTGTGAGACCCCGTCCACAAATCTGTTTGAATTGAGACAGACAAGCAGTGAATGGCAGTCAGTTGACACAACACCGCAAACGCAAGTCAAAAAATGAGCATGCATCTCCGAAACTGCGTAATGCGTTGCTATTTTGAGGTTATTTTCCATCCAGCTGACCAACGCTCAAGATGTCAGTTGTGTAGCTGCCCAACCAGCTCTGTACATTCGACAGAGCCAAATTTGTTGTTGCAGTAATACACACGACACGAGGGGGAAAAAGGACGAGGTGCATGCAATAAATTGATCACAGAAATACCATGGGTTTAAACACGCAAAACACAAACATCACGCCAATATCCTTGAGCACACAACCTGGCGTGTCGCACACGTGAGCATGACACAACCAGCTCGTACGTAAAATAATCAGCTCTCGCAATCAAACACACCACAGGTTACGGCTTAAAGTCACTGAGACCGCTCAGGCGCGTCTGAAAAATGCTATCCACACGATGTTCATCACACTCTTGCTGAAAGGAACGGCGTAGTTTCTGGCCTCCAAAGCGTCAGGTACGAGAGACGACTTTAAGGCATCAGACTGCAAGTGAAGCTGCGCACTGAACACGAAAGAATATCTAGTTTACTAAAGCCAGTCAGGCCCGGAACGAAATGCGCTGTCGTCCATCTCGCCCCAGCCTTCTCGCCCTCCTCAGCATGTAGGTCGAATTGTGCCCCCTTTTCGTTCAAAACTATTGGGAGCAGCGCTGCATCACTGCCACTCTGTTGGAAAACACTGCTGGACAGTCGAGACACAGCACATGCCTGCCAAGTATTCGCAATCACCTGCGTGGCTTCTTTGAACCGATTGGCGCCTTGCTTCCGCCACGCTTCTCCCGATATTTGTACGTATTTTGCGCCTCTGGGAAAACACCTTTCGTGACAGGGTTGGACCCACGGTTCAGATTCCGTCGAGATTATTTTTGTACTGAAAAGTGAATTGTAAGGGTCCCACCCCAGTGTAAACACATTCGAACCCAGTTTTTTGTTTGCTTGGGTGTTGATCAATTGGTTCGTGACGATGCCGAACCAAAAGTTTGTTGCAAAGAATGTTCCTCAGTTTAGGATCAAAGCAAAACGGACGGACACCTGTTTTTCGCGCGTCGAGAGGTGAGGGAGAACTGAGAGGACGATCAGCAGCAGGCAGAGGAGCAAGGCAGCGGAGAGAACGATGGCTCTCTCCCTATCCCGCGCCTTTGGTGCCATGGGCTCCGAGGCGTCCAAGTTTGACCGGCGCAAGACTGTGGCCGACCCGGAGCTTGGCCTCATGTCGCAGGAGGACATCTCCATGGCCAACTTTATGCTCCCTGGCCCCAACCAGGTGCGTCTATCCGCGCAGCGCGTCGCAGAAGCGGCCGCAACTGTTAAGTTGGGCTGACGTCGTTTTCACACGCTCCACTCCGAAACGTGTTATTCAAGCCTGAGTGCGGGCGCATTCTCGGCTAGACACCGTGTTTTTAAATATTTCGACAAAGTTGACTGCTGCGCTGCGTCTCTGATGACTGACACCCCTGGCATCGAGTTGTTCGTTTTTTTTTGCTGCAGCCGGATGAGTTCTTGGCAGGTGCGTTTGCGAACAAGGATAATGTGCATGACCCCGCGCTAAAGTTCCTCCACGGAACTACCACTCTCGGATTTGTCTTTTCAAAGGGCATCATTATCACAGTCGACTCCCGTGCGTCCATGGGCAATTACGTTGGTGAGTGCTGCGGATGCTAGTGATTCAGCTGTGACATTGTCCCCTTGTATGCAGCACAGGGTTGTCATATCGCTATTTTTCTGCTGGGTTTGGTTGTGAAACCTACGTGGATATGTTGCGAGCGGGACCCATACGGGCAGGGCACATTTTGTGTACAGGGACGGTATTTTCGAAATTTGTGCGCCCCTGCAACGTGGCGCATTTCCCATGCGCTCCGCTGTTTCAATTCTCAGTTTTCATCATTTTTTTTGGCTTGACCGGCAGCTGTTGAACTACCTGTTGCGGGCACGCAATGCCAAGCTGCACTGCTATGCTGTATTCAAAGAAGCAGCAGTTCGTGCACTGCATCGCCGGAGCGATGTGGCACGGGGATTTGCGTGAAAGGAGGCTAAACGACATGACGTCTGTGCAGGCTCGCAGACAGTGAAAAAGTGTATTGAGATCACGCCGTATCTACTTGGCACGATGGCGGGAGGTGCTGCGGATTGCATGTACTGGGAGCGCCATCTTGGGCGGCTCTGCCGCCTCTACGAGCTGCGCAATAAGGAGAGGATCACAACTGCTGCAGCTTCAAAGCTTCTGCATAACATCATGTATTCGTACAAGGGTTATGGCCTTTCTATGGGCACCATGATTGCGGTGTGTGCTTATCTGTGTGTATTTTGTGGTCATGTATGTATGTTCTTGATTTTTGCCCCCCTTTGTGTCTTGGTTGGGTTGCCGGTTGACTGGTGTGGTGCCCTGCCGGAATGACAGACAAAAGATTATTGAGCCTGTGTATACTGACATCTCGAGGGGTGTGCAGGGATGGGACCAGGACATCGGTCCCAATCTCTACTATTGCGACAGTGAGGGCACACGTGTCAAGGGTCAAAAATTCTCTGTAGGTTCGGGATCGCCGTACGCCTATGGCGTTCTTGATGAGGGCTACAAGTTTGATATGGAGGTGGAGGAGGCTTGTGAGCTTGGTCGGCGGTCAATCTACCATGCCACCTTCAGGTGTGTGTGGAAATATACGATTTTTTTGGCTTTTTCCCTTCTGTTTGAATTTCTGACAAATATCTTTTTAGCGCAAATGCATTCAGACTTTTGAACGATTTGATTGAATGGCCTCAATTGCCTCTCGCAGATTCACAACTGATTATGTTTTCGTATTTCAGGGATGCCATGTCCGGAGGCTATGTTTCAGTTTACCACGTCCACGCTGATGGCTGGACTAAAGTCAGCATGGATGATTGCCAAATTTTGCACGAGCAATACGAGGCAGCCAAGGGCAACAAGTAATTAAACTGACGCAACCCTCCCTGCGCAAAGTGGTCAAATTGTGCGTTGGATGTGTGGGGATACAGAGCACATCACGGCATCGATGTGCTGTCTGTTTATGTGGTCCACGTAGCCACTGCCAGAAGCAACACATTGAGCTGAACATATTAAAGATAAAAGCTTTGTAGACAAGGGTCACCCCCCCCACAACCTGTCAAAAACACGATAGAATGCCCGACGCCTAAAGTTTCGAACACGAGAAACGGAGAAGTCTTTTATTTTCGAAGACAAGGCTAGCGCAGTATACACTCAGTCATTAGTTTGACAGAGGAGACAGGTGCCCTGTCGGATCCAATCATCCGATTGGCCCTGGGCAGGCAGTAGTACAAAGAGGACAAAGTTGCTCGACTGCCCTGTGGTTGAAACAGTTCCCTGTCGCGCACTCGTCTTGTAGAGTGGACATTCATAAATGCAGTTGACATCCGATGCCACAGCATCTGGATGCGCCGTAACATCTTTGGGCTCAACTCTGTCATTGCTTCGCTGGTGGGAAACAGCAGCACTAGCTGAAGCCGATGAGGGCAATAAATGCAAAAGCGGCAGGGGCACGAGCATTTCGCCTTCGAGGGAAGTCTTGAGCATCTTCGAGCGCCGATCCCAGCGCGCAGCCTCGATCCAAAATCCTTGCACGTAGACTCCATCTTGTGGTGCAGCAACATCCTCGCCAGTGGCTTGCTTGAGAACGTGAAAGTCAAACGCCAGTGTATCAATCGCGAGCTTGTAGAAGCGAGCATGTCGCTGCAGCGCTGCTGTGAGAAATCCCTGTGGAAAAAAAAATGCGGGCAGAAGGTAGGCAGACGGAGCCCCCGACAGAGTCCAACGGCGGAAGAAAGAGACACGAATTTCCAGATCCGCTATCCATCCGGCGAGGGGCTTGAGAGATAGATATGCCGCGGCCGACCACTTGGTGGGTACCTGTATAGTATGAGAATTGGGTATCACGGTCAAGAACTTGACACGAGAGTGCGTGCGCGCGCGAACGAGAGTGCACATGAGCAGGAGAAAGGGAGGGAAAGAGACGTAGTGCGGGAGGAAGAGAGAGACAGCGAGAGAGAGGGAGAACGGGGAAGGGGGGGGGAGGGGACGCAATCTCAGCAGCCCCACACGATGCGCACATCACGCACACGCAGCAGACGCCTTCACATACTCTCTCATCCTGTCTCCCGCACGCACACACGCGCGCGTGCGCACACATACATGTACACATACACACGCACACACACACGCACACGCACACACACGCATACACATGTGCACACACACACATCGCGCACCTGGTGGTTATGGAGAAACGAGAGAATGGCGTCAAAGTCTTCAGACATGGGCGACACGCCACTTAATAGCGTGCCGCAGCACACATACACACGTACACACACCCTCTCTCTCTCTCTTTGACTCACACACAAACACATAGCACACCTGGTGGTTACGGAGAGAGGAGAGCATGTCATCCAAGTCTTGAGACATGACGACAAGCCCCTTGATGGTGCGCCGCAGCACACACTCATGCTCTCTCTCTCTCTCATCCAAGTCTCCAGACATAATGACAAGCCCCTTGATAACGCGCCGCAGCAAACACACACACACACACACTCTCTCTCTGTCGCTTTCTCTCTCTCTCACACACACACACTCACACCCACATACATCGCGCAGCTGGTGGTTATGGAGAGAGGAAAACATGGCATCAAAGCCTCCGAACGACACGCCCCTTGAAAGCGCGCCAAAGCACACACACGCATACACACACACCCTCTCTCGCGCGTTCTCTCTCTCTCACACACACACCGCGCACCTAGTAATTATGGAGAGAGGAGAGCATGGCATTTAAGTCTTCAGACATGACACTGAGCCCCTTGATGGGGCGCCGCAGCCCACACACAGACTCTCTCTCTCTCTCTGTCTCACAAACACACACACACGAATACATATCCCGGTAGTTATGGAGAGCGGAGAGCATGTCATCCAAATCTACATACATGTCGACAAGGCCCTTGAAAACGCACCACAGCGCGTGCGCGCGCGCGCACACACACACACACATACTCTCTTTTTCTTTCTCTCACACACGCTTACACACACACATCGTGCACCTGGTATGGGGTGGCTACGATTAGTAGGCTCCTTAAAATTATAGGTCTCTTTTGCAAAAGAGCCCTACAAAAGATACCTATATTCTCCAAAGAGACGTATAATTTTGAAGAGCCTACTAATCGAAGCCACCCCATAGTTATGGAGAGACGAGAGCATGTCATCCAAGTCTTCAGACATGCCAAAAAGCCACTTGACACCGCGCCGCAGCAAAAATACACACTTACGCTCACATACACTCTCTCTCTCTCCCTCTCTCTCGCTCTCTCACACACACATCACGCACCTGGTGGTTGTGGAGAGACGAGAGCATGTCATCCAAGTCTTCAGACATGACGACAAGCCCCTTGATAGCGCGTCGCAGCAACCCCAAAGTAATGTGGCACGTTTCGAGCAACACATTAAATCGCATCACCTCTTGACTTCTCACCATGTTCAACACATTTTCAGCCCCCCCCCCCCCCCCCCCCTCGGAGCGTGACGCTGCAGACACAGGACGCGAAGAGGGGTGCGCCCTGTGTATGGTGGATGGAAAAGTGGTGAGGGTGGGGGAGGTGGAGAGATGGTTGGACGCAATTGGAAAGTCGTATTTGGGAGTTATAGCGCACACATGTATGGGTGATGTCACACATAGGCGTATGTGGGGAGATTCTGTGGCGCAAATGGAGAGTCGTGTCGCGCATGTGCGGGAGTTATAGCACACAAGTGAATGAGTCATGTCACACCAGTGAATGAGTCATGTCACACAAGTGAATGAGTCATGTCACACATATAAGCAGGTAGGGAGATGGGTTGGCGTAATAGGAGAGTCGTGTCGTGCATATTCGTGAGCCATGTCACACACATGAATGAGTCATGTCACACAAGTGAATGAGTCATGTCACACATATAAGCAGGTGGGGAGATGGATTGGCGCAATAGGAGAGTCGTGTCGCGCATGTTCGTGAGCCATGTCACACACATGAATGAGTCATATCACACATATAAGCTGGTGGGGAGATAGTTTGGCACAACTGGAAAGTCGTGTCGCGCAGATTCGTAAGCCATGTCACACACATGAATGGAACATGTCACACATATGGGTAGGTGGGAAGATAGTTTGGCGCAATCGGAGGGTCGTGTCGCGCGTATTCGTGAGCCATGTCACGCATATGAATGAGCCATGTCTGACATATGAGTGGGTGGGGAGATTCTTTGGTGCAACTCTAGAGAGACGTGTCAGGCATATGAATGAGTCATGTCACACATGTGAATGAGTCATGTTACGCATATGAATGAATCATGTCACGCATATGAATGAGTCTTGTCACACATATGAATGAGCCATGTCACTCATATGAATGGGTCATGTCACGCATATGAATGAGCCATGTCACACGTATGAATGAGTCATGTCACACGTATGAATGAGGAATGACACACATATGAATGAGTCATGGCACACGTATGAATGGGACATGTCAGGCATATGAATGAGTCATGTCACACATGCGAATGAGTCATGACACGCATATGAATGAGTCATGTCACGCATATGAATGCGTCATGTCACGCATATGAATGAGTCATGTCACGCATATGAATGGGTCATGTCACACGTATGAATGAGTCATGTCACACATGTGAATGGGTCATGTCACGCATATGAATGAGTCATGTCACACATATGAATGAGTCATGTCACACATATGAATGAGGCATGACACACATATGAATGAGTCATGACACACATATGAATGAAGCATGACACACATATGAATGCGTCATGTCACACGTATGAATGTGTCATGACACGCATATGAATGAGTCATGTCACGCATATGAATGAGTCATGTCACACATACGAATGAGACATGACGCACACATGAATGAGCCATGTCACACATATGAATGAGTCATGTCACACATATGAAGGAGTCATGTCACACATATGAATGAGTTTCGTCACACATATGAATGAGTCGTGTGTCACGCATATAAATGAGCCATGTAACACACATGAATGCGTCGTGTCCAACATGTGGATAGGTGGGGAGATGGTTTGGTGCCAGTGTGCACAGTTTGGGCTTCAAGGGTTTAGATTATGTACATATATATATATATATATATATATATATATATTTGTATGTGTATATATGTATATATATACATATATATATATGTATATATATATATATATATATATATATATATATATATATATATATATATTTATATGTGTATATATATATATATATATATATATATATATATATATATATTTATATATATATATATGTACATATAAATTACATATATATATATATATATTA
>Ga0209491_10011321_pt1 | contig 10551 bp, 9 predicted proteins | sample BON02_FD_187213 | JGI IMG/M metagenome (GOLD analysis project Ga0209491, IMG submission 187213) | Freshwater microbial communities from Lake Bonney liftoff mats and glacier meltwater in Antarctica - BON-02 (SPAdes) (version 2) | ecosystem: Environmental > Aquatic > Freshwater > Ice > Glacier...
CGAAGAAACCGGAGCCCGGTCGAATACTTTTTGACGCCCGCTGCCTACAAGCCCCGCAATACGCGACCCGCGGAATTGGTAAGTACGCCTATGAACTGCTTGAAGCCCTGCGCGGCGGCGTCGGTGATCAATACATCACTTTGCTCATTGACCGGGATCTGGTTGACCTAGAACACGAGGTGCAGGGGGCGTGCGAAACCACCCACCGGGTAACCGAAGAAGAAACGGATCGCTTTGGCATCTTCTTCCAACCCTCACCCATGACCGCGACCCTGGATCCGATTTTGCCGGTGATGCACAGCGAGATGTACAAGGTGTCAGTCTTTCACGACTTCATTCCCATGCACTACCCGAAGGTGTATCTGACGGATGCAACCACGAGGGTTGAATACAGCACCGCATTTGATTCGCTCTACTACTACGACGAGTTTTACTGCAATTCACAGAGTACGAAAAACGAACTCGAGGCGCGGCTGGCCAAAGGTTCGGGGGACACCGTTAACAGAAAATTCCAAGTGGTGTGGCCCGAACCGATCTCGGAGTCGGTTGAAGGGGTGATCTCCCGATCAAATTTTGACGGCCCAATCGTTGTCATGACGGGGGATGAACCCCGCAAAAACAATTTGGGTGCGCTCTCGGCAATCGGTCTTGCAACAACAAATGAACCGAATCGCAATGTTGTTGTCGTTGGAATGGCAAGTCAGTGGGTTGCCGTGCACCACACCTCAATCATGGCCGCGATGCGCGCGGGTGAAACGGTGGCAGCGCAACGCTTAACCGACCAAGAACTCGTCGACCTGCTGGCTAGCGCCAGCGTGACGGTGATTGCATCTTTTGACGAGGGACTCTCCCTGCCGGTAATTGAAGCGGTAAGAGCCGGCTCGCCCGTTGCTGGTTCGGCAATCCCAGAGCATGAAGAACTGCTGGGAAATAACGGTGTTTTGGTCCCGGCGGCAAACATTAAAGGACTTGCCAAGGCAATCAACACGGCCCGGGGCAACCGTGAATTGCACGCACTGCAACTGCACAAACTCAACATGCACCAACATGTGTCAACCCCGCAAGCGGCGATCAACACCCTTCACACCTTCACCCCGGAAAACAAACCAGCAAAGCAAACGCCTACCAGGGAGATCAGCTCACCACCCAAGATCGCCCTCGCCACGCCGTGGCCACCGCAACGGTCCGGGATCGCGGACTTCTCACTGGCAACGGCAACCGAGCTGGCAAAGATCTCCGAACTCACCCTGTTCACCACGAGTGATGCGAGAGTCGAGGGTTTTACCAGCCGCAATGTCCGCGAGTTGATTGACAATCCCGAGACCGGTCAGGAATTTGATTACATAATTTCGGTCCTGGGCAACAGCAGCTTTCACCTGCCGTTCTTTGATCTGCTTAACTACCAAGAAGCCACGGTAATTTCACACGACACTCGATTCATCGAGTATTACGCCGCGGTCACCGGCGGCGGGGTTGAGCAACTAATGCTTAAAACAAAAGAAACGGAACCGCATGGCCGTATTGAGCCGCCACTAAGTCAACAAATCGACGACATGCGGTTACTGCAAAACATGGGGTTCTGGGAAGTGGCCCGCAAGGCGAAGCAAATCATTCTGCACACACCCATGGCGGTCCCGCTGATCACCGAACAGGTTGGTTACCAACCCAACGTCTTGCCGTTCGCGAACTACCGCGCCCCCCGGCCCGAGTGGCTGAGTCAGATTGCCAAAGAGCAAGCAAAAGAAAACCTCGGCTTCAACCAGCACCCTGCGGGAACAATTCACCTAGCATCTTTCGGGTTCGTGGACAACCGAACCAAAATGGCCGACGTACTGCTCGAAGCCGCTGCCTGGCTCACCCAGTGGGGTCACCGGGTCGCCCTCTATTTTGTGGGTTCGGCCCAACCCGAGGTTGCGGCAGAGCTCACCAGCCGCGCCACGGCGGTGAACCTCGTGGACTTTCGCATCACCGGTTACACACCCGAAGAGGAGTACCGGGACTACCTGCGGGCAATTGACCTGGGCATTCAGCTTCGAATTAGCCCCTATCTGGGTGTTGCCGGCCCGCTAAGTGACTTGGCGGCCTTCGGGACCCCGGCAATGGGCAGCAGAGGCGTCTGCATTGACGTGGACACCCCCGAGTTCGTTGACCAATTGCCCGACGACGTCAGCTCGGTCATGGTGGCCCAAGCGATTGAATACCGCATTAACAATCGTCACAACCCGGCCATTATCGAAACCCAGCGTCGCGACTACCTCGAGCGCAAATCACCCAAGAGGTACGCGCATGAACTCCTCAAGATGCTGCAAAACCCGGACCGGCAGGGCGTGGTGGTCCGCTAATGACAATTGGAATCGACCTCGAACAATTTGTCACCGACCCGTTTGCTTCCGGCGTTCAGCGAGTTGTGCAGTACCTGGCTAAAGAGTGGCCAAAGGAGACCCAAGCCGACTGGATTGTTCCCAGTGAAGCCAACTACGCGTTACTGACAAGTGAACAGGCAGCGGCACTGATCACAATTCCTTTTGAAAGTCCCATGCACGTTTCCGAACTCCCCGGTGCAATCACCCAAGCAATCAAAAACCTCAACGCACCAACAATCACCGAAGCCGAACTCGAATCACGCTACGACCTGTGGTTTTTGCCCGAAGTGTGTTACACCCCCAAAGTTCTCAAGCGGTTTGAACGAATCCAAAAAACCACCACCACCGCCATGATCGGCTACGACGCACTCCCCATGAGTGACCCTTACAACTACAAGTTCACCCCGGGAAGCCTGGCAACCGTCAGCGAGTATTTTCGACTGATTGCAACCACAAATATTTTGCTCTGCATCAGTGAGTTCACCAAAGACCAGGCGCTCACATTCTTGCGGCGAAGCCCAGACCTCACCACCGAAGTTATTCACCCCGGCGGTGATCACATTCCGGCCCAACTTCCGGTAACGAACGCCGAAAGCAAGACGATCACCTATTTGCGGCTAGGAACGATGGAAGCTCGTAAACAACCGGTCGAGATTCTCAACGCGTTTCTACAATCGAAAGAAAACAGAAACCGTAATACCGAACTTCATTTCGTCGGTGCCCCTGCCCGTGTCGATGTTGACATTAACTTTGCTATTGAACGCGCGATCAACCAAGGCGCCCCTGTGCGCTGGACGGTAAATGCGAGTGATGCACAGGTAACTCAACTGGTGCGTGAGGCGGATGCTTTCTTGTCCTATGGCCGTGAAGGCTACGGAATCCCGGTGTTAGAAGCCATTCAACTCGGAACCCCGGTGTTCTTTGACGGAACCCAGCCGGCAGCAGCACTCATGCAAGGACACGGTGCCTATAAAACTTCGATCGACCACGTGTTTCAAGCGCCACTGCCACGGGCCATCACGTCAAGTGACCAGGAGCACGTCCCAACGTGGAATGATTACGCTCGCAAAATTGCGTCTTCATTGAGTCATGCCCAACAAGGGGGTTCGTCATGAAAGTTGCCATCGACGAACAAATCTTTGCACTCCAACGACACGGCGGGATCTCCCGGCTTTTCTTTGAATTGATTTCGCAGTACGTAGGTGACCCAAATTTCAACATTGACGTGTTGCCATTTGATCGCCCAATTATTAATGAATATGTACTGGCCAACAATCAAATATCAGACCACTTGCACGCGATGGCCTCGGACAGCACTCTCGTTGGGTTGTTCAAACAAGCCGCTCCAGGTAAATTTGATAAACAAGCAGAGATCGTGCACCACACGTTCTACCTACCACCCGGCCTTTTTCGCTACAAGCAAGCAAAGAGAGTCGTCACGGTCTACGACATGATTCCTGAGATCATGCATCACACCAAACGCCGGTTGGACTTTGCCACCCGCAAACGTAAGTTCCTCGAAGCAGCAGATCACGTCACCTGCATTTCCCAATCGACACTCAACGACGTGAATCGAATTTGGCCAGACCTGCAGGTCCCTATGTCGGTGACCCACCTGGGAGTGAACCCGGCTTTCACCCCGACCGCCACCCACGACGCGTCCCTTCCCGAAAACTACATTTTGCACGTGGGAAACCGCGCCGACTACAAAGACGCCTGGACGCTGACCCAAGCTTTTCAACAACTCTCCCCTGGGTTCCCTGACCTCAAGTTGCTCTACGTTGGTGGCGGCAAACCAACCTCTACCGAGCAAAGCCAATGGGGGAGTAACATCCAATGGTTGGAAGCTGCAGAAACCCAACTACCAGCTATCTACGCCCAAGCACGGCTCTGTGTAGTCCCTTCCCGCTATGAAGGCTTCGGGTTACCGGCCCTGGAGGGTCTAGCCTCGGGGACCCCGCAGATCCTCGCTGACACCTCCTCCCTGCCCGAGGTAGGTGGAAGCGCCGCCCGCTATTTCACCCCCGGAAATATCCCTCAACTCACGAATTTGATTTCCGAGGTGCTCACCAACCCGCAATTAGCCAAGGAAATGAGTGATTCGGGCCTAGTGCAGGCTAAAAAGTTCACCTGGCACGGTTACGCGCAAGCGACCGCTAGCGTTTACGCGAAGACATTGGGCTAGCGTCTGCCCATGGCCTCGAGCAAGATTCTGATCGCGATCCCCGCGTGGAACGAGGTTCTCTCAATCGGTGGAGTGATCCAAGAGATCAAGACCCACCGCCCCGACGTCGACATTTTGGTTGTCAATGACGGCTCAACCGATGCAACCCCGCAGGTTGCGAAAGCGGCCGGGGCAATCGTCGCCAACCTTCCCTTCAATGTTGGAGTGGGCGGAGCAATGCGAACGGCGTTTCTCTACGCGCAACGTGGGGGCTACGAGTGCGTGGTTCAAGTGGACGCCGACGGACAGCACGAACCGGCTGAACTCGACCACCTCATTGCGAAACTCAGCTCCTGCGACATTGTGGTGGGCACCCGCTTTCACGCACATTCAACCTACGACGTGAAGGGCCCACGCCGCTGGGCCATGCGTCTGCTCTCCCGCACCCTCTCGCGAATGGCGAAAACCCCCATCACCGATCCCACCTCCGGCTTTCGCTCCGCTGGCCCACGGGCAATTGATCTTTTTAGCGGTAACTACCCGGCCGAGTACCTCGGTGACACGGTTGGCTCCCTCGCAATTGCGATCAGAACCGGGCTCAAGATCGAAGAAACCCCGGTCACCATGTATTTCCGGGAACACGGTCGACCAAGTAAGAACGCGCTCTGGTCGGCGCTGTATCTGGGTCGGGCCTCACTCGCCATCGTGGTGAACTCGCTGAAACGTCCCGGCTCAAAAGTTGAGGAGAACGCCTAGTGACCGCGAGTATTCTGGCCGGTTTTTTTGCGGCAATGCTATTTATTTTCGTTCTCTGGTTGATGCGTAAAGGTGTTCTGAAAGAAAAATATGCGGTTCTTTGGCTTGTGTTTACCGGTGGCGCATTCTTCTTCTCTGTTTTCCCGGGAGCATTGAAGTGGATCAGCGACTCAATTGGTGTCACGATCCCCTCGAACCTCGTTTTCTTTGTCACGTTGGTTATTTTGGTGCTCGTCAACGTCCAACTTAGTTTTGAGTTAAGCCGACACGAAGCGCGAATTCGTCGATTGGCCGAGGAAACTGCATTACTGAATGAGCGGATTCGTCGCTTAGAAGAGCCGGATGACGCCCAGTAGCGTTCCCATCCTTGTTCTTGGTTTTAATCGACCAGACCGAGTCAGGCAACTATTTGAAAGCCTAAAGAAAATCCAACCCCAACAACTATTTTTTGCGGTGGACGGACCACGACCAGCTCGACCGGCAGATCAAGGCTTCGTAAATCAAACTCAGGAACTCACACAACTAATTGACTGGGATTGCGAGATCCACACCCAGTTTCAAGAGGAAAACTTTGGTTGCGCCCGCGGGGTTACCGCGGGGATCAATTGGTTTTTCTCGCACGTAAGTGAAGGAATAATTCTCGAGGACGATGTCCTCCCGGATCCCTCGTTCTACCCTTTTTGCACGGAGCTTTTAGAGAAGTATCGTGACGACAGCAAAGTCTGGTGTGTGAGCGGTTCGAATCGTTTACCGCAGGAACAAATCCCTCAAGAATTCTCGTATCGTTTTTCCACCATCCCACAAGTCTGGGGTTGGGCGACGTGGGCGGATCGTTGGAAAAAGTATTCACTCGACATTTCGGGTTGGCGCGCAAACGGTCTCGACAACACCGCGCTACTTAAAACGGTTAATTACTCTCCTGCGGCATTCGCCTACTGGTCGGCAAACTTCGACCTGATGGCCAAAATGGCCGTTGATACGTGGGACATCCAACTGGTTAATGCGGCAATGCGAAATGGCGCTCTGGCCGCAATCCCCAACGTGAACTTGGTGGAGAACCTCGGTTGGGGGACAGAGGCCACCCACACCCAAGAAACACCGGGTTTTATTCAACCTGTAAGCGAAATCACGTTTCCATTAGCACACCCAAAAATTGCAGTCGACTCCCGCGCTGACCGGTTTATGAACCACAAGGTGTACCAAGCAACCCCGCTAGGCTTAGCAAAACAATTTCTGCGCTACCGCTCGACAAAATAACTCACCAGTGAGAGGAACTCGATGTCAAAGCGAGTATTAGTAACCGGCGGAGCCGGTTTTATTGGATCTCACCTATGCGAGCGACTGTTAAATCAGGGCGACCAAGTTTTGTGCGTGGACAATTTTTACTCCTCCACGCGAGAAAACGTTGCGCATCTTTTACCTCACCCCAACTTTGAATTAATGCGTCACGACATTACCTTTCCACTCTTCGTTGAAGTCGATCAGATTTACCACTTGGCCTGCCCCGCCTCACCAATTCACTACCAGCGCGATCCCGTCCAGACAACAAAGACCGCCGTGCACGGTTCAATCAACATGCTCGGCCTGGCCAAGCGCACCAAGGCCCGAGTTTTGCTCACCTCGACGTCGGAGGTGTACGGGGATCCAGCAGTTCACCCGCAAACCGAGGATTACTGGGGCAACGTGAACCCGATTGGCCCACGCGCGTGCTACGACGAAGGCAAACGGGCAGCGGAAACACTCTTCTTTGACTACTGGCGTCAACACAATTTGGAAATAAAAGTTGTCCGATTGTTCAATACCTATGGCCCACGCATGCACCCGCAAGACGGTCGCGTCGTGTCAAACTTTGTCATGGCTGCGCTGACCAACAACCCAATCACGCTGTACGGGGATGGTAGTCAAACAAGATCGTTCTGTTATATCGACGACCTCGTTGAGGGCCTACTAGCCATGATGGAAAGCGACGTTGAGGTCACGGGTCCAATTAACCTTGGCAACCCTGGTGAATTTACGGTTAAAGAACTGGCCGAAAAAATAATTGCGAAAATTCCCACCACCAGCACCATGGAGTTCCTCCCCCTCCCACAGGATGACCCGGTTCGCCGCCAACCCGACATCACCCGAGCCAAAACACAACTCGGCTGGGAACCAACTATTGCCCTTGACCAAGGACTGGATAAAACAATTGATTACTTCAAGGAAGTAATCAAGCAGAGTTAATGTGCTGTTGGCTCGGCGGGAGGGGTGATCCCGGTTAACTCTCTCAGGCCACGGGCACGCAGAGCGTTCTCAATTCGTCCCCAAAAATCGGTGTGGGCCAGTTCAATTGCGCGAACTTGGGTGGACCGTGCTCGAGATTGCAATAACGCAGGATCTTCCAACGCCTTTTCAGCAACAGATTCAATGTCACTTACGTCGGTGAAGTAGGCGTACTCATCGGGTGCGAAGAAATGCCGTGTTCCATCAGTGTCGTCGGTGAGACACAGACACTGTGCAAGCGCAGCCTCTTGCAGTCGAATCTTGTATTGGCGCCCCGGTCCACCGGCCGCGGCGCTGAAATTGATAGTGAGGCGACTCTGCGCTAGCCCGTACATGTAATCCAGGTAAGTGGGTTGGTTGGTCCGACTCTCAAGGTAGTCCGTTGTGATGTCAGGTCGGTGTGGATTGACAGCGACGATTACTCCATGTTCACGAAGTTTGTCAATCAAATCAACGCGGTAGTCGTAAAGCGCACCGATAAAAGTGAGGTCGTATTTCTTTTCAGCTCCAGTAACGCGTTCAAGAATTGCCTCGGTGGTTGTTCTGGAGAGTGGCATGGTCATTGGACCTGCTTCTATTCGGCCTTTCACTGTCAATCCAGAGATCGGTTGGCATAGCTCTGCAACGAGAAGTTTCGGATTGATGCGAGCCAGCCGTTGGGCACGAGTTCGTAACCAGGGGTAGGCCCAATCCCACATCACGCCGATAAAAACTCCGTCCCACTGTTGAGCAAGAACACTCATGGGGATATCCCACGACCACTGTTCACCCTTATTGGGATCGGATTCGATCTGGCCCACGACGTGGGTAGCCTTGGTGTCAATGATTTTTTGCAGTAATCCGCGGTGGTAGGCGAAGTCTGGATCGGACTCATGGGTCCCAAACAGCGTTACCCGGTCTTGCCCCAAAATTTCCACCAGAGATTGGTAGATCTCAAAGAAATGATTTTGTCCAGCAACGTGCCACGTCGGTGCATCCGGTCCGTAATGCGGGACCACTACAACGTGAAGTTCACGCTGGGGATTCTCCGAACTCTGCTTAAGTGGGTGATTGAACTTGGAAAGGCTTGCTACCTGCGCGGCGAGAGTGCGATCGCGTTTCCTATTCCACACCTGGAAATGCAAGTTGGGAAAGACTTTATGCATTGGAGCAGTGAGCTTTCCTATTACCGAGCGCTCTGAGTCAGCCACGATGCACCCTCGTAATGGCGTGTCCCAGTCCAGTTTTCACGAAGCCCACCGCAGAATCAGACCACTCCCGAATTTTCGCCAATCCACCCGGGTTAAATACTTCAACCCGCGCCCGGTGAAACTCACGCGATGCGGTTCGCCAATTCTGAGTCGAGGCACCTCCTTGCTGGAAATTTGCAAGGGGGAAATCAAGAACGAGTGGGTGAGCGACCAAGCTGGCGCGAAGCATGAGGTGATAGTCGCTGGTGATTTGGTAACTTGAATCAAACCCGTTGAGTGAATGCATCAAATCACGTTTAATCAAGGTTCCCTGGTGCGAGGGGAATAATCCACGGGCGAAAAGTCGCCGGGCTTCAACCTCATAATCCCAATCGGGCTCGTTCAGTTCTCGGCCAGACTCCGAGCTAAAGAGCACCCGGCCGAAAGCCCACTCAGGGGATTTGTCAGTGAGAAGGCTGATCAGTTTCTCTAAAGTCTCGTTGGTTGCCAACGTATCTCCAGCATTAATAAAGAGCAGGTAATCCCCACGAGCCTGTGAAACCCCGTAATTCATAGCGCTGTAGATGCCCGCAGGCTGTTGCCAGAAATACCGATTCTTAGGACCAAAACTCAGTTCGCTCTCCAAGGACGGATTTGAACCGTCCACTATTACTAGTTCCCAGTTGGAGAAATGAAGGGCTGTATTGTCTTGGGTTGTGAGTGAGTTCAGTGTGCGACGTAAACTTGTGGCGTCGTCCTTAACTACAGTAATTACCGACAGAATGGGCACGCTCCGACTTTAACAGGGTGCATGAAGGGAGTATCGGTGCCAAACCGACCGGAAGTATTCCTCGGTCTCGTCACCCACTCACAATCAGCGTTCAATCAAGATTCCCGGGCGACGCGCCTGCTGGAGCAGGTCACTAATGGGTTAAAAGACGCAGGAATGAGTGCTGAATGCCTCGTCAGCGACCGAAATGACTACTGCGCTCAAACGTTTCCTATCAACCGCACCACGCTTCTCGCCGCAGCCCAAGCCCAAGTCAATCTCGAACACGAGTGGCGAGTTTTTATCGCCCAAAGATCGGGACTCAAGGAAAATAATTTTCGCGAGCAGTACCTCTACCAAGGCATGCGAATTAAGCGCACAATCGCCGCCTTGAAAGGCAAAAATTCGCTAAGCGCCAAGGCGTATCAACGATTATTAAATATTGACCTGTCGCACCATCGAGTGTTAACCCAAGGGATTCAATCCGGGGCACAGGCCCTCGTGATTTTGGAAGATGATGCTTCACTCGCCGATCCGCATAAGGTGAGTGACCTTGCCCAACTGATAAGGATGGCGATTTTTGAACAAACTGACTTTATTAACCTTTCTGAATCAATTTCAGCACCCGGACTAGGAATTGAACGAATACTTAATCGAGGAAGAAAAATTGACTGTGAAACCGATCTGCACATAGTTGAATTGGATACCCCGGTTACGAATACCGTGTGTGCTAATTACTACTCACGTAGGTTCGCTACCCAATTCCAATCACACATTGCTCCGGAGAGATTAATTCCGGTGAAACCGATCGACTGGCGGCTTAATGAGGTTATGTTGGAAAACCAAAAGATAAGCTGCTGGTGGGTTGAACCGGGAATTTTTGTGCAGGGATCGATGCACGAAACCACGCCGAGTGTGTAACTCAAAATCAACTAGTAAGACAATGAATAGGGCGCAAGTGGACTGCGCCAATTGTGACGCTTGAAATCCAGATAATCTTTAATGAGTGGGTAACCGGTTAGCGCACGAACCTGTGGCTTGAAGTCAAATCCCAACGCGGCCAAGTCA
>Ga0209491_10011324_pt1 | contig 10549 bp, 7 predicted proteins | sample BON02_FD_187213 | JGI IMG/M metagenome (GOLD analysis project Ga0209491, IMG submission 187213) | Freshwater microbial communities from Lake Bonney liftoff mats and glacier meltwater in Antarctica - BON-02 (SPAdes) (version 2) | ecosystem: Environmental > Aquatic > Freshwater > Ice > Glacier...
AGTATTTTGTAAAACACCTGCAAAAATCCCTCCGCCACTGCGAGGGGCACAGACAGCTGGTGAAACAGATGAAAGATGCTTGTCATGACTCTCGTGAATGGCAAGTCGCATCATGTCCATGCCCGCACGGAATCGGGTCGCTCCAACCACGCGGTCGGGCGCCACCTGCCTGCAAGCATGTTGTTGTGAAGATGTTGAACGAGGCCTGCGCTTATTTAGATCAAATGGTTGCTGACATCAAATGTGATGCAACTTTCTCGCGTGAGCGCGCCAAGATGTGGTACGTCAGTGCTATGCAAACTGGAGATGTTCCCGAACCAGCCCTGTGTGCTGAGCCCGCGGACACACCCGGAGAATCTACCCACACCTCGGCGGGTTGTCATGAAGAGAGGAATTGTGCTCTGCTTCGAGAAGCTGCAATGCGAATATTGCTTGACATACCATCCACACTCCAACACGAGAAGAGGAGACGACAACTCTTACAGTCGCTTGACACGTCTTACACTATGAGCGAACGACTTCATGTCTCTTGGTGTAGGTGCCGAGACCCATCAGATCACCCAATGTTCTTCGGGTGCAAACACGACGTCGCCAAGCAGCTGTATTTCGTCTCTAATGTTTTTCGAGAACGCGAGCTGAAACTTGCCAAGCAGATCGAGCAACACCGAGCTCAGGCCTTTGCGTGGTGGGTGGCTGCAGGAGGCCTTCTGTGTGTGCCAGAACCCAGCTTGTAGCGATGAAACGTTTTGATTAAACTTTTCTACTCACAACATTGCTTGTGTCCACTGTGTAGTGTATGTCCACGTGTCTCTCCACGAACCCCACAAACACGACCAAATGAAAAAAAAGAAATGCAATTACAGCTGCGCCGTCTGCAGCTCACGCCACGCGCAGCAATGACCATTGACGCGGGCTGGGTCAAGATCCTCAAGACAAATGCTCCGCGCGCGTTCACGGACGTGCTTCCCGTGCGGCCCGACATTGTCTTTGTCGACGGGCAGATCAAGCTCATGAAGGGAGATTACATCACGACGTGGGACGGCTTCATACAGAGCCAGTTCATCAACACCATAGAGAACGCCTTTGAGCTCGGCGCGCACGTTGTCGTCATGGGCTTTGACGATTACACCCACGTGCCCGTGTGCAAGAACATGACACAGAGCAAGCGCAACCGCAGCGTGCCGGCCGTGGACTTTGTGGACAGCGACGACCTGCCGCCACGACCGCCTCCGGAGTGGATGGCCGCCATGCGCAACCGCACTTTCAAGGTAAAGGTCATGAAGTATGTGGTGTGTCGGCTCAAGCAGCACTTCCGACTGGAAGAACGCCGGAGCGTGGTCCTCGACTACCATGGCAAGCCGGAGGTGATTGGTGGCTCGTACAAGCTGCCCGAGCTCTTTGCCAGCCACACGGAAGACTGTCCACTCCGCCGCGGCGAGTGCGACATCAAGGGCCCGGACTATTTGCCGCACCGTGGCAATATGGTCATGATCTCCACCGACGGCGACTTCATTCCCATAGCCCTCATGCAACTCGAGCAGCAGCGCCGGGCCAGCGCCTCTGGAGGGTCTCACGCTAACATTTTTGTGCACCGCATCAAAATTAAATGCAGCGCGGCGACGAAGCGCACATCTGAAGGCACCAGCAAGCGCGAGTTTGAGTTTGTCAATATTGGCGCCCTTCTGGACATGCTCCGACACGACCTGCCGTGGACAGACACACCGGCAGCCTACTTCAGCGCGCTCGTTGCCCTCAGCGGGTGCGACTTCAGCATGAACTTGCCGGCGCTGGGGCCTACCAAATTGTGGGCCGCCCGCACCAAGCTGCGCGAAAATCCTATGCGAGAGTGTGCGCACCTGGTTTCCGCTCTCATTGTCACCTACCAACAGATTCTCCAGAACAAGTGCGCCGGCGCAGGACCCGAGACCATTCGCAGCATAACAGACACGCAAAGTGCCAAACTCGCCTACAAATGCCAGCACGCCAGCGCCCTCCGGTGCCACGCTCTCGCCCCGCGCACAAAAAATTCGCTGTGGGATGCGGACCGCATTGTCGCGCACGCGTGTAACGTTATGTGGACCCTCCGCTACTGGTCGCAGCTGCACGCGGCGCCCGACCCCTTGAGCGGCAACTTCGGCTTTGTCATGGTCAGGAAAGGGTGTGCTTTTGAGGCCAGCGTCAAAGAGACCGTCGCTGTCAAACAGGCTGCCAATTAGCACGCCTATCCAGTATAAAAGAAGATAGCACCATCCTTCAATGGAGAGTCAATCTCTAACGGATGGGAATCCTTTAACACATGAGCAGCAATCATATTATAATAATCCACCGACGCTCCAGAATGGGTCACCACAACCCTCGGCGCCACTTCCGGCGGCGGAAGTACCGCGAGGCTATGAGCCTGTGCTGGAACCCACCAAGGATTATTTGCTCTACGGAGTCGCCGCGGCGGTTCTTCTGGTGGCCATTCTGCTCGGCACTCAGACAACGCATCTGTTGCCACAAACGAGCACGACTTTCAGCATGCAGCGCGTCAACGATTTGACCGAATTCATTGACACTTATGACGCTGAAGACCTGGACACCCTGACCAACTACCAGATGTCAAACTTCAAGCGACTCAAGAACCTGCACCCTGCAGGCAGTCACAAGTTCAGCGTAGGGTGCTACGGGCCCACCATGCCACAGCTGGATCTCACCAGCTCGTGGTGGTTATTGCAACAACAGTTGTCGATTCAGCAGCAGATTGCAGGCACCGAGTCAAGCATTTCGGTGTGCAGGTGCATCGACGAACACGTCGAGATAGCCTTTGGCAACACCACCTTCCAATCCGTACTGGAAGGCGCATTCGTGCCAATGACACTGACCGCCCTGGCGTCAGACTATGTGAACAGATCCGGCGGAGTCCTCCGAATGAGCGGAAACGTGCCTGTTCAGCTGTCCACACAGACTGAATTTGACCAGCTCACGGAGATCCGCCAGTGGTGTGCGAAAGCCGCCGCTCCCGTGTACACAATGCACGAGGGGGGGGTGTACAATTCTCGGTTAATGCTTTTTATCGGTCTGAGCTTCGTCTTTGTGGGCCTCGATGTGATGGAGGTGCGCAGATTCTGCTGCGATAGTGCTGGGAACAGCCCGGTGAATTTTATGTGGGTCCTTGACCTGATTCCTTTCCTTGTTTCCGTTGGTATGTTGCTTCGATGGCAATATGACACGAGCCTGCACAAGGACAATGCAAAGCCGTCCTTCCTGGTGACCTTTTTGTACACATTGATTGGTTTTTGTTCTATCGTCGTAGTGTTATTCTCCTTCTGGGTCAATGTGTTTCACAGGCGCCAGAAAAAATTCCACCAGCTGTGGGAGCGCATTTTTGTTGACGTTCCCATGATCATTGGATTGGCTGTGATTGGCTGCGCCTTGAAGCTGCAAAATGACGAGCACGATGAAGTCGTCCTTCTGACGACGACCTTTGTGCTTCTGGCTGGAGGCTTGGTGCAACACATCAGCAACCTGGTCAAGGAGGTGTACGATATCGTGTGTATGCGCTTCGACAACGATCTGCTGCTTGCCTTGCAGTCGGGCAATCCGTGGGTGGTCCAGAGCGATGACGCCGCTCAATTGGACAAGACGCGCTACATCATGCAGCATTTTGGTTGGACGCGCGTGTACGCCTTTTTGGTTGTCCTCTTTGCTGCCATCGCGTCATGGACATTGTCGTCCACGACCAGCTCAAATTACAACCCGCTGCAGTTCTTCACACAAAACCAGTATGTGTACTTTGTGGTCGCGTATGTGATTGCGCTTGCGGGGCTCGACATGTTTTTTGAAGCCATCCCGTTCGTCACAGAACAGGACATCATGTATGGCGAGGTCGCGGCAAACCGTCTGCGTAAAATCATCATTTGCGTGTATATTATATTCCTCATGGGCACCCAGGTCTCGCTGGAACAAAGCGAGCAATAAGACACACGAGATGATGCACACAATTTCATTAATAAATAAAATATCTGTGGAAGATCTCAGTGGAAAAACACAGTGTGCAGACTGCCCTCCTTTTTGTCGACGCGCGCCGATGTCATGAGTGTCACTTTGCGGCTCAGAACCGTGTGCTGTAGGCCGACGTTGCGAGTCTGCACCGCCTCCTCTGAAGCCAGTGTGTGTGCGAGCACATCCTGTTGGTGATCGGCCTGGTATTGTAGGCGCCGGTTGCGGTGAGAGAGCGCTTGAGATCGTACCGACTCTTTGAACAGTATGGGTGCTCCCACGCGGACAGCCCTCATGACGTTACCGCTCTGGTACTGGCATTCGGAATACACGCCATGTGGAAACATGGGGGTCAGGTGGCAAGACGCGATAAAGGTGTCCTGATCCAGGGCGCACACTATCCGGAGTGCCTGTACACTTGTAGGTATAGTGCACCCGTCCACAGCCACTGCGAGAGAGCCAATGGCGAGGGCGACACCCTCATGCAACAGTTCATGTTGCACATTTAAGTACAAATCGGGACTGGTATCCCTGCCGACCAGACAGGCTGTGGTTCCAGGTGCGGCAGCTTGCACGCAGCCCTGCTGCACAGCTTGCTGGATACGCGTGGCCACGTCCTCGCTGTGATCGTGGAACAGCGTCTCCAGGCAGATCCAGGCACAGATGTTGTTCACGAGTTCCAGTCGGGAGACTGGGCCAAACAGGTCGCTGGTGAGAACTTTTTCAAAATCGGCAGTCTGCGCGTATGCAGTGACCGGCTCCTCGTAGTTATTACGGCCTTCGACGTGGACGGTGGCCCGGTGTCGAAGAACGTTGAAGCTCATTCGTCGCGCGCAGAGGCATCTTTAAATACTCACTCATGGCGAACAGACCGTCACGAACGAACAAAAAACACGAACGTACAAAAACCCACGAACAAGAGAGAAAAAAAAAACATTAAATGCATTCCAAGTATATAAGTTCCCGTAAAAAGAAACTTGCACGAGCAAGATCGTGCTAGTGCGCAGTGCAGCAAATGTCTAAGTCCGGGAAAGTGGTTGTGGAGGAGACGGAAGGTGATCAAGCCAGTTCGTCACGCTGTCTTCAGATCGCACCATCGGATGGTAACTGGTACAAAGATCCCGTAACTGCGCAGGAAATTCAGTATTTGTCTTACGACATTTGTAAAGAGGTGAATGGTAGTGTGATAAAGACCACTCTCATCGGTGAGGTGAAACAGGGCAGCGTTTCCTTCTATTCGAATGATCCACCGAGTCAGGCCCCAAAGAAGCCGAAACGCAAGCCAAAAGCCAAAGTGACGCCAGCAGAGACACGGCCTACAGCAACAACAAATTCAGACGATGAGGGTGCCCCCGGGGCTTCGGGGTGGGCACCAAATCGAGACCAGTACATGAAGGAGAGGGAAGCAAGGTTGGACGGAGCAGCTGCGCAAAAGGATAAAAAACGGGAAAAGGAAAAACCAAAATTTGCACGCAAAGGGTTGTATGCAGCGGGAAGTGCGAGTGGTGCGGCGGGAAGTGCGCGTCGCAAGCGTCCTCCTGCAAGCGATAGTGATGACCCCGAATTGGACGAGGATCAGAAAGAGGACTTACTCAATGAGAGAATTCGGAATTGGTTCAAGCTAGAAACTCTCACGTGCCCAACATTCGCAAGTGCGCTGGAAAAGATACACAAAGAACTGTTTGACAAGGCCTATTCTGAGGTCAAACAATCAAAAATCCCGGGTGCAGGCGAAGGTTTGTTTTCCACAGCCGATTATGAGTCCGGAGCAGTGATTGCTATTCTTGGCACGACCCTGCTGGGGAAAGAGATGGATGGTGAGTTGGTACGGTATTGCAACGCCGTGCCGTGGAACAACAAGCACTTGAAGATTGCGAATGGTTGCATGGCGAACTCCTGTAAACATGACATGAGCCTCGAGAACGGTGGTTTTGCTATGTACAATGGAAAGTGCAAGGAGGGAGATTATAAAGTTGTGTGTCTGAAGGCAGTGGGCCCAGTACAGCCGGGCGACGAGATCCTTGTCGATTACCCCTTCGACAAACTGAAGGATGAGGTTGTCTACGCTAACCCGCAGGAAGTGTCAGGGGACTCTGTGGTCATTGAGGACTCTGATGACACGCCGGGCAAGAAGGACAAGAAGGACAAGAAGGACAAGAAGGACAAGAAGGACAAGAAGGCCAAGAAGGACAAGAAGTCCAAGAAGGACAAGAAGTCCAAGAAGTCCAAGAAGCACAAGAAGCAAAAGAGGGACCAGAGGTCCAATAGTGATTCTGTTCTCTCGGATTCAGTGAAGAGTGAACCGGAATCGGACCCAGGCCCACCGGGGGACTACCTGTCCGAAAACTCTAAAGGGCCCTCATCCTCCGCGCCAGCCTTGAACAGCTCTACAGCACGTTTACCAAATCGTGAGAAAGGTGTGTATCGCCCTTGAGACGAGACACCCAGCACTCCCGACGCGTAGACAGGTGTGTACTGCTTGTTTTGTTGCATTAAATTGCATAACACATTTAAGATGTCAAACACTACATGCATATGTGTCAACTCCTGTTCAATGATCGCCGCGTCGTTGTGGCGCTGCTGGGGGTGTGGACCGTGGTGTGCTGTGCAGTCTTCTTGCACATCATGATGATTGACGAGTCGCCGTTTCTCGCCATAGGGCCCAACTCCAAGACGCGTCTCTTCAACGTGCCACTGGACACGTGGCCCAAGTGGTGGTGTGTGGCGGTGTATACATTTGTGTCGACGTGCATCGCGGCCTTCGCCAGCGACTCAGTCGCCCCCTTTATCGTCAACACCGTGCAAGACCACAAGACCCGCTACATCCCATACACAAAATTCACCTGTCTCCTCATCATACAGGTGTGGACAACATACGCCGTAATCATGGGCACGATTGGCCTCTTTGTGGCCCTCACACAGATTGATTTCCTCGTCATCCGCCTCGCGGCAGACCTCATTGTCAATTTCTCCACCACCACGTACTTCCTCCACGACAAGATCTATGACGTCCTCATGTACCGCCAGTGGGAGCGAGACCAAGGCGCCGTGCGCTCGCAGGCATACGACGACGAATTGCTCGACGTCGCGATACAGGACATCGACTGTGGCGCGAGTGCCAAGAGCGGCACACAGTTGTTGCGCGGCACCAACGTTCCGCCGAATGACGCTATTTGACATGTTTGTGTGCCCATTAAACACTACTGTACACGCACTCAATTGCGCGGCATGTCCAACACTCTTGAGTATTTACGGTGTACCCTAGTCGATTTAGTGTTCACTCAGTGGTCACGATGAGTGGACTTGGCGAGGGTGTGCATGGCAGTGCTCAGCTGGTAGTACCGATAGCACCTCCTCTCGTGTTGCCACCCCCTGTGGTGCACAAGGCTCCGATGGCACATGATGTACTGGACAGAAAAATTCAAGTCATGGACATGCACATTGACAACATGGTCCGCAGACACAACGCCAGGGCCAATCCCGATATTACTCCGGATATTCTGGACCAATTCGTAAACGGAGAGGTTCATACACGCGCAATGGCTATCGCGCGGGTATTTTGGAATGCCGCAGATCGAATGCTTGACTGGGACTTGGACAGGAGGAAGGAGTACAACAGAAATCCTCACGAACGCAGCTACAGTTTTCGTGGAAAGGTGAAAGCATTGAAATCGATGTCCTACAGATACACGGTACTTTACCAGATGCTATCGTCTACTCACGACCCGCCAGACCGCGCGGTCGTCGAGGATATCGACACCGGTGCGGACGAAATGTGAGTTTATGAACAATAAATTCTGATTTACACACATCACACACAAGTGTTCTGGCGCGCCCCTAGCTCTGCGGCACATAGAGATTCCACGAGTGCGTGCTCAAAGAAACAGCCACGGCGCCGGGGTGCACCCGCAGCGCCGCCACCTGCCGCGCCTTGCACTCCAGCTCGTGCCCCGCGGGTGTCAGCCCCGGTGAGAACGGGAGCATTCGGCCGCGCACCACCACCTTGGTCATGTTGGCGTCCATGGGTGGTCGCCCGGCCATGACGACAAACCCTGTGCGCACCCGCGTGTCGATGATGTGGTCCAGGTCGGGCGCCAGGCAGGTCGCCGCGCCCACCACCATGCCCAGCAGGTCGGCCTCGCGGTAGCGCCGCGCTCCGATGTTCACCACGTCCAGCAGATCGCCCTCGATGGAAAACGTGCGCGTCGTCGCCGTCTTGATGGCCGCGATGTTGGCCGTGGGCAGCGTGACGCACGGATCGCCAATGTGCGGAGGCACCAGGTCCTGGTTGTAGACGTAGCCGCCGCCGATGGTGATCATCGAGTCGTAGAAGGAGGCATCGCTCGTGGTGTAGGTGACGGCGCAGGTGCTGCATCCCAGCACGTTTGTCGCGCTCTTGGCCGTGATCTCCGACACAATGCTGTTGGCCGCTGTGCGCGGCATGTCGCCGTTGATCACCTTGAGCTGGTCGTTCAGCACCGCAAGCGAGCTGCTCGAGTTCAGCACGCAACGGCTATCCGATGCCGCAACGTGCACAGGGTTGGTGCCCTCGCACGCCACCACCCCTGTGATCTCGTGCTGCACAAACAGTTTGTGCACCCGCTGCGGCGCCAGCAACTGTGGATGGCCGCCGTCTGTCCTAATGCCCTCCACAGCGCCGTGCACCTCCCAGAGGCAGGCGTGCCCCGTGCGCATTCGCGAGTTCACGGCGTCCACCAGCTTGGCGTACTTGGCGCGCACGCCGGGCAACACCATGGCGGCCTCCGTGGACCGGATGTCCTGTATGCTGGCGGCGTGCGCAAAGCACAGGCCGACTTGCAACTTGCTCAGTACTTCGCGCAGGAAGGGCAGAGACACTGACACAGAGTCGACGAGGGCGCCGGCCTCCGCTGAAAACGCTGCGGAGCCCATGGTCTTGCGCACACAGGCGTCCAGACAGTCCGGGTCCATGCGCGCAGCCGTGCTGGCCACGCCCGCCAGACTGCACGCCGCGTCCTCGCAGTCGGCCATGAATCGGTTGTCCGCTTCCACATACTGCGCCCGCGCCAACGCCGCCTGGAACGTGGCCTGTAGCCCCGCGTGCACCTCCACCGGGGAGTTGTCAAGCCCCACAGTCAGCGCCTCTTGAGCGCGCAGCACGGCCGCCGCACACTTGTGCGCAATGTGCAGGCCGCTCACCAGCGGGTCGACGCCAAACAGATTTTGCTTCTCCCCCGAAGTGTCCATCTGAGCCTCGAGGAAGACGCCGCTCTCGCGATTCACAACATTGAAGCCTTTGACCTGCGAGTCCGACGTGTAGACAAAGCTGCTCTCGTTTGCAGTGCGCATGCCCAGCTGCGCGGCACGGCTCAGCCACGCGCGCCCCTCGCTGCTGGCGTGGCACGCCGACATGAAGCCGTGCACCGCGTTCGGTTTGCGAATGTCCACTCCCAGCCCGGCCACGCTGTGCGTGAGCATCATGACCATGGACTCACACAGCTTGAACACGTGCGTGTCCGCAATCTGTGCGCTGGTCTCCCGCACCAGGTAGTTCCACTGCGTGGCGTCGACGGTGCACTGCTTGGCCTCGCCAGACGACAGGTCGTACAGCGAGCCCACCGGCAGAGTCATGTAAAATGCCGAGCTGTCGCGCTCGTTCACGCCCTGGCTCTGCATGTGCTCCACCATCGCCTGCCGGCGCAGCTCCTGGCACGTATTGAGCGCGCGCGCAATGACGTCGCTCCCGATGTGCAGCGCCGAAATGCGCTCCACGTAGTTCAGGTTGGTGGGCGTGTAGTGCGCCCCACTCACCTGCGGCGTCACCTGCAACACAAACATGTTTATTTTTTCGTCCGAGGAGGTCACCGGCAGAAGCAGGGGCACTCGCCGCGGCTGCCTCTCGTGCAGCATGAGATCCTTGAGCGAAACCGAGGCGTTGGCGTAGATCACCGTCTGTGTCTGCAACTTGTCGGGCACCGCTGCACTGTCTGGCCGAATCGACGCCGCGCCATCCATGCACAAAGAAAACCGAATGTTCGGGCCGTGGTATATTGGCAAATCCATGCGGCAGTTGATGCCGGCCACCACACCCTCGCCCTCCATGTTCAGCATGGTCAGCGTCTCCAGTTTCTGTCTGTTGAAGGGAGTTGTCATGGCGATGCACATGCCATCGTTGCACACGGGCTCCATTACACCCTCGCTCAGCCGGGTGAAAAGCTTCACCTTGAACGGGCATATTTGTATTAGCTGTTGCTCGAGTGGCGTAGGCATTGCTCATCACCACTCTCCTGCTAAATACCAGGCCGTGGCCAGACGGTCTCCATCGCAAACATCATATGAGTCTGCCGGGGAGTCGAACCCCGGGACGCACCTTTCTTGCGAAACAAGTTGTGCGCCGTCCCACCAGACCACGTACCTGCGGCGCGGTGCCGTGTCGCGTCGAGCAGTGTCGGCCGCCGCCAGGCTGTCCCGCTCTCCGTGTCCTGTGTATATCACACACCACTACACAACACATATCAAGTTCGAATAACACCCACCACACAAACCCACCACCACACCCACCACACCCACCACACACACCCACCACCCA
>Ga0209491_10011325_pt1 | contig 10548 bp, 13 predicted proteins | sample BON02_FD_187213 | JGI IMG/M metagenome (GOLD analysis project Ga0209491, IMG submission 187213) | Freshwater microbial communities from Lake Bonney liftoff mats and glacier meltwater in Antarctica - BON-02 (SPAdes) (version 2) | ecosystem: Environmental > Aquatic > Freshwater > Ice > Glacier...
ATATATACATACACACACACACACACACATATATATATATATATATATATATATATATATATATATATATATATATATATATATATATATATATACATATATATATTATATTGAGCAAGAGGGTTAACCCTTTAACCCCTAGTTTTTGGGTATATTTTTGGATATGAACAAGATACACCTACACTACACAAGCTGAGCCCGGTTTGGGGAGGGGGGGGGGCACCTTTGGAAGCCGATGGCGTCGAGGCGGCAGTAGCCCACAAGGATGTGCTTACATAGGTCCATTTTGTAGTTTTCGTGTTGATGGTTGGGTATGCACAACATACACGCATACTTCACAAGCTGAGCACATAGTTTCGTTCTTGTGTTTACATTTGAGAAGAAGCCAATCGCGTCTAGGAGTCGGTTGCAGTGGTCAGAGACAATGCAGTAGTTGGTACTAGTTTGTTTAGTTTTGTATATTGTTGGGTATGCACACATACAAGCTGAGCACAGTTGGGGGGGGGAGTTGAGAAGGGGGGGGGACCTTCGGGAAGAATCCGACCGCGTCGAGGAGGCGGTTGCAATGGCCCGAGACGATGCAGTAGTTGGTGTCCAGAAGTTTTGTTTTTGGAGTACCTCAGTCACACGCACACTACACAAGCTGAGCGTATATATATATATATATATATATATATATATATATATATATATATATATAATATCTATCTATATATCTCTATATCTATCTATATATATCTATCTATATATATATCTATATCTATATTACCTTAGGAAAGAAGCCAATCGCGTCGAGGAGGCGGTTGCAGTGGCCAGAGACGATGCAGTAGTTTGTGTCGAATGGCGAGCGGTGGTGCGCGAGGTGCCCTTTGCGCGTGACGACCACACCGGCGGACTGCAGCGTTTCGGCGAGCGCGATGCCGTCACGAGGCAACGTGTGCGACCATTTATGGAGCTCCTGTAGAACATATTACGTGTTAGATATACATATATATATATATAGATGCTATTGGTATGCATGTATATGTATGCAGGTATGCATATGTACATGCACGCCTATAATAGACACAGACTGCAGCGCCTTTGCCAGCGCGATGCAAATAGAGAGACAGAGTGTATAGGTACGTATATGTATGCATATAGGTATGCATATGTATAGCTATAATAGAAACAGACTGCAGCGCCACGGCTAGCGGGAGGCTTATTTATGGAGCTCCTGCGGTTCGTATTGTATATGAGAGAGAGAGAGAGAGAGAGAGAGAGAGAGAGAGAGATGCAATCGGTTTGTATGTATATATAAACATAGGTATGCATAGGTGCCCCTCGCGCGTTACCACCACGCCGGCGGACTGGAGCGTTTCGGCCAGCGCGATGCCGTCACGAGGTAGTGTGTGCAACCATTTATGGAGCTCCTAAAGATTTAGATACAGTGTATATAACGTAACGTATGTGTATGCATATAGGTATGTATATGTATAGGGCTAATCCTGTATATAGGTATTTATGTGTATTGATATAATAGAAACAGACTGGAGCGTTTCGGCGAGCAAAATACCGTCACGAGGTAGCGTGTGCGACCATTTGTGAAGCTCCTGTAGAACGTAATACTTGTTAGAGAGAGAGAGATATATATATAGAGAGATGCTAGTGGTATGCATATATATGTATGTAGGTATGCATAGGTACATGCACACCTATAATAGACACAGACTGCAGCGCTTTTGCCAGCGCGATGCAGATAGAGAGAGACAGAGTGTATAGGTACGTATATGTATGCATATATGTAGGGGTGTGAATGGCGAGCGGTTGGTGAGCGAGGTGCCCCTTTCGAGTTACCACCACGCCGGCGGACTGGAGCGTTTCGGCGAACGCGATGCCGTCACGAGGTAGTGTGTGCGACCATTTATGGAGCTCCTAAAGATATAGATACAGTGTATATAAGTACGTATGTGTATGCATATAGGTATGCATATGTTTAGGGCCAATCCTGTATATAGGTATGTATATGTATTGATATAATAGAAACAGACTGCAGCGTTTCGGCCAGCGCGATACCGTCACGCGGCAGAGTATGTGCCCATTTGTGAAGCTCCTGCGTATGGGGGAGTTTATATATCTATATAAAGAGAGAGAGAAGAGAGAGTATATAGGTATGTATATGATGCATGCATATATGTATGAACACGTATAGTAGCTATAATAGAAACAGACTGCAACGTTTCCGCTAGCGGAATACCATCACGCGGTAGCGTGTGCGAGCAGTTATGCAGCTCCTGCAGTTCGTAATGTGGTTTAGATATATCTCTATATCTCTATATATAGATAGAGTATATAGGTACGTATATATATATATATACATAGCTATGCATACGTATTGCTCGGGTTAACCCGTAGCGTGTGCGACCATTTATGGAGCTCCTGCAGATAAAGATAGAGAGAGTATGAGCAGGCCCTAGTTTGCTTTTCTATAAGTAAATTCTCGACGCGAGCAGACGTCAACCATTTCATTGCAACATCGCGAATAATCGTGTTTTCTTCCATTATGTTGGCCTCATAAATTTCGCCATTTAGCCGCCTTCAACTATAACGGCCATTGGTTGACGTCCCTCGATTAGCCGTGGAGTTATTTTACAGCGAAACTTGGTTCTGCTCATATGGGTATCTATGTACATGCATATAGGTATGTATATGTACACCTACAATAGAAACAGACTGCAGCGTTTTGGCCAGCGCGATACCGTCACGCGGTAGGGTATGTGACCATTTAAGGAGCTCCCGCAGATATAGATAGATAGAGTATATACATAGCTATAGAGAGATGCTATTAGTATGTATGTATGCATATATATAAATAGAGATGTATATGTATTGATATAATAGAAACAGGCTGCAACGTTTCGGCTAGCGGAATGCCATCACGCGGTAGCGTGTGCGAGCAGTTATGCAGCTCCTGCAGTTCGTAATGTGGTTTAGATATATCTCTATATCTCTATATATAGATAGAGTATATAGGTATGTATATATATATATATATATACATAGCTATGCATACGTATTGCTCGGGTTAACCCGTAGCGTGTGCGACCATTTATGGAGCTCCCGCAGATATAGATAGAGAGAGTATATACATAACTATAGAGAGATGCTATTAGTATGTATGTATGCATGTATATAAATAGAGATGTGTATGTATTGATATAATAGAAACAGACTGCAGCGTTTTGGCCAGCGTGCCGTCACGAGGCAACGTGTGCGACCATTTATGAAGCTCCTGGGGTGAACCCGCTAGATATAGATAGACAGAAGGATAGATAGATAGATGAATAGCTATAAAGTGAAAGAGGTAGATGTGTATACTTACTGACCTGGGCGAGAATGATGAATGACATGGCCACCGCTCCAAAGATGAGGCCGGAAGGCGCTGAAACAAACAGCAGCCAACCTGGTAACAAGAAGACAAAAAGGGACGACCGTCAACGAAAAAAAACAAAAGAAAGAGATCGGGGATGCACATAAAAAGTATGAAGGCCGAAGGATGCGTTCAGAGCGACGCGTCCGCCATCGGCAGCGCTGCGTGGGTGACGGCCCTGGGTTAACCTTGAACTCCCTGCTGGCCCCCAGATGCATGCAGGTACGTGCACGTCTTCGACAACCGGAGCTTCGTATGCGGCTAGCGGTGCGTGGCGTGCCTAAGGGCGCGCTTCGCACGCACTCTGCCTAGCAGGCTCCCCTATGGGGTAGCCTTGTTACTTGTGGTGTGTGTGTGCGCGTGCGCCAGTGTTAGGGCTTTGTTTCTTTGTTTCTGTGAATAGGGGGCACGGCAGCATGCATGGTGGCCTTTCTGTCTATGCGGATATCATGAAGTGAACGGAGGGTGATTCGTGGCATGCGTGCAAGCCGGTGGCGCGCGTCAACAACGCCAGGCAGAAAAAGGCGGCACCTGCGAGCGGAGGCATGGTTGCGATGCACGATTGGTGCAGATTGTTGCAGCTCTGTCTGTGTGTGATGGTCCAAGGCCTCTCATGATGGCCCTGGAAGGCTTCGATCTGGTTCCCGAACACGGGCGACCGTGCGTTGCCGTAGTTGTCCATCGCCCAGTGGTAGACCCCCGAGCCGAAGTCGGCAAACTCGTAGCCGACCGCGGCTGCCAGCGCGTAGCGCGCGAGCGCGGCGCCAGTCAGCGGCACGGCCGACGCGGCCACAGCAGCCTTGGCGAGGAGCGCGAAGCTGAGCGCGGCCGCGGCGCCGCAGATCAGCTGGTGCTGGGTCGTGGACTCGAGAACGTCTCCCGCCTGCAACGGCTTGAAGTACGAAGTCGCTGGCCGGGCCTTGCCGGCGACCGGAGCCGGCGCAGCAGCCGCCGGCGTGCCGGCAACCATTCGCACCGCCGCGCTGCGCGGAGATGCCGGCCTCACCGGGACCGAGAGCGAAAGGGACGCGACCAGCGGGAGTAAGCTCATCGTAAGCATTGCTGCGAAGCCTGAGCTGGAGCGGGACGCCATTTTGGAAATGTCGTCGTCGACCGGCACAGAATAAAAATAGCATTCACGTCAACAGACGACGAACTCATTCTTTTTTTTTCGCGCCAAATACTCAAAACTGCCCTCCGGCAGATGGACGCCCCGTTCGTCGTCCAGTGCGCCGGCTGCCGGCGCGTGCTCAGCGACTCGAACCAGCTGATGTGCGCGGTCGAGACGCTCGACGTGCTCGTGTTTGACGCCGTGGTCGGCGTTCGGATCGACGAGGCGGAGCGGGGCGTCGGTGACACGGTGTCCGCCACGCTCTCCTGCACGGAATGCCAGGCCCAGCTCGGCCACCGCTACTCGCGCGTGCCGGCGGCGCTGGCCGCCGTCGCCTCCACGCCGGCGGCTCCGCGGTATGCGATGCAGCGGCACGCGCTCGCGTCCTACGTCTTTGGCTCCGCCAAGACGCAGCACGACGCCATCCTCGGCTGGGAGACGCCGGCTGATGCCCACGAGGGCCTCGCTGGCGCGCCCCCGCCCCTCACCCCCGTCCACCCAGTGAGTACCGCGAGCGAGATGAGCTGCCAGTCGGCCGCCTCGGCGGCCGCCTCGTCGAGCGAATGGTCGCACGCCGAAGTGCCGGATTCGGGTATGTTGCACTGTAGGGTACGACTGGGTCTTACAGGAGGGGGGGTCTGTAGTTATGCATTCTGAGCTCGTTGAGCGAACTTTCCCACACCCGCAGTGGGCCAGTGGGCTATATATGGCGCGTTGGTTTGTGTATATAAACACACACACACACACATGTATATAATGACACCTACATGGTCGACATCGTGCCTTCGTGATACAGTAGGTATGCCCCCCCCCCCTATGACCTGCGACCCATTCATTCCCTACAGTGCAACAAAGCTGGATCCAGGGGCTGCTCGACTCTACGCGCGGCGAGACCCGGGCCGAGATCGCCGAGATTTGCGGTGGCGTCCGCGACGAGGTTCGGGACGGTCAGCGGATTCTATCGGAGCGGATGGCAGTGCTCGAGGAGGCGAGTCCCCCCCCTGTAATGAAGTTTCCTTTCTAAGAATAAAAAAATCGACGCGAGCAGACATTGACCATTTCATTGCAAAATGGCGAGTAACTGTTTTTTTCTCGAATTGTGTTGGCCTAATATATTTAGCCATTTAGCCGCCTGCAATTATAACGGCCATTGGTCAACAGACCTCCACGTCGATGAGTTTTTTTAAACTTAGTGAAACTAGGGCCTGCTCATGAGCCCCTCCCTACACGAGCAGCCTCTTTCACCCTCTGTGCCGGGCATCGGGTTCTATCGGAACGGATGGCGTTGCGGGTTCACCCGGGAAGTCTTCCTCCCCGGCGGTATCATGAGCCCCCCCCCCCCTTGGCCTTTACATGATATTGTTATTACCAATATTGTGTGGTGTATAGCCTACAAACGAGAACACTGCCCAATGGCAGTGCTCGAGGAGGCGAGTCCCCCCTTGGCCTTTACAATACAATGTTTTACTTCGCGGCTTTTGTGCACGAATTAATCATCGTTTTATCCCCCCCCGCCCACCTGCATTGCCCACCCTGGTGCAAGACTATTGCACGATGATTGGGCAGTGTGCGACTCCCCCTCCGAACTCTCGTTTGTAGGCTATACGCCATACAATATTGGTAATAACAATATCGTGTAAAGGCCACACCCCCCCTGTAATGAGCTCCTCCCTGCGCGAGCACCCTCTGCCACCTTGACCTTGGCCTTTACACGATATTGCCACCACCAATATTGTAGGCTGTCTGGCAAAAAAAGGAGGGGGTCAGTGGGCGGGCGTATATTGCGCAATGGTCGTGCAACAGTATTGCAATAGGGTAGGCTTTGCAGGTGGGGGGGGGGGGCAATAACAGGATGATTGACTCCCACAATAAAGCTTTGAAGTAAAACAATATCTTGTAATGGCGACCCCCCTGTAATGAGCCCCTCCCTGCGCGAGCAGCCTCTGTCACCCTCTGCGCCGGGTAGCGGGTACCTCCCTGGGGGTTTAGGTCGTAAAATTTTCTCGAGCCCAAATCTCTGAAACCCCCTCGGTAGATTCGACTGCTTGGCCTTTGCACGATATTGCCATCACCAGTATTCTAGGGTGTCTGGCAAAAAAAGGAGGGGTCAGTGGGCGGGCGTATATTGCGCAATAGACGTGCAATAGTATTTCAATAGTGCGGGCAGTGCAGGTAGGGGGCGATAGGAGCATGATTGATTCGTGCACAAAAGCCTCGAAGTAAAACAATATCTTGTAAAGCCAAGTCCCCGCCCTGTACTGAGCCCCTCCCTGCGCGAGCACCCACTGTGCCTCTCCTCACGGGCGAAGTCTTCCTCCCCGGCGGTATCATGAATCCCTCCCTGTTGACAGCCAGTAGGGACCTTCGCCCACTGGACCACCATCAGCGCTGATGGTGGTCCAGTTGGCGAAGCTCCCTTCTGGCTAACAACAAAACAGGAGCCCTCACTGGAGAGACTGACTGGGTGCAATCACCCGAACTGCTTGCAGCGAACGTTTACCCCCATGGGATTCGAACTCTTGAGCCCTTCTGGCTAACAACACTCCCTGTGCCATCCCCTCCTCTGTGCCTCCTCACGGGGGATGTCTTCCTCCCCGCCGGTATCATGAGCCTCTCCCTGAGCCATCCCCTCCTCTGTTGGCCTTTACAAGATATTCATTTACTTTAAATCTCTTATGCACGAGTCAGTCGTTCGTGTACCCACCCCTGTTTTGCCCACACTGCTGCAAGACCATTGCACGGCCATTGAGCAATGCACGACCCCCCCCAACGCCCCTTTTGTATGCTTTACACCATACACTATTGGTAATGACAATATCGTATAAAGGCCAACTTCTCTGTGCCTCCTCGCAGGCGCTCCGGCGCGCGCCCTCTGTGCCTCCTCACGGGGGATGTCTTTCTCCCCGGCGGTATCATGAGCCCCTTCCTGTGCTATCCCCTCCTCTGTTGACCTTTACAAGATATTCGTTTACTTTCAATATTTTATGCACGAGTCAATCATTCGTGTACCCCCCCCCTGTATTGCCCACACTGCTGCAAGACCATTGCACGGCCATTAATGCACGACCCCCTCCAACGCCCCTTTTGTATGCCATACACCATACACTATTGGTAATGACAATATCGTGTAAAGGCCAAGTCCCCCCCCCCTGTACTGAGCCCCTCCCTGCGCGAGCACCCTCTGTCACATTGACCTTGGCCTTAACACGATATTGCCATCACCAATATCGTATGATTCACGGCATACAAAAGGGGGGTCGGTAAGAGGGCGTATAGTGCCCAATGGGGGGTGCAATAGGGTAGGCTTTGCAAGTGGGGGGGGGTACAAGGATGATGGGCTCACACAATACAACTTTGAAGCGCAACAATATCTTGTGAAGGCTAGTGTGCCATCCTTTTCTCTGTGCCTCCCCACAGGCGCTCCGACGCGCGCCGCCCGCCAGGGGCGGCGACGGCGCCCCTGGCGCGCCGCACAAGGACGAGGGGGCGCGAGAGCGCATCGGCCAGCTTACGCGCGCGCTCCTATCGCTCGACGGCAGGGTGGAGGCCGTGGAGGAGGCGGAGCGGGAACGGCGCGAGTCGGACGCTGAGCGAGTGTCGCGTGGGGTGGAGGAGGAGTATAGCAACAGCAGCGACGCGAAGCGGGCGAGGTCTTTATCCTCGCCGCAGTACGTCTGATCCAGCGGTAGCCGGCTACGAAGCTATGCGCCCTTCTACGCGCTACAGTAGCTCTACTCCTAGCTTGACTCTTTCTAGTCTGTATTCTCTAGCTCTAGCTCTAGCCTAATATTTTATTCATATTTGTTGACCATGTTGACAGCTGTAGATGTGCTTTTCTCTGTGTGCCAGTGCGCCGCGCCAGCTTCACGCCACACAGCACGCAACCCTCGTCCTAGTTTGTGTGTTGTATCAGTCAGCATGCGCGTGCCTCTCAATCCGTGTTCTACGAGTATATCGTATATCGAGTCGGGGAGATGTTGTGATTATGGAATTTATGGTGTATGGTGTGGCGTTGTGTGTTGTACAGTGTTGTATGTGAGGAGGGAGTGGGGGTGTTTTTGTAGCAAAGCTGGAGAAAGCTGCGGCGATACGTTTAGTCGAGGTATAGTCCAAAGGACGGCAGGGCCCGACGAAGTCACGCCCTCAACGGCAACAGATGATACACCACACACTACTACCCCCGCCACCAGTCACTTATCACCCTTGTCCGAGTCGTGCATCTTCCGAAACCCCACCCCACCCACTCGTTTCCGCCGGCCTCTCAGCAGTGACCTCCACCCTCTCCCACGCGGCCGGGTCGCGCAGCCTCTCGTCCGCAATGGCCACGTGCAAAGCCTCATACGGTCCAGGCCCCTGCACCACGAACCGAAGGGTAACTTCCCGCATTTCTGCACCGGCGGCTGCCGCCAACATTCTGGCCACAGCACCCGCGGCGGCTCGGGCGGCGTCCGCCACAGGCGCACCGCCGGCGCCGGCGCCGAGGAGCGGCGCGGCGACCATGAGGGGCGCGTTCGGCTCCGTGGCGCGTCCGATGGCGCCCGCGGACGCGACATAGCAGCTCTGGAGCTGGGTTAACCACGCGCGACCCGCCTCGCCTGTGGCGTCTTCTCTGGGCCAGAAGGGCGTCGGTGTATGGGCGATTAGGTCGAACTCCGCGAGCGCGCCCGCTGCGGCCGTCACCACCGCGTCGCCCACTGCGCAGCGCGAGGTGCCAGCCGCTGGTCTAGCCCGCGCAAGCGCATCGCGCAAGGCCTTGCCACCAAGCCTGTGCACAACACCGTCGACGACCTGCGTCGGGTAGAGCATGCCCGAGCCGGCCTCCATACCGCCCCAAGAGTCGCTCGCACTGGCTCCGGGCGGCGGAGGCGGTGGGCATGGCCCACCACGCTGGAAGTAGGCGAGTGCGGTCCCCGCGAGTGACGGGTTGGCCGGGTTGATGAGCGCGCGAGTCACAGCTGACGCCACGCCAAGTCGCTGGGCCCAAGGCTGCGAGACCACGCAGTCGGATGCCGCTAGGAAGACGCGTCGTCTCGCCATCTCTCTGGGGATGGGAACTTCAGCGTTTTTGGGCGCGAAATTGTCCGATGTTCACGTGAATGAATTTGTTAGATAAACTTGTTCACGTGAATGATGTTTGTTGGCCCTTTTGAATTTTTGGTTCGTTGCTAGACCCGACCCGATGGCCACGACTACGCCGAGTTGTAGTCGCGGCGGGAGTGATGGGTGGTACTCGCCGCCACCTCTGATGCCAGGGGCCACCACGCCGGGCTCGCTCGGCTGGGCGTCTCCCATGTGTGGCAGTTCAGCCACCGCGACCCGAGTCGTCTCGCCGTCGCCCTCTGCCTCCGATTTCGGCGCGACGTCGCCCTTCCCCCTCGAGCGCCTTCTGGCGGCGGGCGTCTCCCCAACGCTCGCCTACTCGCTCGTGCAAACGGGCTTCGCTGCTGCCAGCCCCGGGTTAACCCGATCTCACGACGGCCGGTCCCTGCCCGCGATGTCGCTCGCCACGCAGTTTGCCCTGATGCGTGCCGACGCGGTGGCGGCATCCGATTTGACGACGTTCGCCGCCGCTAGCGGTGCCCACCGCTCTCCAGCCGGCTACTCTGCCGCGCCGCCTGCCCCGCACTGGACTAGCTGCGCCTCCAGCGCGACGGCCGCCGCATTTGCACCGTGCGCACCGTTCCGCTACCTGCGGCTGCGCCCGAGCGTGCGCGTGCGCGCCCTGCTGCGCGAGGTGTGGCGGTTCTGGTCCGTCTGCACCGTCTACGCGCGCTGCGCCAGGTGGAGCCCACGTATATTTTTATTGATCTAGGCGCATAGGAACGCAAATGTGCCCTTCGAACAATCACGCGAGGCCAAAACATAACAGAAGACCCTCCACCCGCTAGACTACGGGATGTCAAATCGTGAGTTGAAAGCAGTCGAGGCCATATCCCGATATAGGGCTCTGGAGTCCCCTGACACTGCGTCACAGTTGTTTTATTTTTGATTTGTGGTTCGGTCCCCTTGCTTTTGTGCGGGTTAACCC
>Ga0209491_10011327_pt1 | contig 10544 bp, 11 predicted proteins | sample BON02_FD_187213 | JGI IMG/M metagenome (GOLD analysis project Ga0209491, IMG submission 187213) | Freshwater microbial communities from Lake Bonney liftoff mats and glacier meltwater in Antarctica - BON-02 (SPAdes) (version 2) | ecosystem: Environmental > Aquatic > Freshwater > Ice > Glacier...
GTGGTTGAGAGCGACTTCTACACCAAGCTCAAAAAGCTTGATATACAAGAAGGAAAAAAAGACAAGCTCTTCGCCGATCATGTGACACAGGTATGCGAAGCGTACAATCGGGTGATTGTGTCCTTCCTTCAGCAGGTGCAAGGAGGTACAAGGCCAACTACAGAGGGTCGAGGGAGAACATTGGGCACAATGTGCACGTGTGAGGAGATAGAGAGAGGAACACATGCTTGTAAAGCGTCAAAGCTGGGGCCCGTCGAACGATGGTGGACTCAGGATGGTGAACTGGGAATCACAATCCAAGACCCCCCCCCAGAGTCCGGAAGACGGACACATTGATTGTATTTTACTTATTCGTATTGCATTCTGTCACGTGTCTGAAAACTTGCCACTTCGCTGCTTGTTTTTACGATACTATGAACATCTATATCTGTCTTCTGTGCTAAAACTGCACGTGACGTCGTCACGGTTTTGCTTATGTTTGCCAAATATTTATCACTTTACCTATACATTTTCACATGCACATACAGAGGCACACACACACAAGCACACATGTACAATCAGCACAAAAGAGGAATGGCGACAGCCAGGCACAGGACCCTGATTGAGAGGGGCGGAAGAAAGGCTTTGTTAGAGACCTTGCACACTCACTCAAAAAAATGGTCGGGAAAACCCGATATTCACGAATCTGAAGAAAAGATTCGAGCATAGAGCTTCCAGCAAAGCTACTAGACTATTTCTTACGAAGTAATCAAAGCAACATCAATCAATCAATTCGCCGTGCCCGCAATGCAATCATGTGTGTTGGCTCTCGGGAAAGACCCGTGTGGGTCGGTAACAAGCAGGGCGAAGATAGTTCATGACACAAATCAGAAGACATGTAAACAAACGGTGACAATGGTGAGGGTGGTGTTGTATGATGTGAAGTGGCTGCAGAATTGTTTGCAGTATGTATGGGTGTAGAGCGGCGACTACTGGGTGCGACAGGAGTGGAAAGTAAAGACCTATGTTGCGCCACTGACTGGTCACTCCCACCTTCTTCCAAATCCCACGGCTCATCAGAAGGACTTGATAGTCTTGTCGACTGCGCAATAAGCCTCCCTCGTGCCCATCGGTCGTGCAGAGACCCTACAGCTAGAATGGCGTGGCGAGCCAGTGCCACAGCTGCCTCAAATAACTTGTTTCGCACCTGCGAATCAAGAGGTGATGCATAACCTGGATCACCAGGCTGGGCGACCTCCATGTCATCATCCGTATCTAAGAGCACACCTACAGGAATTGGTAACGCTATCCCCGCCTCCTCTCCCGGAGCAGCTGTGTCCGGAGCCGTCACCACCTCTGGCGCTTTTTCCACCACCGCTGTCCATGGCGTTCTTGAGACCTTGCGACTTTCCATGACTTGCTCACCGTCTGATGTTACTTGACGAGACCGATTCCGATTGGGATAATGATAATTCACCGACCCCACACCGGATATGAATGCATGTACCTCATCATTGGAATCACCTGACAAGGCAGCTGAGCGTGCCCGTTTACGTTGGACGACTTTCACTGGGGCCGCCGGGCACCCGAGTACGGGGCCTTGAATTACCGTGACAGCTTGTAGCGATACTGGCGTTCCCTGCCATATAGATCGAGGGGACACCCTTCGACCTTGAGGTGTGACGTATTGGATAGATGTCACTGCCAGCCGTTGAGGGGGAAGGACGCCCAAATGGTGATAAGGGAGATGCAAGGTCCCAGGTGGGTGATTGGCCCAAGGTTCCCACTGTCCCTTGGTTCCTCGAAAAACTGTGTCTCCCACGTGCTGTTGCTCCAAATTGAAGTACAAAGAATTGTATTCAGATGCAGTGTGTTTGTGTTGACGAGCAACAAACAGTGCTGGTGCAGACGCATGCAGCAAAGGGGAAACATGACGAGCTTTGGATTATTTCAACAGATCTTTATTGACACAAGATGAGGATCTGGACTGGGAGAGCGCTGCAACAACTGGCGCCCCCCGTTGACGTTTCCCAACATACAAGATGGATGGAAAAATAATTGTATATGCCCATCAACGTGCGTGCCGCTGTAATAGCAGTCCTAAGGAGCCGACCCCGACAGCACTGCCGGTTGCACATTCCTGCTGGCCTGATCCCATGTGCTTGGCTCTGGCCCGAGCACAGACTGGGCCGTGTGAAGGCGTGCCACATCCACCTCAGATAACCACAGAGGCTTGTTGTCGAGAGTGGTGCCGACGTAGAAACAGCCAACTGGAATAGAGTCCGCCAGCGGTTCCAAGTAAGCGGGCGAGCGAGACATCATTGAATCCTGAGAAATTCGCGCAGCCGCCGCGCGCCCCTCCCATTGTTCCCTCAATGAGTTAAGGCCACGCAAGTCGAAAGAGGCGCTAGGACGATAATTGTTGGTGCCGCCTAAGGTGTGAAGACCAGCTGTAGACATTGCTGGCTGGTAAGGTTGCTGCCCCCCGAGCTGAGACGAGTGAAACATGGGCGCTACTGGCACCACATTCCCTGCCTGCGTAAGCTGCTCGAGCTGCCGGCTGAGCCTGCCGAGCTCAAGCTCCTTCTCCTCAGCGCGCACAGTAGCGGTAAGCCGTTGGATCTGCTCAAGAGAGGTCGTGGACGTGTCGGGCACTTGAATCACATGGAGCCCAAGCCCACGATTGTTGATGCCCAGTCGCACATACGGGCCCGCTGCTGCAGGGCTGCTTGATGACGCAGCGCCCGGCCACACAACATATGATGTGCTCTTGGTTGCTCCAACCAACACCTTGTGAGCAGCCATGTTGCTGTTGCCATCTCCAAAACAGCGAGAATCCCAGGAGCTGCGGTCCATCTTGGCCAACTTTTGCGAAGAGGGAGCAAACGGGCACCCTGCAATTGTGCGTACAAAATAAAGCTTACCATTCTTGGAAATGGGCGGGCCATTGGTGAGCATATTACACTGAAAGCAATACCGAGTTATGAGTGCGCGCAAGTTGTGCATGGGTGCCACGTTGGGATGCGGAGCTTGATGTAGACCAGCCACAGCAATTGCCAGCTCGTCATCTGACACGCCAGCTGCCTCGCACTGATTATACTCGAAGAAAAAGTACAACAAAGCATCCACTGTGGCTGGTGCTTCCACCGCCACCACAGCCAAGAGCTGCTGGGCCCGCCGCTCAGCCGACATCACGTCGACAGGCTCACGAGCCTGGTCCGCGAGCATGTGCACCGTGCACCCTGTTGGCAGGGTGGCCGACGTGGCCACCGGTCGTGTCAAGGCTTTGCTTTTTAGTGGTAGAGGTCTGGAGGCCACCAACTTCTCGATATCCGGTTGGAGAGCGCCCCATATCAGCCAAGCCTCTGCCAATGAAGTAAGCGCACGCCCTTCCACTGTCTGGAGGTGCACAAGGATCCAGTCCGATAACTTGGCCATTTCCGTGACCCATTGCAGGTGCGCCTCGTGGGAGTGCATGAGATAGCGAGACAATGGAGGGTTGTTGATGGTGTCGTTGGCCAACATGCCCTCCTAGCGAAGCACGTGATCAAACATATCCTGCACCGACAAGATAAGGCCACCTGGCCATGAGATGGATGCCACCCACTTCTTCATGCCAGACGCGGCCCCAGGGTCGATGTACGACTTGAGCCAATCTTCTGGGGCGAGCAGGATGGGGCAGTCCACTTCGAAAAGGCGCTCATTGCGAGAGTCGAAGAATCGGAACCAGCGCTCTTGCACTTCAGGAGTCATAGGGTTGCCAATGTATAAGCCCGCTGCCATGCGCGTAGAGTACGAAAAGCCGAGGTAGTTGCCGGCTTCAAGGCCACGCATGAGTGCGCCCTCGTGCTTTGCAGCCGCCTCGTGGAGTCCAGAAATGTGGGCATGCCCGAACTTGGGGCCCGCAGATTCGGGACGTACGCACTTGGCCGGCTGGTTCGTCTGATAGAGCCCGCTCTCGAAGCGAGCTCTGAAGTTGAACGAGGACCCAATGATGAGGAGTGAACGCCGCGTCAGGCTCGTTTGCTCAGCGCACCGACTCCTGCAAAGCATCGTGGCGATCCATGCGAGACCGCAGCACATCTTGTCCAAGAGGGCCATGCAGTGGTGCGCATGCCCCCCGACGTGCAGAAGCATCAGATGTGTACTGGCGGCCACCAGATCCGTGGTCGGACTCTGATGACGAGCCTCCTCCACCAAGTCCACGACGTGCATTGGGACGGCCTTGTCCCCGGTTCTGACGACCAAGGTCTGCTCGAGGAATGCCCGCCAGGTCCTGGGCTAGCCGGGCGCACTCGCCGTCTTGGCGGGTGCGCTCGCCATCTTGGCGAGCTTGCTCCTCACTGTCAAGGCGTTCGGTGCGTTCGTTACGCTTGCCCGCACGTTGGTCGCGAGCCGGCCTGGGTGCGGCCGCTGGAGCGGTTTCATTTGCCATCAGGGCCATCTCCTCCTGAACCGTCCCTGTTGGCGACGGAGGCTTGGCAGCCGCGCCATCGTGGCCCGGCGGCCTTCATCGGCAATTGTATAACTGATCGAAAATCAACGCAAAGAAGCTCAGGTGCGCAGGGGGGAGAAAGAGGCCTGCCTTCGCGGCAGGTATAACCTTCGCTACCAGGTATAACCAAGCCCTCGCGTGGGGCACACAACAATGTATCAGCAATACATCATGCACAATGCTGCATGCAAACTGAGGAGACACCACACTGGTATAAAGCACATAGCACCGAGGGTCAGCGTAGAATCAACTGAGATCCCTCGCAAGGTGATCTCCATTTATTACAAAACCACCACGCCTATGATTTTGTAAACTACGGATCTCTTCAGTACCCAAGACTCTCGATCTTTAGATCTTGAACATTCGTACGTTCAAGTCACGATCGTTGTACGCTCACGTCACGCTCATTTGACATGACTTCTCACACGTCAATTATGACGTGGTCCTCGCACGTCACCTGTGACACTCAATTCATGATATCTTTTTCGTAAGCGTCGGACAGAGCATGCTTTCGCTTTGTACACACCAATAACAAATTCTGCCCTAAGCCTCTGAAACTTTACTGTCCGAGAGATCAAAATATTTTTGCTCCGTCGATATAGGGCAACACTTTGGGCCCATTCAGCAAAGGTACATCGAAGCATCCAAATACCAGTTGACACAAAGATCTGCACACATCTCAATCGCAATATATTATTAGATTGCCATTGTTCTTGAAGGACTGCAGAAGTGCTCAGAGCACTTCTCGGTCCTTTCTCTTCATGATTGCAAGTACGATCCGGTGTTTCCGACCCAACTCATACCACACGTACGTTTATTGCCAAAGAATCCGGCGGAAGTATGCTCGATACTTGTAGGCACTCCTTTCCCACCTGATCGTATTGCGCGTTCTTTCACCAAGACAAGGAGTCCATGGCAAAATGACTCGGCGGATCATCCTCTCGTTCATCTGTATTTTCATTAAAGTAGCACGATTGACTCTGATTACATGAGCCTTGAGAAAGTACAGCACCAAGATTGCCAATTGGCACGATTTTGTCATGGACAATTTTACAAGCGCTTAGCTGTCTGTCTCGCAAACGAAAAATACTCACCATCCACGTGTTCCAAAATGGATGAAGCAGTTGTCGGTTTTTTGTGACATCCATTAGTTTCCCAGTTCCATTTACCACTGACCGTCTATTGATCACTCCCTGATCGCTGCTCAGCAGCTGCAACTGTACAAGCTGCTGCACGACGATAGCATGCCTCCAAATGTCAAAAAATGGCTTCATATGCGATGATTGGATATGAGACAAGATAATGTACGCCGAGCGGAGTGACTGGCCGTTCTGCACATGTGCATTTAGTGCTTGGAGGGTGGTCAACAGAAGAAAATGCCTCTGCCGTCTAGTGATTCGACAACACATCGTTTGAACAAGACAAAGTTTCAACGTTCAGAGTCCAGGTGCCAAAACAGTTGAAAGGAGATCTTGAACTGCTTCTTCGCCGTATCTTCATCATCATAGCTTCTATTAAAGCATGAACGTATGTCACATGATGGGTTGCTTGCAATTCCATAGAATGCAATTCACTTGCATGACGGGCCTTCTTATTTTCCCGCAGGGACCCTACCATAAAGAGGGGGTGAGAGAGAGGGGTGGGGAAAAGGCGAGGCTGGGCTGCAGAGTGAGACATATAAATGGAGTGAGAATGAAAGCATGAGCGCGTGGGTGAGGCAGCGAGAGAGAGGGAGCTCAAGGGAACACGCGATCAGTACAGCGCGGCAAGCACGCAGAGGATTGCGGGCAAGGGAGCGTGCGGGAGAGAGAGAGTGAGACGCCGCCATCGCGGATCCAACACTGATTTCGCTAACGCCGGGGTAATGTCCTTGAGCCATCTTGGAGCAAGATTGGGAGTTGGACAAGAGGCTTGACCACTTGCTTATGGGAACGTTATTATCAATAAGAACCTGTCGGATGACGGGGCCCTTGTCTTTGGCACTCACGCTGCATAAACTGTTTGTACTCAACACAGAAGACCATTTGTCTTGGTCGATACTCTTGTCAACCAAAAAGTCCAAAACTTCGGTACCTTTGCCGTTGGCAATGGCGCTGCAGAAACTGTTTGTGATCAACACGGAAGGCCATTTGTCTGGGTTGATACTATTATTATCCAGAAAGTCCAAAACTTCGGTACCCTTACCGGTGGCAATGGCACTGCACAGGCTACTACTGCCCAAGAGGATGGCCCACTTGTCCGAGTCCTTGGGTAGACCAGTCTTGGTCAGAAAGCTCGCAAGATCAGTGCCCTTGCCTTTGGCAATCACGCTGCAGAAACTGTCACTGCTCAACACGGAAGGCCAGTTGTCTGGGTTGATACTATTTCCAGAAAGTCCAAAACTTCGGTACCCTTGCCGTTGGCGCTGCATAGGCTCCCACACCCCAAGAGGACGCCCACTTGTCCTTGGTGATGCCAGTCTTTGCGAGAAAGTCCAAAACTTCAGTACCCATACCCTTGACGATGGCACTGCACAGTCTGCCACGGCCCAAGAGGACAGCCCACTCGTCCTTGGTGATGCAAGTCTTTACGAGAAAGGCCAAAAATTCTGTACCATTGCCATTGGCAATAACGTTGCACAGGCTGTCGCATCTCAAGAGGTCAGACCACTTGTGCGTGGGAAGACCAGTCTGGATCAGAAAGCTCGAAAGATCAGTACCCTTGCCGCTGGCAATGGCGTGGCACAGGATGTCACATTTGCAGAGGATAGGCTACTAGTCATTGGGAAGACCAGCCTTGGAGAGAAAGCTCTCCATCACATTGTGGCAATCAGGGCAGTCGCAATGCCTGCAATTGTTGTCTTTACGTGTGTGAGTGTCGTCTCGACACGAGGGATTTAAAAATTGTGGAGGAAGAGGTAGATCATCCGCACTGACCATGCGCACGAGGATTTGCCAGCCTAATTTCACGGGGCCGCAATGTGAAGCATGTTTAATCCTCTGTACCTGGATCTGGTGCCAATCTGTGGATGTTGTGCTGATAGCATCTGGACCAATCATCAACAGTTGCTCATCCGTTGTGAGGGATTTTGGCAATGTGCGAAAGTGTGCTGTGTCTGCGGAGATATCGACTGCAATTGAAGTCATAGTGCACGTTGACACGTCATGTTGAATTGTGTTGGCGAAAATATTTGAGCACATGTGTATGCCGTCTGAATGTGCATACTAGAAGTGTATGATGTGCATTGGAAGGACACGTGTAAAGCGGTGCACCAGCGCCGGGTTTAGTTATGGTGGTGTTTAGGCAGACTGACAGAACGGCAGCAGTTTTGATGGTGATAATACTGCTGCTTATGGTGGTGGTAGGGGTGCATGAGAATGCGAGATGCGAGGTAGTGTCAGTGATGGGTAGATGAGGTCATTATAGAGTGCATGCGAGATGATGACTGTGATACAGTAGTGCTGTTGAGTAGCAACGATTAATGTCTGCCTACATTGCAAAAAGTAGGCGTCTTTTTTGAAAAACGACTTCGGTAGAGAATGAGGTCACTAGAGCGCATACGAAATGATGACAGTGAGGAGTAGAGGATGAGACCACTAGAGGAGAATGGCCAAATGGTAGCAGGGATGAGTAGAGAATGAGGCCGCTAAGAAAAAAAGTCAAATGATTGCAGTGATGGGTAGACAATAAGGTCACGGTAGAGTGCGTGGGAGATGATGGCAGTAATGAGGTAGTGCTATGGTATAGCAAACAATTGGTAGGCTCCCTCTAATTGCACAGATGGTGCTCTGCTTCAAAGAGACCGAACAATTTGGTCTTGTTTGACAAAGAACACTATCACCTACATAGTGGAGGGAGCCTACTTAGTACTAATTATTGCCAACTCAGGGAGCAAGGTCAGCGTATTCTCTACGAAACGTAGCAGGAGATAAGTGGGGGGGAGACTGAGTGAGATGGAGTTGAACGAGAGAGAGAGAGAGTGCAAGAGAGCCATAGGGACAGAAAGCGAGACGCATGTGCACATTGGGTAGGGGAGGAGGTCTCAAGGAGGGGGGGGGGAGGTGTGGAGCGTGGGGGGGAGAGAGACAAACTCTGAAGAGATGACAAAAATATTTACAAATGAAACAAGATTAAAACCTAGCAACTGCTGACGAATGACCACATACACGCGTGCACACACACACACACACTCACGCATACACACACACAAAATTACACATACACTTACACAAACTCTCTCCCTCTTTCTTGCACTTGCACTCTCGCTCCTTCCCCACCCCACCCATCCCCTCTCTCCTAGCGATAACTTGCAAGTGTTTTAGACACAACGCTCACCCTCTTCATTTTATGTCCCGCCAATATTGTCACTTACCCCCCCAACTCTTTAGTATGCTGCCAACTCCATTTGCCCGAACCAATTTGTGTGATGCTATTTTCACGACACCCTGTCCGAAAGATACCCTCTCAAACGAATTTCCTACTTAGTTTCCATGGACAAGACTCTTTCGTAGGTCACTTTTCTTACACACAATTGTGTTCTGTAGGTCGACCTCACGTGCAAGCGTGGCTCAGTTGGTCAGAGCGAGGGACTGTCAATCCCTAGGTCGTCGGTTCGATTCCGTCTAAAACCCGATACCTCAAATTCTCGTGAATTTGAACTTCATAGACCCTCCAACAAGGGTACTAAACTACTTTTGAAAGTAATAAAAGCAATCATCATCATATAACAACATACTGCAAAAATTCAAAGCTATTATGGAGAGAAAATCAGAGGAAGGAGCTGAGCGCCTGACAACACTCAAATCTGATTTGACAAAAGGAAAAATCGATGCTGATACTTACGCTGACAGTGCAAACACAATCTTAGTCTCCATCATCCAACACGCTGCGCAGGCATCACTAGGTCAAATAGACTCCCGGGACTGGCACGTGAGAGATGATGGGCCCGACATACAACCAGACCCTGACGAGGTCTCAAAAACAACAAAATGCTCCTCCAATGACCCCGAGATCAAGGATGCCCAGTCCAGACTTCAAGCAGCACGAGATGGCCTACAAATGGTCAAAGAATCCAGCACCTCCCCCAACACAATAAAAGGACACACAGATGAAGTAAGGTAAGCCAATAACCACATGAAGCGAACAAGACATCTGCAACGTCAACAATTTGCAGCCACAGAGGTCACAACATACGTGGAGCAAATCCCATCTGACAAGCATCCAATGTGGGACCTACTGAAAGCATATAAGGCAGACCACACTAAATCCACACTCCGAGAACAAGACAATGACAACTCATTCAAAGACGAACGGATATGGACCCTCTTGCTCTTGACGTTTGACCCCCTAGTGTGGCACAAATTTCGATATGCCTTGGGCCAGCATATATTTCGCCAAAAAGAGTCGCCATTCAATGAAAAAGAAGCCCTCTCCATCCAGTCCAGTCGTCTTCTACCAGGATCGCCCATGAGATTGCCAACCCAACCAACCCAATAAACCCACTGTTTGAATCTCCAATCCATAATAAAGAAGTAATGGATGAGATGCACAGACTTACACCTCATAAATTCCCGGGCCCAGACGGTGTCAAAAACCGCATGCTGCGATCCGGCGGAGAGAAGTTTAATACAATCCTACACGAAGTCATTGCTACCCTGTGGGAACACCAAGCACAACCATCAGAGTGGCAAAAATCGTTAATGCATCCAATCTATAAAGGCGGCAAGAAACCAAAGCCAGACCCAGCATCCTACAGAGGGATATACTTAAGTAGCACCTTAGCGAAAGTCTTCGAGGGCATAATTATCAAGCGACTGACACAGTATACTGAACAGCACAGCACACTTACAGACAACCAAATTGGCACAAGGTCAAACCGCCAAATCCATTTGACGCTATCTATCCCATCATTGCCATAATCCAGCATAACTTCTTCGCCAAAGGCCAGCGCTCTTTGTCGCATTTTTAGACTTCGCTACGGCATTCCCATCCATATTCAGAAGTTGGCTACTATCTACGATGAACGAACGGAACATCGTTGGAAAAATGTGGCATGCCCTCCGGCTCAGATTTTAATATCGTCAAAATCCGA
>Ga0209491_10011329_pt1 | contig 10544 bp, 20 predicted proteins | sample BON02_FD_187213 | JGI IMG/M metagenome (GOLD analysis project Ga0209491, IMG submission 187213) | Freshwater microbial communities from Lake Bonney liftoff mats and glacier meltwater in Antarctica - BON-02 (SPAdes) (version 2) | ecosystem: Environmental > Aquatic > Freshwater > Ice > Glacier...
AAACGATAAACCCTCCACGCTCATACAATGTGGAGGGTTTTCGCAACGCCGAAAGGGGTAGGCGATACCAAAATAATAGCATAAATAAATTTCTACAAACTAGGTTGGTGTCTTGTTTTTCTGTCAAACTATATACATACATTTATTGCTTCTAACGAAAGTTTCTTATGAGTTCAGATTATCTTGCATTGACGGCGGCAGGGGTTGTTTTTCTGACTTTTATTGGTTTGTTTTATCGGATGTTTCTAAAAAACATCTTTCATGAGATGAAAGACATGTTTACATGGTTTCGCAAATTCCAGAGGGATTGGGATGGTGAGGCAGCGGAGCCGGGTAGAGATGCCACACCGGGGGTTATGCAGCGTTTGAACCGTATTGACGGGGAGTTGCAACGTAATGGTGGTGACAGTCTAAAAGATAAAGTCGTGGAAACGTGGGAAATGACAAATGATTTAAGTAAACGAGTTGACATTATAGAATTGAAGCAAATTGATATTGAAGAAGCGGTTTCTGAGTTGAAATAGGGTTAGACTGATGAAATGATTGAAAAACCTCTTGTAAAAAAAATGTCTGTTAAGACAAGTAAGTTAGAAAAACTCCGGCATTCACCTTTGTCTTTAGAGTTGAAACACACCTTGTCTCAGGGAGATTTGGGTGGTCAGGTTAAAATGGCTCAGGATGCCCTTATTCTTTTGGGCTTTGATGAGTTCAAAAATGATGGTCGTTTTGGGACTATGATGGGTAAATCAGTGCGACGTTTTCAAGAGTCGCGTGGTTTAAGAATTACTGGGGAAATCAATCCTTTGACGTGGGAAACGATTTTTACTCCTATTAAAGTTGAAGAAAATAAATCACAAATTAAGGAGAAATAATGCCTACTATTCCTACTAAGTGGAGAAAATATCTGTACGGATTATCAATCCCACTGCTTGCAGTTTTACAAGTTTTAGGTTTAATCACTGGGGAAATGGTTGCTCCTCTTGGGGCGCTCGCTTTTTCTGTTTTTATTGGTGGACTTGCTTTCGTTAACACTCACCCGAAGGGTGATGAGGTTCAGGATCCTAACGAATGAGAGTTTCTCCGGGTCGCCTTGAGAGATTTTTGAAAAAGTGGAATGTTAATTACAAGTTGGTGTCGGGGTGGGATTCGTCAAAAATTGATCCTTATAAAGGTAAAAGTAATTTTGTTGGAATAATTTTGCATCACACTGCGGGAACTAATTCTTTGAATTGGGTTGTGAAAACAAATCCCTACGCACCTGTCCGTGCTTGCCATTTTCTTGTTGATCGTGACGGTACAGTTCAAGTGGTTTCTGGGGTTGGTGCGTATCATGCTGGTAGGGGTGGCCCTTGGAAGGTAACGAAGTTTCTTACTGTACCTAAAGACATGGGAAATTCACGCTTGTATGGTATTGAAATTGAGTCTTTGGGTACGAGTGCCGCTATTTCTGGTACGACTAAAGGTATGAGTGTGGAGCAGGTTGTTTCGACGGCTCTTTTGTGTGGTGCGCTGTTAGAGGCGATGAGTCCAATTCGAGGTTTTGTTTACAAGGTTGGGCGCGTGATTCGTCACAAAGATTGGGCACCTACGAGGAAGCCTGATGTGAAGCAGGATCTAAAATGGTGGCGTGATGTTGTTGCGATTGCTCGCCAAAACAAAAAAAATACATCACTGGCTTCTCAGTTGATTCGTGAGTACGTCAAGTTGAGTCCCAAGGGTAAAGCCTAGTTGACGTGCGTAGGGATCCTGAAAGACCCCAAACGGGATCCCTACGCACAACATCGGAGACTCATATCGTGAGAGGGGATTGAGTCTGCAACGATGTGTTCATATTGTGTCATAGGTGGGGTGACCCCGTTGACATATAACTTAACCCCCGTGATACAGTAGGGGTTAACTACAACGAGTAAGGGGAAAATAATGTCGGAAGAAAACGTGTACGACTTTGATATTGAAGAAGTACCAGATGATGACGAATATCGTGAACGATTCAAAGTCACAGATGATTCGCAAGCATCGTGGGCGATGAGAAAACTTTTATCCATAAGAAATAAAATGGGGGAAAACGAGTCCATCGCTGATAGTGAGAGAACACGAATTGATACTTGGTTGTTTAATGCCAACCACAAATTTGATAAAGACGTAGAATACTTTGAGTTCATTCTCACTGAATATGCACAACAGCAACGCGCAGAAATAGGCAGAAAATCTATTGACACGGCATATGGAATAGTTAAGTCCCGTTCCACGCAAGCCAAATTCAAAGTAACGGATGAGGAAAGTTTTTTTGCTTGGGCAAAAGACAATATGCCGGAAGCAGTCATTATTAAATTTACCCCGTCATTGTCTGTTTTGAAATCCGCTACAACTATTGAAGCAACCGAATTACTTGGTTTAGTTGCAATGACTGGCGATGGAGAAATAATTCCCGGTGTCCAAGTGGAACCGGCTGGAATCAACTTTTCTGTGGAGGTGTCGAAATGAGTTTATCAAAGGAGCAGGTTAACGAATTATTGAAGCCTATTGATCCGGCGCGAGTTGGAAAAGATGGTAAGGGTTTCGCCTACGTTGAGGCGTGGGATGTTCGTAGGACTATGAACAAGATTTTTGGGTTTGCGGAATGGTCAGAAAACATTACTGACATGCACATGATTTACGAGAATCCTTCCGTTGGAGGAGCGAAACCTCGTTGGAGTGTTGCATACCGCGCTAGATGTGAGATAACTGTGAACGGTGTTATCTACGCTGAGTGGGCTTCTGGTGACGCAACAAATCAGCCGTCACGGTCAGATGCTCACGATATGGCAATCAAGACCGCCGAATCTCAGGCGTTTAAGCGGGCTGCTATGAATCTTGGCGACCAGTTTGGTCTTGGACTTTACAATGCCGGATCCACGGATGCGAGTCTGGGAGATGTTGTTGATCGTGAACATGCCGATGACGGTCGTGTCCCTGACTTTATTGAGTTGCTTCAGGGTGCAAGCACAAAAATTGAGATTGACGGGATCGCTGAACAAATTAGGGCTGCCGACCTTGGTTCGGCATCTAAACGTGAGTTGATTACTGTCTACAAGACGGTGCTTGAAAAAGTACACGGGTCATGATTGTGGTTGATAGGGGGCCATTTGAAATGGTTCCCCATTGGCTTTTGCATTCTGATGTGACTGCTCAAGCAATTCGACTGTATTTACTGTTAAGGAAGCATGGTGACGGTGAGGGAATGGCCTTTCCCGGTCGAAAGAGGCTTGCTGAGCAGTTAAAAGCAAGTAAGAGTACCGTTGACAGGGCTAAGGCTGAGTTAGTGGCTGTGGGTGCCCTCTGTGAGACGCAGAGGGTTAGTGACGCTGGTGATTGGACAAGCAACGAGTATCACGTCCATTGGGATGCCAGTTTGGTGTGTGAACGGTTCTCCACAGGTGATAAGGGGTGCCCCGTATATGACGACACACTGACCGCCAGTGACGACACGGGGTGCCCCGCCAGTGACGAACTAACTTATACCCATATAAATAACCTATACACACTAACTCATACAAAGAATGATCATTTTGATGAGTTTTGGTTTGTTTACCCTCGAAAAGCAGCAAAGCAGGCGGCTAAAAGAATCTGGACAAGAGTGATCAAGTCAGTGGATCCTTCAGTGATTATTCAGGGTGCTATCAGATATGCCGATGACCCTAATCGCAGTGCTGAGTTCACGGCTCACGCTTCAACGTGGTTAAACGCTGGGCGTTGGGAAGATGAAGATCTCCCAACAACGGGAAGCGGTTCGGGGACACGGGCTTATGTTGAGGCCGCCCACATTTTGAGTAGTAATCCTTATCTGGAATTGGAGCCTAGTCATGACTCCCGCTGAGGCTGCAACAGTTTTAGCGTTAGCCGTGACATTGGATGTTAGGTTAAAACCACCAAGTCGGGAGGATGCTCAGGCTAGGGCTGTTGCGTGGTCACAAACTCTGGATTCTGATTTGTTACTTGTTACGGCTCAAAGACTGGTCGTTGATCATTACAGTGAAACAACTGATTCTTTGATGCCTGCCCATGTAAATAAGGCGTGGAGGGTGCTGAGGAAGCAGCAGAGACAGTTGAGTTCAGATGATGCTGTGCGACAGTCTTTCAATGATGCCGCTGCTAACGCGATACCTATGCCTTTTGATGTTAAGGAATTGCTTCAAAAAACGGTCAAAAAAACGGAGACACCGTGAAGGAGTTCAACAGGGATGCTCTCATTGAAAGAGCCGAAAACCGTTGTGAAGTGTGTTATGGGGATTTAGGGGTTATGAGTGTTCATCATCGCCGCCCTCGCGCAATGGGTGGAACGAAAGTGGCATGGATTAACCAGCCCCCAAATTTGTTGGTGATTTGTGGTACGGGCACGAGTGGCTGTCATGGTCTTATTGAGTCGTACCGTGCTAGATCGTATGAACACGGGTGGTTGCTTCATTATGGATGGTTGGCTGAGTTCACGCCGTTCGCTGATTTAAGTGGTAATTGGTGGCTGCTTGTGGGAAACAAAAAATTGACAATAACGACACCTTTCGATTCGCCTAACCCAAGTTCAATTCAACCTGTCGGGAGTGTAGGATTAACTAACCCCAAGAAAAAGGAAAATGATGAATTTATCTACTGAAAACATAGAAAATGATTACCCTGAACTGATTGAGGTGAAAGCACTCACTGACTTGATGCGTAATCACCAGTCAGCAATAAACGAAATATCTCAAACCCGCAAAAAAGTTATTGTGTCGCTCAGACGTAAACGGATCACTTACCGGGAGATCGCTGCCGCAATGGGGGTTACTGAGCAGTCCGTTTACAAGGTTTTGCGTGACACTATTGATCGCCCGAAAAAACAATTAGTGCCATGACAATTAAGTTCACTGTGGTGGGCAGGCCAACACCTCAAGGTTCTAAGCGTGGTTTTGTGACTAAACACGGCAAAGTAGCGATGGTTGAGCAAGCGGGGGCTACGTTAAAAACGTGGCGAAAAACGATTACGGCTACTGGTGTCAGTGAAAGAATCAAACAAAATTGGGAAGCGTACACGGAAGGCCCCGTGGGGGTTGAGTTGGTTTTCGGGTTACATAAACCTTTGAAACCTAAATACCCTACCCCTGCTGTGCGTCCCGACATAGACAAGTTGACTCGTGCTGTTTTGGATGGGTTGACTGACGCTCATTTGTGGCAGGATGATTCTCAAGTAATTGATTTACGGGTACTAAAAATTTATGCTACCCCCGGTGTGACGGTAACTGTATGGAAGATGTTGTAGTTAATTGTCAGCGTTGCCACAGTCCGGGCGCTGAAGCGTTTCAGGGTTGGCGGCTTCTTTGTCAGCGTTGTATTGACACGGAATCGGAGGATTGGTGGGATGAATGAGATGGATAACCAAGATGAGTTCCCGCAGTGTGATTCTTTGTGTCAGTGCGGGTCTGATTCGTTAATAAAAATGCTTGAAAAAGCGTACAACAGGGGTAGGGCTGACGAGTTGGCGGTTGCTTTACAAATTTTTGATTCTCTCATTGAGATCCCTGACTTGTGGAGTTCGGAAGGGTTTGCTATACAAAACGGGAAACCTTTCACACTGAAACCAACAAAAAACAAGGGGAATGAATGATCATTGAACTTGACCCGTGGGAATACTCGTGGGCCTGCCACGTTGGAATCGAACGCTTCACAGCAAACTGGGGTAAAGGAAACGCCGCCCATTATGACCCGAAACGTATGGAAGATGACCGGACAGCGCAACAAGCCGCTTGCATATGCGAGTTAGCGGTCGCTAAAGCCACCAACAGGTATTGGCCCGGACACTACTGGCATTCAACTGATCACAACAAATACCGAAACGTCCCCGATGTCGGAACAAACATTGAAGTTCGCCGCGTCAGAACAGGACAATCCGCTGCTGTACGCCGCCACCAACTCAACAAAAACCTAATCCTTTTCGCCGCCCACCTACCCGACATAGAATTCAAAACAGTAGACGTATGGGGATGGATCAACATGGAACAGGCTTGGGGTTTAGGAGAACCAGCCCCCTACGACAAAGAAAACACGCGACTCATACACAAAACCGAACTAACAACACTCAACAAATAAAAGGTAAAATAAGCCCATGTCTAAAAGCGGAACAATACGGCAAGGAAAAACAATACACGCCAAAATAGGAATACGGATCAGGCACGTTAGAGTTGAAACAGTCACAAACCAAGACAACCTCACAGCACGACTAGGAGGCATTGTTAACTCCATACTAGGATTCAAGTTAGACGATCCAGAATGGGGAATACTAGATGTACGACGACTGGCTTACTCATCCACAGCAATAAACATAATACGAGCCGCATCCACCAAGACACGAGGAACACTATTCACACAACCATAACCAAAAAGCACTAAACCCCACTAGACTAAACCCATGATGCCCAACCATGCACAAGCCCTAGAACGCCTAGCCGAACTATCCCGATACCTAGACAAAGCCACAGACGACTACGCCCAACTAGACGAAGAATCCGTAAGAGCCAAACAAAAATACGAAGTCGCCTACGCCAGAGCATTCCTAGACAACGCAGGAAGCATGGAACTACGCAAACAAATCGCCAACTACGAAACCCGCGACGAAAACCTAGAATACGAAATAAGCGCCGCTAAAGTCCGGGCACTCAAAGAACGCATAAGAACACTAGGAACACAAATAGAAGTCGGCAGAAGCCTCGCAAGCGCCCACAAAGCCCAATTCGCAGCCGAACCAGCCGGACAATACACCTAAACCCGGATACCATGACCCCATGACAGAGAAAACCCCCGTCAAAGAAAAACGAGGACGCAAAACACTCCTCAACGCCGACCGACTCAACGCAATCACCACCATGCTCCGCGCAGGAGCCTACATCGACGACTCATGCAAATCCGTAGGAATATCCACAACAAGTTTCTTCAACTGGATCGCTAGAGGAAAAGTACAACGAGAACGCCAAGCAGCCGGGCTACAAACCCAACCAGACGAAATACCGTTTCTTGAATTTCTTGAGGCAATCGAAATAGCAGACGCTGAAGGAATCATCGGACACGTCATGAACATTGATAACGCCGCCAAAAACGGGGCGTGGCAAGCATCCGCATGGATCTTGGAAAGGAAACAACCAAAGAAATGGGGGCGTTCCGACAGAACCGAAATATCTGGCCCTGAAGGTGGCGCAATACAAATCAACGTGTCCACGGAGGAGTTGGAACGTAAAGTGAACCGGATCCTTGAGCAACGACAATTAGAGGCTTGAGTTGAGACTGGTAGACAAGGTACTTGGTGCCGACACTCAGAATAGGTACGCGATTTATTCTGCGTTGAGTGATGATGACAAAAACGCTTTGGGGATGCTTTTGGAAGCGGAGGTGAATAATCCTTGGGCTATTTATGAGGGTGACCCGGTTGGGTTTATTGAGAATGGTTTAGGGGAGTCTTTGTGGTCGAAGCAAATCGAAATCGCTCATTCTGTGGTGGTGAATCAGAGAACCGCCGTGGCCGCGTCCCATGCCCCCGGTAAGTCTCATTTGTCTGCGCGTCTTGTGGCGTGGTGGATTGCTTCTCACGCTCCCGGTACGGCGTTGGCTATCACGATTGCCCCTACGCACCGTCAGGTGAGAAACATTATTTGGCCGCATATTCGGCGTTGCCATTTTTTGGCTAAGTTACCCGGTGAGGTTCTCACTCAAACGTGGAAGGTTGGGGCTGACGTTGTTGCTTACGGTTTTTCTCCGTCACCTTATGATGAGGCCGCGACGCAGGGTATCCATGCACCTAATTTACTGATTATTATTGATGAGGCCGGTGGTATCGGTGAGGTGGTGGGTAAGGCTTTGGAAGCCCTCATGACGGGCGGTAACACTCGCCTATTGTTGTTGGGTAACCCGCCCACTGATCAGGAGGACGGATGGTTTGAGCGTTGCTACGAATCCCCACTGTTTAACCCGATCACGATTAGTGCTTTTGATACACCAAATTTTACGGGCGAAACGGTAGGGATATGTAAAACCTGTCCACCTCAAGTTGAGCAACATTTGATCACTAAACATTTGGTGGATAAAAGGTGGGTGGATGATGTTACGAGCGAGTTCGGTGCGGATTCACCTTTTGTGGAGGCCCGCGTGTGGGCGCGTTTCCCGCGCTCCACGGCAAATAAAGTTATTCCTTTCAGTTGGTGCGAGAATTCGTTGACGAACGACGATCACCTTGAGGGGAACAAGATTCGTTTGGGGATAGATATTGCATCCGATGGTGGTGACGAGTTCGTTATAGCGAAATCGGATGGTTTTGTGACCGGGATTATTCACAAGTCATCGGGGGCGGTCAACGAAAACGCTGTTGACGTTGCCGGGGTGTGTTTGCGACATATTCATGAGGCTGAGGCTGAACACGACAAACGTGAAATTTTGGAGCCTGTACGAATAAAAATTGACACTATCGGTGTGGGTTGGGGTGTGGTGTCTATGCTGCAAAAATGGGGCACGGAAGGGAAACACAAATCTAAGATCGTTGCCGTGAATGTTGCTGAGAGGGCTAAGGATCACGAGAAGTTTAAGAACATGAGGGCTGAAATGTGGTGGAATGGCCGGACGCTCCTGCAACCTAACGGTGAGGGGAGGCAAGATATTCGCCTTAACGTGGAACGGAAAGTGTTGTCACAGTTAGCGGGGCCTACGTTCAAAACGGATAGTGCGGGGCGTACACAGATTGAGTCGAAAGTGGAAATGAAACGCCGGGGTGTGTCTAGCCCCGATCAGGCTGAGGCTGTCCTGTTGGCTTTGTATGAGCCTAAGAAGATAGATGTGCCGCCGCCGCCGCCGCTAGGTTTCGCTCAGGTGAATGATTTTACGGGAGACAATTTCAGTAATCTGGTGCTGTGAGGGTGCTGTGGTGGTAGTGTCGTGTTATGACTGAACAGCATGAGTTAGATCGTCAATACCGGCAGGGTGTCCGTGACTGCATAGCCGTGTTAGGGAAATCTCAAAGCAACATGCTCACTGTTGCTGCCACTTTAGCGCGGAGCCAAGGTTCACCGAGAAAGTCTCAAAACACGATTGTTTTGGAGTGCGCCAACGTGCTGGCAAGGAACTTGAAAATTCAGCACGATTCTTTGCAAGGTTTACTGGAGGTTGAACCGGGCTGGTTTGTCGCAGAGGGGTGATTAACGGGCAAGCGCCGTAACCATTCTGGCCCACGCTAAAGGGGTGGCACCGTCAGGCTGGTAACCACCAGCCCCACCAAACAAAATCGGTGTGACAGGGTAAGAATCCCTCACCATGACCATTGCACGTTCAAGCCCCGAAATCGTGTATTTAAGATCGGATAGGGGATCTAAACGGTGACCGTCAGCCCCACCCACCACAAAAATGTAGTCAGGTTTGAATCCTGCTGCCACGTCAAGGAAATCGTTCACGCCCTGTAAAAGGGCACGATCCCCGTCTTTCCCGGTCAAAGGCCAATTGTAAACATTTTCTTTCACATGGTCGTTAAGCCCAGTACCGGGGAAAATCCCGTATTCGTGAATGGAATATGTGAGGATCCCAGAATCGTTGAAGCACAGGTTTTCGGTTCCGTCACCGTGGTGCGCGTCAACGTCAAGGATCGCTACTTTTTTCCCGTCAGCCCGTAATTCTTTTGCTGCTAACACGAAATCCGCAAACACACAGAATCCGCTGGAATGGTCGGTTGCGGCGTGGTGCTTAGCGCCGGGCAGGTTCACGGCTGTGAGTGTTTCGTTGTTGCGTAAAGCGTTGAGGGCGAGTTGTGTTCCACCAACGAATAGTGCGGCTAGGTGAGCCATGTCGGGTCTTACTCCTACCCATTCGTCGCTTATGTGTTGGGAAAGAATTTCTGTGACGTATTCGGGTGTGTGGACGGTTTCGAGGTATTTGCGTAAGGCTGGGATTGGTTCGCGGGTTTCGTGGGTTAGCCCTTCGGATTTGATGTGCATGATGAGGGCGTTGTACCCGTTGGTGAATCGTCGTCCTTGTGTGGGGTGGTCGGGGTCGAATATCCAGTTGGCGTATGAGTCGCTGTGGGCGATGATGAGGTCTTTCATGTTTTCTCCTATTCTTCTTTTTGTAGGATTGACCACAGGTATGTGGCCCAGAGTCCGATTGTTGCGGTGACTCCGATTATGAGTGTGATGATGCTTTGTGTTGTCCAGCCGGGGTCGGTCATGGTTGGCTCCTTTCTTTTGAACCTATTGTACTAAACCCCCGTAACGTCCGTGTCACGGGGGGTGAAAAACAAACAGGCTATTTAGTCAAAACCGTAATCAGCAAACGTAGTCAAAACCACTTGCTGCGCGTGATTCTGAACATCAGCCCGAACAGAATCAAGGCTTAACCCAAATTCACTCGCATACGCTTCCGGGTCAATATCAACGGTGACACTCACACGAATTTTCATATCTACTCACCACCTTCACAGCGTCCACATAAATAGTCGGGGCCATACCGATCACCGATATAAACTCCATGTTTGCAATAATCATTCCATTCCATCTCACTCACTCTCC
>Ga0209491_10011331_pt1 | contig 10542 bp, 13 predicted proteins | sample BON02_FD_187213 | JGI IMG/M metagenome (GOLD analysis project Ga0209491, IMG submission 187213) | Freshwater microbial communities from Lake Bonney liftoff mats and glacier meltwater in Antarctica - BON-02 (SPAdes) (version 2) | ecosystem: Environmental > Aquatic > Freshwater > Ice > Glacier...
TTATTCTTCTCGCACGCACTATTGATCAGAAGTTGAAAGCTGATAAAACTGAGCTATTCCTACTCGATCACAAATCGCATCCTAAAGCTTCCGATCCGCCTCCAAACGTACCTGAGGCCATTGCAGCTTGGCATGGGGTTGTCTATTGAATAGAATATGTCTCCAGGCCGGCAATCGATGCAACGCCAAGTCCAGCCCCACTAGGATGAGCTCGTATTCAATCAACCGGTCGGCGACAGTGCCGCAGTTTTCCTGGGGATATACGTGGTGAGCATGATTTAGGGTGAGGAGTGGAGATCGGGAGGGAGACGGGGGAGAGCGGGAGGGAGGGGGACAGGGGAAGGGGAAGAAAAAACACGTACGCATCTCGAGAGCCGGATGTTATCCTTGGAGTACTGCTTGTACAGGCCTTCCGTGGCGGGTTGGCCACACTCAATGCACAAGCTGTAGCCGTCCCCGCCGTGGACCGTGACTGCTGGAGCTGGAGGGGGAGAAGCAGGAGGAGGGGTAGGAGAGGAGGCGGCTAGGGCAGCTTGGGAGGACGCTGGGGTGGCCGCAGACCGCGGCATGAGGTCGAATGGCTTCCAGACTTCCGATTACTGTGCATGTGTGGTGAATGAGTGTATGTAGAGCGTGGTGACGAGGAGGGTCGTGATGGGCGGCATGTTTTGGGCGAGGCCGTGCCGCAACGGAGGAGCAGGAGTTGCCTTGCTTTGTCAAGCAATGCCATTTGCTCCAACACACACCTAGCCTTTCACGACTCCAAACACAAACAATACGACGACAAGAAGCCCGAGCTTGAAACGAGGGTATTGCGGCTTCATCCCGGGGTCCCTGACAATTTCTTGCTGCTTGATCTCGTCGACCTCCCCCACCCCTCTTCTCTGCCACCTCAGTTCACTCATCGCACCCTTTCTCCTCAAAAAAGACACATGCTACGCCTGGGCGGCCTCATGGCACCCGTCGCACTGCGGCGAAGCGTCCTACCAGGCACTCGACTCGCAGCGCGCTCGTCCCGGTCACCATGGGTTCAGGTAAGGGCTTGCATGCCGCTGTATGTCCATCTTGCTTGCTTCGTCAGATTCTCCTCCCTCCTGAAAGTGTATGCCTTTGAGCCATCAAGCACGCACCACGCCAGCAGTCACAAGCACATACTGCATCCTCATGCCTCAGTCATTCAGGCTTGCGCCGGGCTGGATTGAGACCAGCGTAGTGGCGTTAGCGTTGGAACATGAATGTTGAGGAGCTCCCCCCTCTCCAGTGCTTTTGACGTTGCCACGTCAATGCACACAAGCCTTCATTATCTCCTCTCCCATTACCCACACGCCTCCTCACCATCCCCTCCACCCCACCACACCACCCCACACAGCAGCAGCCTCGCCGTCGCCTGGCCACCACCACCCTCCCTCCCGAGCACCAACCCTTCGCCCGCTCCCCCACCACTTTCTCCTCCTCCTCTGCCTCCGCTTCCTCCCCCTCCTCCTCCTCCTCGAACATCAATGTCCGTCCCTTGGCCTACTGGCTGCTGGGCACGGGGGTCCTGGTGGCAGGGATGGTGACGGTGGGTGGGATCACCCGCTTAACTAAATCGGGTTTAGCAATGACGGATTGGAGGGTCCAAGGTTCGTTGCCGCCTTTGAATGACGCGGAGTGGCAAGCGGAATTCTCAAGATATAAGCAATTTCCGGAGTACCAGCAACGCCAGAGCATGACCTTGGAAGATTTCAAATTTATTTATTACTGGGAGTGGGGCCATAGGATGATGGGTCGGTTCATCGGGTTGGCCTACGGAGTCCCGTTAATGTATTTTGCGGCACGTGGACGGATTCCGCGCAGCCTGTATCCGCGCCTGGCGACCTTGTTTGCACTAGGAGGAGGCCAAGGGTTGATTGGATGGTGGATGGTGAAGAGTGGTTTGGAGATGGACCCCCAACAGAGGAAGGAGATCAGGGTTAGTCCTTACCGACTAGCAGCACACCTAGGCATGGCATTCACCACTTTCTCGCTTCTCATCTGGACGGGGCTCGATCTCCTCCATCCCCCCGAGAAGGCTCTGCGGGCTGCTGCTGTGCTTCAAGAGCAACTTACCGCTGCTGCTGCTTCTTCTCCCCAAGCCTCCCAACAGTTGCTGCAGCGGGTCTCCCGCTTACGTACCTTAGGAATAGTCTCTGCTGCCTTGCTTGCTACTACCATCGTGTCTGGTGCCTTTGTCGCGGGTAATGACGCCGGGCACGCCTATAACGAGTTCCCCAAGATGTTGCCTGATGCGTGGATTGCGCCTGAAGTATTTGAATTTTCAAATTTCGACCCGAAATGGCGCAACTTCTTTGAAAATACCGCCCTGGTGCAACTTGACCATCGTATCCTCGCCTTGTCCACCGCTGGGTTGATCGGCGCTACGCTTGTCGCGGCCCGCCGAGGGCAGGTATGGGCGGTTCTACCTTCAGAGACTAAGACCGCATTGATTGCTACTGTTGGCATGGCAGGCGCTCAGGTAGCTCTAGGGATTTCGACATTGTTGCTGTATGTGCCTATCCCGCTGGCGGCGGCTCACCAAGCGGGGTCATTGGTGTTGTTGACCTTGTTGTCATGGTCGGTGCATTCGATGCGGTTTGTGAAGAAGCTGCCTGCAGGCACGATGACACAGTTGGTACAGCAGCAGGGACGGAGGGTGGGAGGAGCTGCCGTGGGGGGAGGGAAGGTTGTGGGGAAGGTGGTTGAGTAGGGAGTAAGGATGGGAAAGGGAGGGAGGGAGGGAGGGAGGGAGGGAGGGGGGGGATGTACAAGGACAAGAAGACAAATATGCGTGTAGTATCAACATTCATTGTTAGGAATTTGTTTTTTGAAAGTGAGGGCGAAGTTTATATCCTCTCGTCGTTTGTGGCCCGTGATTTTCGTTTTTGTTTCTTCGTTTTTGGGTCTTCTTCTCCTTCGTGGTCAATCTACTTCTATCTCTCGTTTGTCTCCGTCAAATCTTTTTTACATCAACACGCGCAACCTAGGCAAAAAAGCCGCGCATTCTAAACAGTGTACAATTGTAATGCTAATTACTCCTCCCTTCCTACCTTCCCTCCCTCCCTCCTTTTCTCACACAAAAATAAGAACCCAGCTCCCTTCTCCCTCCCTCCCTCCCTCCCTCCCTATCACCTAAAAAACGTACTCGCCAGTACCCACTCCACCAAATCTCGTGGCTGGCCATCCAACAACGTTGCACTTATCTCCTTCCCTGTCACCGGCTCAAAGAACGTCCTCCTCCCCTCCCTCCCTGCGTCCACCCCTCCCTCCCTCCCTCCCTCCTCCTGCTCCTTCAACCACTCCACCATCAAAGCATTCACTGCCTGTGGTGTCTCATGGTGCGGACAATGCCCCGCAGGACTCAGTTCAAAATAGGTAGCTTCAGGCACTTGTCTCTTGACCCTCTGACCCCAGGAAGGGAAAATCCAAGGGTCTTCCTTCCCATAGAGGAGAAGAAGGGGAATATTGGCTTTTTGGAGGCTCGTCAGAGTTTCCTCGAATGTGTGTTCGGGCTTAGGAGCGAATAGGATGGAGGTGAAGACTGATTGCCCGTGTTTATTTTCGGTTGGAGCCATTATTTGCTCGACCAAGCGGTCGCCCCACGCTTTGTCGTCGGCGTAGACGGCGCCCAGCATACTCTTGACGGCTTGTTCGTTGCGGAGGGAGTTGTACCAGCGGGAGCCGATCTCGTAGAGGGGTTGGGGGGCGGGGAGGACGCCGTCGTAGGGGATGATGGTCTGGGGGAAGGGAGTGAGGGAGGGAGGGAGGGAGGGAAGGACCGAGGGAGGGAGGGAGAGGGGGGTGGTGAGTGCGCGTATCCTAGGGAGGGAGGGGTGGTAAGTGTGCATGTACGGTTATCCTGCTGTTTATGATAATCGACCCCCGTCCTCCCTCCCTTCTTCCCTCCCTCCCCCCACAAAAACATACCTCTTTAACCCATTTCTGCAGCTTCTTCCGATTCGGGGCAAAGGACCAAAACGGCGTGCTGTTGAGCAGTATCACCCCCTTGACCCATTCAGGGTGCTGGGCCGCCACCGTTGTCGCCAGGAAGCCTCCGAGAGAATTCCCCGAGATATACACAGGACGACCAATCACGTCTTTGATGAACGAAATGATCTGCTCACTCCACATGTCAATGGAAAACACCAAGTTATCTTCTTGCTTCGGGTCTTTGTCAGGCCAGCTCTTGCCTTGCCCTAGGTAATCGATGGCGTAGATGTGGTGCCCCGCGGAGGAGAGGGGGCCGATGTTGCGTTCGTAGTGGCTGGAAGAGACCCCAAAACCTGGGAGGGGTGGGTGGGGAAAGGAGGGAGGGAGGGAAGAAGGGAGAGTGGATGAGGTCGGGATGAATATACACATGCATTCCGCTTTCGGACATTTACATCTACATCGCTGTCATCCCTCCACTCTCTCTTCCGCTGCTCATCATACCTGGTAGCAGCAGGACAGGGAACGCCTCTGCAGCGGCCGTCTCTCCGCCGGCCTCGACATAGTGCACCAGCCCGTGCTTCCAGTGATAAAATTTCGCCTCCAAGTCAGCCAAAAGGGCGTCACCGCCCTTGTCGTTCGCGTGTGGTCGCTGGCTTTTGTGCGGGTGCTGGCTGTCTTGGTAGGCGACGGAGCGCTTGCTCGTGGTGGAAGTGCCAGCGGCGCGGCTGCAAGGGCTTCGGGAGATGGACGATGACAAGGGCAAGGGACGCAGGATAAAGCCGTCGCTCATATGCAGAAGGGTGAACGCCGCGCCAAGCAGCGGCAGCAGGTGGAGGGGATGCATGGTTGTGTAGTGGTAGTGTGGTGTTGTGCTGTCCGAGTTGTTGTTGATGCTGGAAGCAAGTGCGTCTCTGATGGAAGCCCCCTCGCTCGTCGTCTCTTGTCGTCGCCCTGGCCGCTCCCCCGCTTCGGATTACTACGAAATACGGCTGTCCACGTCCTGTGCGTCGTGATAGAGTGGGTGGGGGAGTGGGTAAGTGCGTGTTAGCGGCGCTTGGACATGGACATGCCAAAGCAAGGCAAAGTGAACGAGGTTGAAGGCGGATTTCCTCGCTTCCGCCCCGCGCAAAGCCTGCGCGCAGCATCATGCTTATGCTGAACCCACGCCACCCCCTTCCACGCACACACCACACAGGCAGTGAACTACAGAGGTCAAGAAGCCGTTTGCCATAGCAAGTCTGCCGCTGTCGAAAACCATTACTCTAAGCCAAGCCACGGCGACCTCCTCACCCCACACACCACCCTACCCTCACCATCCTACGCACAGAGCAATATGGCGGGGCTCAACGGGGTGGACCGCCGGGTCTTTGACCCCGACAAGAAAGGTTCCGTCCGCGTTCTGGATGACCCAGGGGCAGCGGCACGGCGGCTGGTCGCCTCCCGAATCACGGCCTTCACGGGAGAGCATGAATTCCTCAGCACCCTGAGCAAGTCCTGCGTGGTGCTCCCAGGCGAAGGCGTGGTGGAAGGAGACAAGTTCGTGGCGTACCCCACCGTGGAGCACACGTTACAAGCAGCCAAAAGCACAGATCCCGTGTACCGACAAGCGATTCTGGCGTGCAAGGACCCGGTGGAAGCGAAGCGGCGCGGCGCCAAGGCACCGGGGTGGGACAAGGAGGGATGGAAGACCAAATCCCTCGTCATAATGGAGGCATTACTCCGCGACAAATTCCGACGCCACAAAGGCCTGCGGGCCCAGCTCATAGGCACGGGCACCAAGCACCTAATCTACGAAAACGAGCACAACGACCAATTCTGGGGGACCTGCAAAGGAGGAGGAGGAAAAGGAGGCAGCGGCGGAGGACAAAACCACTTAGGGCAGCTCCTCGAAAAAGTCCGGGCCGACGAGAAAGAAGGCCTTCTCGCCATTCTACTCTGGGCAAAACAAATCTTTCTTGCCCTCCCTGATGCAAAAGTGCACGTCGAAATGACGGTAACGAGGGAAGGAGCCCCTCTACCTGAAGCTGACCTCACCCTCAACCGAAAAGCCATCATCACCTTTGGAAAACTCGCGGAGAACGATGTCCCGGTCGCTCATCCCTCCACGAGTCGCTTCCACTCTTTGATAGTTGTTTCGGAGCCGTATGGTCCTTTGCTCATTGATCTGGAGGCAGCCAATGGTACTTTCCTCGATGATAGACGCCTAGAACCCTTTAAGGGCGCGCTACTCACCCCCACCTCCATCGTCGCCCTGGGCACATCCACCCGTCGTTACTCCTTCACGTTCGACGCCTCCGCAGACGCGAAACGCTCCTTGGCTATGTATGAAGTCCTAGAGGACCCTCTCAAACTCGCGGCAGAAAGGCCGGAATTAGGCGTCTTTGTTAATAACCTCCCCAAAGACGTGACGGAAGAGATGGTCCTTGAGTTTTTCTCTGAATGTGGGACTGTTCTATCTGTAAGCTTGCCGAGGCATAAGACTACCAAGGAGCCACGGGGGTTTGCGATTGTGTTGTTTGGAACAGAGGCGGCGGTTTTTGCGGCGATGAAATTGGATAGGGATGATATGGGGGGGACAGAGGTGAGGGTGAAGAGGAGGAAGAAGGAGGAGGGTGGGTCTAGTGGAGGAGGAGGAGGAGGAGGAGGGAGAGGGAAGAAGAGGGAGGAGGAGGAGAAGAATAAGAAAGTGGAGCATTATTGTCCTTCTTCTTCTTCTTCTTCGGGTGGTGGTGGTGGTGGGAATGAGTTGAAGACGACGGCTGCTGCTGCTGTTGCTGCTGCTGTTGCTGCTGGCGCTGCTGGTGCTGCTGACGCTCCGGCAAAGCACAAGCACAATGGGGAGGAGAAGGCCGCGGGGAGGGAGAGGGAGGGAGGGGGGGAGAGGGAGGGCAGGAGGGAGGAAGGCGAACGTTCTCGTCGTCCACGAAGTAGAAGCCCGAGCTCAGGTCGGAGGGGAAGACGGAGGGAAAGAGAGGAGGAGGAGGGAGGGAGGCAGGGAGGGGAGCGACGGGAGCGACGGGAGCACGCCCGACGACGACACAGCAGTCGAAGTCGGAGCAGGGAGAGGGGGAGGGAGAGAGGGAGGGAGGGAGGGCGCCATGAGTCTCCACGGCCTGAGAGAGAGCGAGATGACCGGAGTAGGGATAGGGAGAGGGACAGGGGCTGTGAGCGCGATCGAGGAGGAGGAGGAGGAGGAGGGGGAGGAAGGAGGAGGGGCAGCCGCAGCAGGAGTCGGGAGAGGGGCCGACGGTCGGATCGACGGAGTCCTACCCCTTCGCGGAGGCGGGCGGAAAGAAGGTCTCGTTCGCCTTGAGGAGAAGAGAGAGAAGAGGACAGAAAGTAGGTCAAAACTCAAAGTATAGCACACACATAAATGAAAGTCTGGAAGGGAGGAAGAACTTGATGGAGCAGAAAACGACAAAATTAAAAGATAGAACAGAGAAATGGAAGGATAGAAAACTTTTTTGTTCAAGTTTCTCGGTGCTCCTCCTTTTCATGCTTCTCCCTCAAACAGGAGAGCACACGGAAGCAGAAGCGAGGAGGCGACAAAAGAATCCATCACGATCTCTTTACAACAAACTTGCGTTCTTCTTTCTTCTCTTATGTGCGTATCATCATCTACATGCGTATTTGTGTTGTGTGCCCTTCCAAACTAGCCCGCGCGCTCTCTCTCAAGACCGGGCCAGCTGCAGCAGGCCATCCTCCCCCTCGAGCTTTCCAAACAAATGAATGCCCATCACCAGAGACAAAGGCAGAATCAACACCGCTCCCAAGGGGAACTTCTGTGTGATCAAGGCACTCACCAACCAGCCAATAAAAGACGCCGAGGCCAACGTGGCCACCACTGTCAGCATGCGCTTCCGCAGCGTCAAGTGCTTCACCTGGTACTCCCGATTCGCCTTGCCTAGCCTCACTTCCGCCTCTGCCGACAGCCGCAACGCGTTCTCGAGCCGGCCACTCAACAAGGTCTTCTTCGCGTCCAGGTCCTGCGCCAGCTTGCGGGCCAGCTCCATCGAGACGTCGCGTTGGTAGACCATGTCTTCCACAAAAGAACCTCCTCCTCCTCCTCCTCCTCCTCCTGCATCGTCGTCGTGGGGTTCATGCGGTGTGTCTTGGGCTTGCTGCGTGCTGGCCCCGCCTTCTGGAGCCATGCTGCTGCCAATGATTTCTGCTGGAGGCAAGACAGAGGACGACATGCCTGTGTGTGTGTGGTGTAGGGGAGGGGTACGGGGTGAGAAATGAGGTCGATAGTAAGGGTGCTGCAGCAAGCAGAAGCAGGTCTGATGATGATGAATACTCTCAATTATTAGCATCGATTTTGTCTACAAAAACGACGTAATGAGACCATTAGCTTGTATAAGCAGCCTGCACACGTCTATGTAGAGCCTGCGGTGCTGGGTCTGTCCTGCTTGTGCGTGTTGGTATGGTCTAAAACTTACACAACCTCTGACTTGCCTTACTCATTCAACTACACCCCAACAGGCAAGAAGGGCAAGCAAGCGAGCAAGCCATGGACTCCTAGCCCGGCCTACACACGAGGACTTGGTCACACCATCACGACTGGACGACACTGAGGTACGTAGCGAGGGGGTGGAGCCGGGAGGGGCGGCTTGGTAGCGTACGAAAGACAGAGGCCGAGGCGAGGTTGCCCTGAGAGGGCCATCCTTCTGAAGCTACAGGAGCGAGCGAGCACTCACGCCACTTCCTCCTACCATCACTACCATACAGGCGCATTACCGGGAGGGTAAAGGGATGCGGGAGAGTGGCAGCAAGGACAGACGTCCGCAGCACCTAGAAACTAGAAGAGAAGTCCTATAACGCAGCGCCATGCATCAGCACCAGGCGCTCGACGACGAGGCAGGGGCGGAGGGGCGTCGGCGGCGGGCAGCGTCCGTGCCCTCCCTGTCCTCGTCTAGTCGACTGATGCTTCCGCCTCCATTGCCTCCACTCCCACCGGTGCTGCCGGCGCCACCACCATCGTCATCATCACCACCCGCACCACCAGCTTTGCGACGGAAGGAGAGCAGCGAGTCGGAGGGTGAGAATCGAAAGAGGAGAAGAAGACCATCCAAGAGAAGACGTAGCATGCTCATCAGCACCCGGAGCAGCAGCATCACCACGAGAAGTAAAGTGCTTCTGGCTGCCTTGGTTGCTACTGTGTCTTCTCTGTTTTTCACCCTCCTTCCTGTCCTCCGCGTGCAGGGCGATCTCGATCCCCTCCCCTCGCAACAGCAGCAGCAGCAGCAGCAGCAGCACCTAACCACCGTCCGCCAGCAAGCGCCACCGTTTCGATCGTATCCAGGAAACGCAGGAAGTGGAGGAGCAGCGGGTGCAACCGGAACAGCAGGAGCAGCAGCAGGAGCAGGAGGCGAAAGGGATTTGAGCATTGTCATTAGTACCATCGATGGCGGGGTACACACTGTAGACGCCTGGACCGGGCAAGCCAAGGGCCTATTCTACTCTGGTCCTCCTCTCTACTCCTCCTCCTTCTTCCTCGAGGCCAGCAGTAAAAAAGCAGGAGGAGGAGGAGGGGATAGGGTGAACGTGGGGCGGGCGAGGGAGAGCAAGTATTTCGTGATGCCCACCTTGGAAGGGCGGATTGTCTGCGTGAGGGAAGATGGGAGCCAGCAGATCCTTGCACCGAATGTGTTAGATTTGTTGGATAACCCTATTATGTCTTGCCCTGCTTTTGATTCTTCTCCTTCCTCTTCTCCTTTTGGTGCTGCTGGTGGGGGGGGCGGGGGAGGGAATGAAGAAGGGTGTGGTTTGCTCCTAGGAGAAAAGACGACCAAAATCTTTGCTTTGGACGGCGGGAGCGGGCATGTGAAATGGGTGAATAGCAAGTTTAATCTAGGTGGAGGAGGAGAGGGAGGGAGGGAGGGAGGAAGGGGTGGTGTGGGGCTACCACCGCGGGTGTCCCCCGTGGGGGAGGAGGGAGGAGAGGGGAGGAGGAGGACGACAACGACCTTTCCTGCGGGCCCTGCGGGTGCGCCTGCGCCTTTTGATGGCGGAGGTGGAGGGTGGGAGGGAGGGAGGGGGCGAGGACCACCTATTTTGTTGCAGCGGGATGATTATGTGGTGAGGTCTTTGAATGTGCATAGTGGAATGGAGGAGTGGAACGTGACACTGTCTGAGCTATTCGCTGTGGGTACTTCAGGCAGAGGTGGAGGGGGAGGAAGGGAGGGAGGAAGCGGGGGAGGAAGGCCAAGCGCGAGGTATATTGAGGAGATTGCTCGGCAGGAAGGAAGGGGGGTCGGGGAGGATGATGATGATGATGATTGGTGGGGGGAGGAGGACGAGGAGGAGGAAGGGAGGGAGGGAGGGGAGGGGGGGCTGCTGGCGCCGGCGTTGCCTGATATTGTTTGGTTGGACGAGAGGACGTTGAGGGTTTTGGATCCGGTGAGTGGGGAGGTGCTGTGGGAGAGAGAGTTGCCGTCTGCGCCTATGGGTATGTATACTGTCAGGGAGAACAAGTGGTTGCATTTGGAGTTGCCCCAGCAGCAGCAGCAGCAGCAGCAGCAGCAGCAGCAGCAGGAGGGGGGGAAGGGAGGAGGAGAGGGAGGAGAGGTATCGACGAGGAGGGTTGGGGGTGGGAGG
>Ga0209491_10011332_pt1 | contig 10541 bp, 7 predicted proteins | sample BON02_FD_187213 | JGI IMG/M metagenome (GOLD analysis project Ga0209491, IMG submission 187213) | Freshwater microbial communities from Lake Bonney liftoff mats and glacier meltwater in Antarctica - BON-02 (SPAdes) (version 2) | ecosystem: Environmental > Aquatic > Freshwater > Ice > Glacier...
CAGACACAGACACAGACACAGACACAGTCACCAAGACGCAGACATAGATACAGACACAGACACAGACACAGACACAGACACTGACACAGACACAGACACAAACACAGACAGACGCACAGACATGCGTATATATATGCATACACATAGACACTTCTCCCACTAACCGAGGCGTGGGTGGATTGCCGTCGCAAATATGATTCTTCGCAGTAAAAGAGCATTCATTGCGAAGCCCAAGTAGAAGAGGCTTTTCTGAAATGTCAAAGTTTCATCAAGCAAGTCCATAGCCTGAAAAAAGGAGCCGATCTTGACAGTCGTTTCAATCTGCTGATCTGTCCATGGCACCGCGGCCACTTTGTCTGCTAGCTCCACTGCTTTTTGTTCCGACACGCGCGAAACCACAAAATTGAGCATCAAATAACCAAGTTCAAGCAGAATTTGAAGCACATCGAAATAGATGACGATCCTCCACATGATTTCTGCTTTGCTCTGCTTATCCTTGACCTCTCTGAAAAAATGTGCATCATTTCAATCGAATCAGTATTAAACAAATCAGCCACAAACTGACAGACCAGTTTGACTCTTTTATATTGTGGTTCCAACACGATTTGACACAAATCATTATTCCAAATTAGGGCCGTTCAGAGCCGAAATCGTAAAAACGCAGAACCTAGAACCAAGCCAAGCTGTAATCTCAACAGCAAGTCTTGTTTGAGTTGGATCGCAGAAACCCCAGAAAATCAGATGTTACATGTAATGTTTTGTATTACATTTCGTTACATATAACTCCGCTTTTCATGTGTGCGGAACATTGAGCTCCGAAAGGCACTCGGCGCGGCGCTTTTCGAATCCCATGCCTGGGATCTGGACTGTGATCCCATGCCTGAGATTCCGAAGTTTAGAAATCTATGCATGTGCTTTCAAAAATCGATGTGGGATCGCCCGGGCGGCGGCTGCCACAGAACAATTCTTGAATCACGCAACTGGAGGTTAAAGAAGCTAGCTAACAATTGTGGCACGAGACCGCTTCATTCACAGGCACAGAATGCATGGAATTGAAAACGGGTCTGCACACACACGCACCGGCGGGCGTCGTGCTCTTCCTTGATGGCGTCGCGCATTTCCATTTGGAACAAACTCAAACGCTGTTTTATAGTCTCCTCCTGCGCAAAAAAGAGGGAGAACATTCGATCAAACTCCTACGTCTTCAACTACCGCTGCTGTTGTGCTGGCCGTCACAACCGCGGTGATGATATCGGGCAAACAGACAAGTGCTCACACAATGAATATCGGTTGTTAGGGGGGTGTTTACAAATCACCTGATGGATGATGCCGTATTGCCTGCACAAAGAATTGGACTCGAGAAGGAGTGACAGGTTGAACAAAAGAATGGTGATGCACACAGCCAAAATGCTGACATAGTAATAAACGCTCTGCAAGCGTTGCGCTGGGTCGAGGAATCCAAGAAAATCCTTTGTGACCGCAGTGGTAATCTGCGTGCCATCAACGATAATTGTCAGGGTGAGCAACGTGCTGTCGCCATTACTAGGAGAGTATAAGAACACAAGAATCTTTGCAGAAATTGTTTCGGTATCGAGGAACTCTCGTGTTGGGAGAACTTGCTCCTCCCGCACAATTACGTCGTTGTCCGCCATGGTATACAAAAAATCTGCGAATCCAGTATTTCCCTGAAGCGATGTCGTGTTCAGGCCAAAATGCTTAGATGTGTCTGCACTTTGTGTCTTACACGTATATATGTCCGCTTGTGACTTGGTTTTGGGGCAGTCGCTAGCCTCACGACAATGTGACGCCCTCACTAAATCGAATTGTTGCTGCAGGAAAATTTGCATAGCAGTCAGATTACACAGGTGGGAATCTCCACGCTGTTGGAATAGCACGGGGGGAGCAGCGAGTAGAAGTTGTTCTGAAAACGTCGCTTCAAATTTCGGGACGCGTTCGCGGAGCTGTTCGATTCGGTCGGTTTCGGAAACCCAGGGCCCTGCACAACAACAACAATAAGACGAAGCGCAAGGACATTCAAATGTCGAAATGAATTCGATAACATTGCAGAGAATTTCTGCAGACGCATCTTCCTTTCCATGCCTGTCTGTGTCACAACCACGGAGCGCAAGTCAGCAAATCAAAGGTGCATGGAGCTCACCAATGATACTGTCCATGCGGTGCTTATTGGTGTTGTAGAGAGTCTGAATTTGCGAGGCCGAAAGCAACTTAGTCCGCACATCTATTGGCGATAAAAATACCTCGGCCGTCACTTCAAACGCCTCTAGAAAATTTGTGTAGAGTTCGGGCAATGGATGGTGGACATCCTTCCCATCACGCCAATCAGGATGCGCTGCCATTTCTGTCTCTTCGACATTCTCATAGTACTCGTAGCGGAAAGGCTGACACTTCTGAGTCATGGCATTCAGAGCAAGGCACAGCTCCCACAGCTCCACCACCTTGAATATGAGAATACCAAAAAATCTTGGTTCGGAGTAGTCGACTATTTGAAATCCATTGGAGAGGAAAAGAGCAGGAGAGGCAAGGGAGGGAAAGAGAGAGAGAGACGAGTGAGTGAGTGAAAAGAAGACAGACAGATAGGCACAGACAGAGAGATAGAGAAAGAGAGTTAGGCATGAACACACAAATATGTAATCATGAAATGTTTACATATATACACATACTGAAGCAGACAGCTGCATGCAGCTGTCGAGAACCCTTATCTAGCATGGAATCTGGGCTGCAATCGCATAATACAATAGCAAAGCATGTTGTCACCAATTCCTGTCTCGAGTTCCTCAAACTTATCAATGCGTACTCGCCGAAAAGAGACGTGATACATCGTCCAGTCAGAATGGAAATTAATTGTGCCCCCATGATTGATCTGTGCCGAAATTTTGGGGCGCAGCTGCATGATATGAATATGTAAAACACCCGCATAGATAGTAGATTAGATTAGGTAGAGGAGGCTCGGTAGTGTGATGCGTAGTGGATCGGACGTGGATTAGGTTACCGTAGATAGACTGCTGCAAATCGTTACCACCTCGTATGTGAAAGAAAGGCAGTGTTAGTGAATGTGAGTGGCAGTAGAAAGCGGGAATCAGTGAATATTAGGACTGCTTGCGAAAAAGATCGATGAGATAGGACTCTCATGCAGAAAGAGTCGTGAATTGCTTAGTGAGCTCGCACGCTTTTGTCTAGACCAGACAACGGTTACAAAACAAAACGAAAAGACAGTAAGGCGATGACTTATGCATGTGCAGTGCATCCACAAGCTTTGAACAGGTGCGATTCACCTTGAGATTATCGCGGCTTGAAGAAATCAACTCTGAACGCACGCCTGGAATTGTCCACCCGGCACTCACAATATTAGGCATGTCTAGTCTTGAGATTTCCTCGTGGTATGGGTGAGATTCCTGCAAGTCGAAGAAGGTCTTAGGAGGCACTAAAGAGGCAAAAAAATTGATCGATGAGTGGAATTCCTGAGGCATCCCCCGGGAACTTGGTGCAGGCTTGGACCAGAAACTGAATGAAAACTGATTGCTCTTCTTGAAATCGCCTATGAATTCGGGGATCCTGTTTTTTTTGGGGAGAGATTAAATGCTTTTCTAATTTCTTCAATATGCTCAGGTGGTACAGATCAAAGTGTGACTGTATGTTCATGAAGAGACGCTCAAATAAGAATATTATAATCGTGTGAAAGCATGGAGAACCAACCAGCTGTCATTCCAGGCACACTGCGCCGAATCGATCCGCGCAGCCAATTCATCACAATCCAACAAGTCAGCCCTCTGGTAGCCGCTCCACGAACTCTCATACATGACGGGAAACGTCCATCGATTCACATCACTATAGTTTGTGCTTTTGCAGCCCACACTTCCCTTTCCTTGGCACCACTTGCATTCTTGAATCAGCGCATCCATCTTGTCAGTGATGCTGCTTCGAGGACAGACAATGGTAGGCTGGTCTGGTTTCGGACGCAGATGCATGACTCTGTCAAAAATCCGAAAAGTAGTATCGTTGTGAATCGGCTCGCTTTCCGCGGAGCCTTCTTCTTTGCGCGAAAAGCAGACTTGTTTCGCACCACATGTCACCTGCGTATATGTGTGTACGTGTCATGAAGGAGTCGTGTAAGCAGCTAGCCAGCCTTATTTATTGATCGTAATGAAACAACTACTGTGCATGTGTGTATGTGTATGTGTGTGTGTGTGAGAGAGAGAGAGAAATTGACAGAGTGAGAGAAAGACAGAAAAAGAGAAAGAAGTTGCGTGTATACGTATGTGTATTTGTGCGTTTGTGGTAAGTATGTGTGAGTGGGGGGTGTTGGACGGAAGGGTCGGCGTGTTGGTGCGCTAATATGTGTAGTGACGAGTAGGCGTGTGCGTACCGGACACATCTGTTTAGCTGCTGACGACGAACAGACTTGGGGGTGGGAGCGCTTACGTGAAGCATACCAGGAACATGTGTTCATTTGAATATCCTGTTGAATCGTATCCGCAAACGAACCAGACTCGAGATCAGATTCATCGAAACACTCTTTCATATCACCCAACAAATCTGCCTCGTCCGTAGCTGTGGGAGCTGATGAAATCATGGGGGCATCCTGGCACACGTATGATAGACTTTCCGAGCAGTTCTTAGCAATATATCGTAGTTCGCCCTGGAATTTCAAGACAGCTAAGCACGTGTTTGTGTCATCATCAATGTGGCTGTCGCCACGCGCTTCGCAGAAAGTGGTGTAATAAAGTGACCATGGAGAGGAGCACACAGGAGAGGGCCGACAGCAATAAAAAGGGACGTATAAGTCATCTAACCCACCCCAAGCACTACGAAATTCAAAGCCCTCTGGGCACTGGATAGTTTTGTCCACGGCCATGTCCGTCCTTAAAATGTGCCGTTGACTTAGACAGCGATCGTAATTCCCAAGAAACGGATCGACTGATTTTGCACATGTCAATCCAGGGAGCCCGAGGCCTTCCGCCCACCCACCCTGTAAATCAAATAGCGACAGTCCAGTCCAAGAGCCGCCAGCAACAACACAAGCGTCTTCGCTTGCAAGACCTTTGTCAAAATCCTGCGAGCCAACCATCATCGACCCCAATGTCTTTTCCCCATCTTCAGATGTACAAGTATAATACGACATAATTTCCGTGCTAGGAGTGTCACAAAAACGGCACCCCGTGTGCGTCGGCATGCAAGAAAGCTTGATACGTGCCAGCATCGCAAACTGATGGTTTTGAGGGATCTTCAAATCCCTATTCTCGCTCTGGCACTGCTGTGCTGCATCGGCCAAGGTAATTCCCGCTGCATCAAAATGACAAGTAAAGTCTTTGAAAAACTCTGTCTCTGCTAGCATGCATTGATTGGGCCACTTCCACTGTCGTGTGCCGCCATCTTTTAAAGCACCCACCCACGTTAGGGTCTGAAGATCGGTGCCAGCACGATCGAGCAAATCCTGTACTGACTCGCGACTTGATGCGGTAACCATGGTCTTGTCTTGTAATGCGCATGCCGCCGTGGCTTGCGCAAACGTTGCACTCTGAGTTGCAGGCAACGTCAGTTGATTGGCTGCTGGATCTTGTTTTTCCAAATTCCAGAAGGAGCGCGTCTGAATATGTAGAAGCTGTGCTTCGTTGAGTGCTGTGGGATAGACTCTCAATTGCGCAATCTTGCTTTTGATCAATTTGGATGAGGTCCCGACCTGCGCTTTATGTGTTTGTGGGCGTGTATTTTGCGCATGTGCGTATTTGTACGTGGGTAAGTCAAATCATTTTAGCGGGAATGCCGCAGAAAAAAAGACAAGAACCAATCAATTGGATATAAGTATCATGCATGTTAGATGTGTTGGGACAGGTCTTGAACAAGGAAAAAGATAGTCGGAAAAATTTATCAGGAATGTTGCGCTCTGGCGAATTCATCAACGCACCTTGTCACCCCATCCATGTCGGAAATTGTCGATGGATTCTGAATATGTATCAAGATAAAATCTCGTTCCTGAGAACATAGTAGAAAGAATCGAAGGGTCCCAGTCTGGGAAGGGAGCTGCCTTCTCGTCCACGTTTTCAAACGCTTCAAATGTGAAGATTTCTGAGAGCTGAACAGTTGACGTATGTCGACCATCCCAAAAGGTTTTGACCGTTTTGTCTCGAAAGCTTATCTGCCACGCAATGAAGCGCCAAGCACTAGGTTTAGGCCTCGTCTCACTTGTCATGAAGAAACTATCATCCAGCGGGCCCTCTTCGGGAAATCTTGTAGCAAATGACGGCTCCTTCTGCTTGTAATAGTTCCAATTCCTTAGATGTAAATAGTCGACAGGCGCGTCCCCGAAGCTCATGAGATGCAAAGAAAAAGCCGAGTCCGAAAAAAAGGGCCCGTTCTTATCGTCGATTCCTTTTCCTGCCAAAAAGAGTCGGCACGCTGTTTTCCTGGCTGATTCAGTACAATTAAGCAAGTATTTGATCCTCAGTATGTTTTGATTTTCTAACATGTTTTGTTGCAATCTGGGATTGAATTAAAATCAAATCTGAGTCGTAAATCATGTTAGCTGCAATCACATTTTGAATGTCTTCATTCAAATCAAAATGTCATACATACTTTGTGTCAACTCATATATTACACGCAAGATATAACACTGAGATTTGGTCCACACCCCTAACGAGCCACCCCTATTCAGTTAGTTGGCTTGATTTGTGTCTTTGATTTATTTTCTCTATGAAAATCTTAATTTTCTATGAAAATCTTAATTTTCTTGGTTTTTACTTTGTATTGGTTTTTTATTGGGGGTCAATCAAATCAATACATTTAAATGTGCCATTATAGGCTTATGTCAAGAATATATATGGTGTGGGCAATTCTATTGATTTCGTATCAGTGGAATTCTTTGATGTATATGGACACATATGACATATTCTTGTGGCATTTTCTTTTGTATATTTTCCTCTGAAGAAGAACACACAATCCATCATAATTTGAAAAATTAAGATTCGCAATATCATCCTATAATTCAGTGATTGAAGCCTCTATTACAACGGTAATTAGGTACATTTTAAAACAAAGCATGCATTTCATGCATGCAGCGTAATGCACATGCCCTTATTCACAAACAAATCGTGCAATGTCTCATGCGATTCGAATCTACAAATAACTTGTTGATGAAATTACAATATCGGTATTAGATATGTACTAACAGAAGGGTTCGTCGGGTACCAACGGCTTCACCCAGAAGGTCACAGTAAAGGATTCTGTCTCACTTGGAAGCTCCGGGAATGCGCCAAGACTGCAATCCGAAAAATATAAACAGGAACCGGTGAGAATTTCTAAATATCGTCATCAATCGGTATGTTATAGGGGAGGGGAGGTGTTTTGGTTCAGAGGACATACATAGATATGTATGTATGTACGTATGTATATACTCATATGCATATATATTTATGTATATGTATACGTATGTAAATATACACATGCATATATAATATATACGTATACATGTATATACATATATATAAATACATGTGTATATATAATATATACATATACATGTATATATGTATATACATATGTATACATATGTATATATATATATTATATATACTATTTGCATGTAGGGCAAGGCATTGCTGCATGTGTCCACCGCTCACGACAAGCCGGAGCTGATAGATCTGCTCACTTCATATGACGCCCATTTCGGTACTGAAAATGAGGAAGAACGCTCAGCAGGTGTGTTGTAGCGTGTTGCAGCGTGCTGCAGCGTGTTGCAGCGTGTTGCAGCGTGTTGCAGCGTGTTGCAGCGTGTTGCAGAGGTTGTTGCAGAGTATGTTGTAGTATCGGAATTGGGGAGTGGCACTCGACAGGTGTGCTGGGTTGCGTTGCAGTGTGTTGCAGTGTGTTGCCAGTGTGTTGCAGTGTGTGGCAGTGTCTGCGAGTATGCGACAGTGTGTTGCAGGTTGTAGCAGCATCAACAGTTAAAAGGGCTGATCAGCAGGTGTGTTGCAGCGTGTTGCAGTATCGAAGAAGAGGAGAGAGGCTTGGCAAGTGTTTGGCAGTGTGCTGCAATGTGTTGCAGTGTCTTGCAGTGTCTTGCAGTGCGTTGCAATATCCAAGAGGAGGAGGGGTGCTGAGAAGGTGTAAGTGCGTGATTTCACGTGTGCATACGTGTGTAAATGTATTTATACATGTACGTATGTACATATTATTACATACATGTACGTGTGTGTGAATATGTGTGTGAGTGTGCGCGCGTGTGCGTACGTATTACATACATGTACGTGTGTGTGAATGTGTGTGTGAATGTGCGTGCGTGTGCGTACTTATAAATATGCTATTTTTCCCGCGTGTTTTGGTCGCATGCACTACTACACACACTGCAGGAAAAGAGATACCTGGCCTCTGAGCCAAAACTGTAGCCCAAAAATTCTCCAAATGATCCTGTGTCCAAGTATTCGGGGATGATGGTGGAAAAAGGGTGGTCTGACGCCCAGTAAAACGGTAACGAGAGCGCGAGTGCGTAAACGGGGAGGTCGATGATGCTGGCGTACAGATCAGGCAGAGTTACTTCACATTTCTGCAAGCAGAATCATATGCATACGTATATATGTACACCGGTACATACGTACTAAGATCTCTTGACATGCATAAACTTGAAATACAAAGCATCTGTATATCAGACTCGTCTCCAGCAAAATAATATGGGACCTCTATTTTGGCCACATGTGATTCGTTCTAAATTTGTGAGTCAATGTGACCTAAACCCCTGTGCACTTGGGAAATACTGCATGGTAATGCTCTGATGGTAGTGCACTGAGGTTTGGAGATTTTTTTTGGTTACTCAAAATCAAACCTGAAATAAGAACCAGCTTCTGGCAAACGCGCACAGCACCATTTGGCATTGTTTTCATCGCATCCATCCGTACGGCAGCAACAAGCAGTATTGCCATTAAGACATGTTGGCGCTCCCCACCTGTGCATGTTTACAATGTTGTCAATGACATGCAATTCAGAAATTTTCAACTTACCCGTACCCTTCCATACACACAAGTATATGAACACCAGAACGCCCACGCCCACTCGAGGCAACGGTGCTCACACATACACGCACACGCCTACTCAAATGATTGTCTCAGTTCGACAAATTGGCACACACATTTATATTTTGCACACCCGTTACCATTTATATTATAGCCATGATCCTTCCAATTGGAATTTATGACACAAACTTCGGAGATTGAAGCATAACATACACATTCGAAGCACACACGCACACACGAACGCACGAACATACACAAACACACACACACGCACACGTACACGAACACATACGTACCCAACACAAGCATGCACACGTTTAAACGCACACATTTAAATACACACATTTAAACACACATATTTAGAAACACACGTTTAAACAAACATATTTAAATACTCATATTCAAACACACACATTTAACATCACACACCTGCGCGACGTCTGCGTATTGCACTCAGTCTGAATCTGACACTGCTGGGCTAAAATTAGGGTGCTTGATACACTGCAAAACTCTGGAGTTTCCTCTGATTCTTTGCAAACGGCTGGCACTATGAATTGCCTCCGTGTACCTACAAACCCCAGGAGCATTCAAACGTCATGCCTTTCTTTGAACAGGCAGGAACATGATTATCACGACAAGCACTCACTCGAGGTTATGTTAGCAGATGAACAGAAAAGTCTAGCTGGAATTCAAAACACATACACATTTTTCACTTGCCTGTGCGAGCATTTTCGAAGCCAGAAACGTGAGAGCCTAAATCCTTGCATTCTTGCCAACGCTCTTGCTCGCGCTGTGGCAGAAACACGTTGTCTATTTTGGGGGAGGGGAGATTCAGGGTACAAAATGATTTGTGGGCAAAACGCAAGTGTTTGTGTGATTGCACATCATTTTACAATAAACATACATCTACAACGATTTTTATGGTGAGATCGTTGTAAACGATATTTATGGTGAGATCGAGCGAAGGATAAACATTATGAGTGATGTGAAACATCTTTGCTACTCTGTGATCGACAGAACTGTTGTAATCGAGCGAGGAGTAGAACCAACTATTTGTACAAGTAAATTGAGCCTCGACGTCAGTGTTTAGCTTCTTAGCAAAGACGTTGAACGACTTAGCACAATACGGTGAGCATCTATATCTTACTGACTTATCGCTGACAAACATACATGCACATACATCCGCATATCAGGTGTGTGTGTGTTCAGGTGGGTGTTTGTGTCTGTGTGTGTATGTGTGTGTATGTATGTATGTGTGTGTGTGTGCGTGCGTGTGTGTATGTGTGTGAGCGTGTGCATGTGTGTGTATGTGTGTACGTGTGTGTGTGTGTGTGTGTGTGTGTGTGTGTGTGTGTGTGTGTGTGTGTGTGGGTGTGTGTGTGTGTGTGTGTGTGTGTGTGTTTGTGTGTGTGTGTGTGTGGGTGTGTGTGTGTGGGTGGGTGGGTGCGTGTTTGCGTGCGTGTTTGTTTGTGAGCACATGTAGGTGCGCATGCGCACATGTGTTTACGTGTGTACTTGCCC
>Ga0209491_10011333_pt1 | contig 10540 bp, 6 predicted proteins | sample BON02_FD_187213 | JGI IMG/M metagenome (GOLD analysis project Ga0209491, IMG submission 187213) | Freshwater microbial communities from Lake Bonney liftoff mats and glacier meltwater in Antarctica - BON-02 (SPAdes) (version 2) | ecosystem: Environmental > Aquatic > Freshwater > Ice > Glacier...
ACTCTTGAACTTGATTGCTTCGGTCACCGTTTGGTGAGGCGCGTTTTCGCTCCTAGATTGGTTTCTTTTCATTCAACTCCAATCACTTCACCATCGGTGACTCTTTTTCCACTGCATTGTTACGGCTTAGCGCCTTCCAGCCGGGTGCTCATGTAAACCTCGTATTGGCTCACCGCAAAGTGCACCAGCGCGCCTCGTTTGAACGTAAGCAGCGGTTCCGGCTTCTTGGTGATGGGATCCACCGGAGGGCGGGTCTGCTTATACTGCTTCACCGCCTTCTGAACCGCTTGTTTGAATTCCGATTTAAGCTCCAGCGTAGCGATGGGGATGCCATTGACGAACAGCACCAGATCGATGCGCCAGTTCTTTGCTTTGATACCGGTCAGCGCCAGTTCCTCGTCAGTCGCCCAAGGGCTGTAAACGAGCTCAGGAACGACCCGTAGCCGGTTATTGCCATAACGGGCCAGCGTATCGGGGTTCAGGTCATGCTCCGGCTTAAACTGGCATAGGCTGAAGCGGGTTCCCCGATCACGAAGTTCGTGGCGCAACACTCCGAGCGTGCCGAACGTGCGCATCGTTTTATCGGCGGCATTGGGATCGGCTTTGTTAAGCTGTGCTCCGACGCGTTCGAGAAACTTCTGCTCCGGATTGTTCGGGTAGAGCCCGCAGAACTTCTTCCATTCCTCCGGTTGGGACTCCTTCACGAAGCCCAGCACATCCTCCGGGTAGAGCGCCAGGTCTCGGTCATATTTTTCCGGGTTTCCCTTTTTCCAGCCACCCGCAACCATCTGGGCAATCACTTCATTTTGAAACGTCAGTTCTTTGGTGGGGTCGGGCATGGCAGGGTAGAAGGCAGGATTAAGAAGAGAATGATAACGTCCGCTCAGGAGGCTTTGGTCACTTCCCAATGACCGCCCTTTTTGGGGCCGACGTAGTGTAGACGGCCGGACTTAACGAGTTTGGCGCTGGCCCGCTCAACGGCGCTCACGGATTTATCCATCTGAGCGGCAACCTCGGCGAGGGTTGCGTGCGGCTGGGCGGTTAAGATGGCGAGGATGCGATCCGGCGTTTTTACCGGCGTTTCTACCGGCGTTTCTACCGGCGTTTTGTTTTCAGAGGCCTCGCTGGGTTTACCCGCTTCGCTTGACCGCACGAGTGCCCGATACGACGGGTCGTAAGGAAACTCGAGCCACAAGTCGTGGCCGTCCAACTGAACGATCGGCTCGGGTGAGCCTCCCGCCCGACAGGCCGAAAAGATTCGGTGAATACCGCGTCCCCACGCCTCGATTTCACCCGCCCGAAAAAAGGCATTCGCGACAATCGGATTGAACGGTTGGGAGGCATGTTCACCCAACAGTTTTGCCAGCGTCCAGCCCTCGGGCAGCACGGCGGGGTTCCACAGTTTCAAGCGGTCTTCGTAGACCCGGATCTGCACGGGAGCGCCGACCGCATAGTCCCGATGCACCAGAGCGTTGAGCAAGGCTTCTCGGAGGGCGGCACGCGGCACGGGGAACCGCTCGACCCGCTGCACGCCCTCGTAGGTTATGCCCGCTTTGAGATATTTGGTGAGTAACAGATCGAGCGTGCGCTCTACTTGGCCAAACAAGTCGCCCCGCACCTCGTCGTGATAAACAAGCTCTCCCGTCTTATCGAAGAACCCGATCTTCACAAAGGCACCCGTGACAAAAACCTCCGGGTCGGGATGAAAAAGCAGCACGGCGGCCCGCTTGAGAAATTCACCTTCGATCAACTGAAGTTTTTCCAGCAAGCCCACGTCCGACTCACTCAAAGTCGCCAACTCGATTCGACCGCCCCGTTCGGCCCGTTTGCGAAAGCCTGCAATCGCGGCGACGGAGAGATCCGCCGAGGAGACGCGGGGCACCGGCACTCCATCCCAAGTGCGACCCTGTTTTCGGAGCAGAAAACGGTCGAGCGCCGCCCCCTTGAGTTCCTGCAACGTGCTCCCGCTGCGCCGGTAGTAGCGACCGCGCACGCTGATTGGATTCGGGTAAGCATCGACGACGATTTCGAGCCAGTCCTTGCCGGCGGTTTCGTGCAGATTCACCGCGACGAGGATACCAAGCACATCGCGAATCTTATTGGGCAGGTCCTCAAGTAATTTGGGTGCATTGAGCAGACCAACGACCTCGTCCTGATCGTTTCGGCCGATGTGTAAGCGTCCCCCCTCGGCATTGGCGAAGCCGCTCACCCAGCGCAGGTGATCATCCTGCCATGCGGCTTTCCATTCAGAGTGCTGAGATTCGTTCGAGGACATGTTAGTGAACCTATGCGGGGTCGTTCATTGCAGTATCCTGTTACGTGGTCGGGGCTTCGAAACTCCAAATCTGTTCGCAGATCGCTCGGTAGAGTTTTTGGCGCTCCTCGATGTCGACTCGCTTGAACTCGGGGTGGGCGCGAAAGGGCAAGCTGAGTCGCTGCGCCATTTGAGTGAAGTTGGGGTTGTTGTCGTAGGCGAGCTCACACAGGGACTTCACCAGCAGGTTTTCCTTCACGTAGTGCGGCTGTTTTTCCGCGTAGGGTTTAGCGTTGTAGGACTGGTTGGTTCCTCGTGGTAGCAGGACCAAGTCGCCCAAGCGGGCTCTGAATTCGTCAAACTCGTGCTGCTGTTCGAACTCCGCATAGTGCTCCAGAAACTTGTCGGCCCAGATATGCTCCACCTCGAAGGGCTTACCCTTTGGGTTGGCGTAGTAGGTCACAAAACCAGTGCTGATCCCGCTCTGTTCGTCGATGAATCCAGAGATGCGTGAGAGCAGAAATTTGATAAAGTGACGGTTCATGCCGTGCCAATAAAAGGACTCCACTCCGTTCCACGTCTGATCCATTTCTTCGATCTTCTTGGCGAGGATGGCGTGTAAATCGGGCAGCGATTTGAGACGAATTTCCTTCACCAGAGAATACATCGTGTAACGAATAGAACTCGCGCCAAAGTTCTTGAAATTGACGGACCGACGAACCGAAAAGATCTCGATGTATTTCGCGACCAGATTGATTTTTTGCCGCACAATCTCCGGAGAATCAGCAACACGCAGTGGAGCGAGCATGAGAGGATAACTCAGAGATGTCGCGATGCCCCAGCATTCAATGTAATAGACATGCTCCAGCTCCTTAGTGAATTCGCACTGCGCCTCCGCGATTTGCTCGTAAGCACCGAGGAAGAACCTGAAATCTCGTTGCATAAAGCGGATAAAATCCTCCGAAGCATCGGGCTTCAAAGGTATCAGCTCAAGATTGTCTCGAAACCAACTGTGAAACCGCGTGCCGATCTTCTCAAAGTCTTCGTTGGTCGAGCCCGCTTTACCTTGACGAATGGACTGCGCGTATTGCGCGCGAAACCATGCTTGGAAGAATGACAGATCCTCGTCGTCTTCATATTCGTGAAGGGCTTTCATCGCCTGCTTCCAATGCTGGTCGGTTGTCTGACGCTCCTTGGGCGACTTGATGCGAGACAACAAGAAGCCTTTGAGCATCTCAGTGGAAGTGAGATTGAGCCCACGGTCGTTCATGGTCTCGAAAACCGTATAGGCGTTATCGTCTGAGTAGGCGATGATCTCTACCAACACGACGCGCTCCTTGAGCCAATCGACAAAGTAGGGGAAAGCGTGAGCGTCGATCTCAGATGGGAAGGCGTTATCAATGTCCGCATAGCGTTCGACCATGTTCCGAGTGGATTCGTCGTCCGACTTGGCTATTACATAAGACCCTTTTTCAAAAAGACTTTCCAGGCACGGAATGCGTTCCTCGACCATGATATTGAACGATTTTTGGCCAAACTTCTCCGAGAAGATCATGGACTCAATGCTCTCGTCCAACTCGTGGCCAAACTGCTCATGATGCAGGTAGATCAGAAAGAGGGTGAGCGACGTGAGCCGTTGCTGCCCGTCGATGATGCTGCGCAGCCCCTCCTTCTCGCTGAGCACAAACGGTCCGAGGTAATACGTGTTGTAGTCTTCGACCTCGGCCCGGGAATGCTTAACATCGAAGCAGGCCAAAAAGGCCGACGTCAGATCAGTCACCAACTGCTCCATGTGTTTCTTCCCCCAGCTGAATTCCCGCTGAAAATAATCGACCGTGTATTTCTTTTTATCCAGCACCTGTAAGATACTGCGATCGTTGGCTTCGATTTTGTTTTCGAGTTTACTCATGAGAAAATGCGAATGCCCTTCTTTAGGATCTAGATGGACGCGGTTGGTGGCTGAGCCATGTCGGCGTAGAGCGATACATAGTTGTGGGCGCCGTGGTTTTGGAAAGTCTGCTGGAGCATCGCTTTCACCTCCTCGTCCGGCAGGCCAAAGTCCGCGAGCCGGAAGAACCACCCGGGGTTGATCGCCATGCGGCCCGAGCCGTCGAAGACGTGCACGATGCCGAAGTGCTGATATTCCCAAAGTTCACTCCAAGGGCTGGCAAACTTGGGTGGCGGCACCTGCGGCACGATGTCACGATGGTTGACTGCGCGAGTGTAGCGACCTCCGAAGAGCGGTTCAGCCCATGCGGCAAAGGCCGGGTTGCCCACCCGTGGCTGGCCAAAGGTGCGTAGACCTCCGAAGCGGTCGTGGGCGTTGGTTCCGTTTCTTGACGAGAATCGAGCCGCAGCCAACACTGCCAGTGCCCCGCCGAGACTGTGGCCGGTGAAGTATACGGGGAGTTTCTTGATGTCGTCATCCTTGGTGAGATGCGCCTCGATCTTCCTCCAGACTATATCGAGCGCGGTGGAAAACCCGCGGTGGACAAGCACCAATGATTCTTCTTCATCCTTCTCGGCCCAGTCCACCTCGGTGGGCTTGAACCGGGCATCGGTGACGAAGTCATGTAGGTTAGTTTCCGTGCCCCGGAAGGCGACCACGATTCGTTTTTCGGTGCGGATCACATAGGCTTGCGTGTCGACCGGGATCTTGGAGACCGTCTTCGTCTTCCCATCTTTCGCCAGACTGTCGAACTCCGTGGTCGCCCTTTCGCTGAAAAGTTCGATGGCGGCGGCTTGGTCCACGCCTGCCGCTTTCACCACGTTCTCAAACTCGAGGCGCGATTCATAAGCGCCTTCAGCATAAACAGCCATCGTGGCGATGTTCTCGCGAACGGCAGACTGAAGCAGCAAAGCGGCGGGTTCCATACCCGCATTGATTGCAGTGATCACCGTGCTGATCTCGTCGATGGATTGGACCGCTGGCACCATGGGCTTCGACTCCTTGGCCGCCTTCCCCTTCGTCTTGGCCTGCACCATTTCTTTTACTTTCAGCAGCTTGTTGAGCAGATCGAACCAGAACGGGGCGCCGAGTGAAACTGCAAATGCGGTGATCAAGAAGCCGAGCACCTTCAGCGCAAAGGTTCCAACCAGAATCCACCCACCGACCTGCCAGATTGGATCTGCCATCCAACCACCTGAAATGCTCTCGACCAAACGAATATTGCGTAGCGCTTCCTCGCGGCCGTCTTCTGGTGGAGCTGGATTTTTGTTGTTCGCAGTCGCTTCCGATTTCGCGTATTCTACGAGCGGTTTCGTGAGGACATCGGCATTCGCGACCAGAGTGTTGCGAAGGTCATTGTCACTGACGAGTCGATGCACAACGCGCGTAGCGTCGCCATTCGTTCCTGCGGCAAGGCCGAGACCCACCCAGAACAGACACATGGTGACCCACCGCTTGTAGCGTCCTTTCACCCGGTCGTTCACCCGATTGAACTGAGCGGCGACACGTTGGAGTGTTTTCTCCGGATTACCGTTGGCGGCTAGCACGTGGGGACGCAAAGCGGCATAGGCATCGTCCAAGTCCTTCGTTTTGATTTTAGGTGAAAATGCTAGCGTTGCCACCGGAGTCGATTGGATCCAGCCGGGAAACCACTTCGGCAGTAGCCTCCGACACCAAAGCCCGAGTTTTTGGAGTCTAGTTGGGACTTCCTTGGGATTGCTCCTTTCATTCTCTTCACGGGTGTCCTCCCAACGCCGGGACTTCGGCGCGAACATCGTGCCAAGGTCTCCGACCTCGGTCAGCGGGGTATTGATCACCGTCTCAACATAGGCCTGTGCAAAAACATTGGCCGGCATGTAAGAAGGGAGTGATTTTCTTTCCTTTGCTCCCACCTTTTTCGACTCGAACAAACCGTAGACCAAGGGATGGAGATATAGGGCGTTGTTGAAGTCGTCGCCGCCATTCGTTGTGGCGTCGACGGCAGCACGAAGCACCTGCCCTCGTTTTCGCTTCCACGATGAGATCATCTCGACCAAGGCCGAGGCGACCAGACTCATGAAGAGGAAGTAGATGACGATTCCGATAACGATGTCTAAGGTTTGCATATCGAGGGGTAGATTGAGGTTGAAGCTTTGTAAGGTGGCGAAATTGAGAATCCAAAAATCTAAGCTGCGGCCTCCTCTTCAGGTGAGGGATCTGGAGCCTGCCAATCACGGACGTCGATCTTGCCGGTCACGGCGGCGGAGATCAGCGCGGTGCGGCGTTCTTGGAGGAGGGTGATTTGGGATGATGCCTTTTCCATAAGATCCAGGAACCGTATTGCGGAACTATTCAAATGTCTGCTGATCTCGATTTGCTCTCGAGCAGGAGGAATAGGAATCCGTTGGTTACCTAGCATGCTGCGACTGATTCTGAATCGAAATCCTCCACCTGCGCGGCACAGATTTTGAATCCAATCCAGCCATTCGTTTGACGAAAGGGCATATACCAAGAACTGCGCATCGTGATTCCTACTGCACTTCAGAATAGCATTATCAACGGACGTGATCATTTTTACCCCCAGATCTGGTGCAAGGCATGCTCGACCTACTGGGCCGTCCAATCTGCATATCAAGACGTCTCCTGACTCGACCTCCGTGCAGTTCAAGGCTTGGAACGAACGCTCTGAGATATAGCGAAACCCTTTTTCTCTAAAGTCACCGATCCCGACATTACCCGTCTGAAGTAACCTTACGCCTTCATCTGTGATGAATGGTGCTTCGACCCAATCTCCGTCGATGAATGTTTTATAGCCCGACCTCGCGCAAAACTTTAACTCATTGACCACCCAATGCTCTGGCACTTCACCGAGCCATTCTACTCCGGAGTCCTTCATGGGGGCGTTGGGATCTAAGCCTTTGGTCACGGCATGGCTGATCACGGCTTGGCGTTTTTCTTTGAGCAACGCGATCAGGGTCTGCTGCTTCTCAATCAACCGATCGATCTTCGCCGTCTCGTGGTCGAGGAATTTCGCGATCTGGTCGGCTTCACTATAATCTAATCTTAAGATTTCGGATGATTTTATTAACTCCTGATTCAGAATTCTTGCGCCATAAATGTTAGTTGAGGCATTCTTGATGACAAAACAAGGGAGAGCGTAGTAAAGAAAACTCAGAGGGAGTTTTGAACTGCGCAGAAATGAAGCAATGGCTTCATTAGTGAACATATCATTTCCAGCAAAAGACACTGTGCCGACGGAGAGTTTAAAGCTGTAAAGGAGTGAGCCCTTGGGTGATATACTCATCGATGCAGCTTTAGCCGCTGAATTTGAAATTCTTTTTGCGGTATCGAAAATGGTCCTACTTTTTAGATCAGAAATATTGGCCCATAGATTATCTCCATTGAAGTTCGCGTCTGACTTTGTGGGAGGAGTCCAGCCAACCTGAAATGTGGCGACGTATTTCACACGGCTTGATTGCCAGTGTTCGGGGATCGCGCCGAGCCAGCTTCGGTCTGAATCCCGATATTTGGGATATGCTTGGAACTGCCCGTTTTTCACGAGTGCACCTCCTGAAGAAGCTTCATGATTTCCGCACTGACGGCATCCAGATCCTGATCGATTTCGGCGAGGTCGCGGGGTGGTTGATACTGGTAGAAGTGGCGATTAAAGGGGATCTCGTATCCGACGATGCCCACTTGCTCGTCCTTGGCATCTCGTTTGGTGGCGTCGATCCAGGCGTCGGGCACGTGTGGTAAAACTTCTTTGGTGAAATACGCTTCGTTGAGAGCGTTCACTGGCTGACTCGGATCGAGCGCGACGTTTTCGAAATCACGCAATTCTCCGTCGGCTTGGTATTCGACGACGGACGGACGGCCCAGCGGTCCGTCCCTACCGGGGAAGCGGCCGTAGAAGGGTTCGGCCTTGGCGGACTTGTGCACCTTCTTGATGACTTTTTCAGCATCCGGATTTTTCCATGAAACCGCCGCCCGAATCTGTTTCTTCTCGGGGGCTTCTTGTTTGATACCCGTGGCTTTAATTGCGGCATCGTATCCGTTCATGTCGTCATGCTGAGCAGTGCCGATCTTGCCCTGGAGCTGTCGCGCCTTGAGGAGGATGTCGCGTTGAGCCCGCCAGGTCTTCACGTTGAGGATATCCTTGAGGTGTTTCTCCTTCAGCTCGGGGAAGTCGGCTTTCAGGGCGACCCGGATCTCCGCTTCGGACTCAGCGAGTGATCCGTAATTTTCATCATCTGGTTCTTCCGTCCAGTCGGTGCCGTATTGCCCATAAATCCACTCCATGGGAGCTCCGAGCGGCTTGGAGGCAAAACGCAGAGTTCTGATCCGTTCATCGCTGAATTGGTAGGATTCACGCAAGGGCCGCTCGATCGTGATCCGGCGATAGCCAAACTCGTGCGTCTTGAATAATTTCGCCGCGAAGGTTTTTGGGGTCTCCTTTTTGGCGCTGGCGGCGGGCCGACCCCGGGAGCTCTTGGCATCAGACGGTTTGTCGAGTGGTCGGGGCTTGATAGCCTCGAAGTCTCCAAAAGCGCGGGTGATGGTTTTGATGTCTTCTTCTCCCATTTCGTTGCGCTTCGATCCGAGGGATTTGCGCATCTTGCCGCAGAGGTGGACGCCATTGATGAGCTGGACGCGTCCTTTGCGATCAGCCGCCTTTTTGTTGGAGAGGATCCAAACATAGGTCGCGATGCCGGTATTGTAGAACATGTCGGTCGGCAGGGCGACGATGGTCTCCAGTAGATCGGTCTCTAGAATGTAGCGGCGAATCTCGGATTCTCCGGAGCCGGCTCCACCGGTAAAGAGGGGCGAACCGTTGAGGATGATTCCAATCCGAGCGCCTCCGTCCTCCCCTGCCGGGGGGGCTTGCCGAACATCACGAAGTTTGCTCAGCAGATGGAGCAAGAAGAGCAGGGAGCCATCGGAGACACGAGGCAGGCCCGGACCGAAGCGGCCATTGAAGCCCTTTTCGCGATGTTCTCTGCCGATGTCGCCTTCGATCTTTTTCCAATCCACGCCAAAGGGAGGATTGGAGAGCATGTAGTCGAACTTATCGGCGTAGAGTTGGTCGTTGGAGAGAGTGTTGCCCAACTTGATTTGGGTGACGTCCTGCCCCTTGATGAGCATGTCGGCCTTGCAGATGGCGTAGCTCTCGGGATTGAGCTCTTGCCCAAAGCCGCGCATGACCGCCTGGGGGTTGAGCTCGTGCACGTATTCCATGCCGGACGAGAGGAATCCTCCGGTGCCGGCGGTGGGATCATAGATGGTGCGGATGATGCCCGGCTTGGTGAGGGCATCATCATCCTCCATGAAGACGAGCGATGTGGTGAGGCGCACAATATCACGGGGAGTGAAGTGCTCACCGGCGGTCTCATTGGAGCTCTCGGCGAAGCGCCGGATGAGTTCCTCAAATACGAGACCCATCTCGTGATTTGAGATGGCCTGAGGGGAGAGGTCGGATTTGCGGACACGCTGGACGACCTTGTAGAGCAAGTTGGCGTCGTTGAGCTGCCCGATGAATTCGCCGAACTTAAAGTATTCGAAGATCTCGCGGGCATCCTTGGAAAATCCCTGAATGTAGGACTCAAGGTTGGCCTTGATGCCGGCTTCGCCGAGGGTGGAGAGGTCCATCTTCGAAGTGTTGAAGAAGGAGAGACCGCCAGTGGCGCGGAGGAGGAGCTTCTCCTGCGCCTCCTCGGGCAGGTTCTGGGAGGCCAGCTTATCGACCATGATGAGCACGCTGGTCTTGCTCTCGGCGAGCACACCTTCGAGCCGACGAAGCAGCGTGAAAGGTAGAATGATGCGACCGTATTGGCTCTGTTTGAAGTCTCCGCGCAGGAGATCAGCGAGTGACCAAATAAAGGAGGCCAGATTTTGAGGGTTTTCGGACATGGTTAGGTAAATGTGCAATCCTGAGAGTCTCTCAAATCAGCGAGTGCATTGAGACGGCAGACTGAAAATTGGAAGGGGTGAGAAGTGAGTCGATCGAGGGGGGGGGGGAATCAAAAAATTGTGAGATACACCGGTGAATAGACAGTTGCTACAAAGCTAAATTCGCAAAATTGAAGCAAAGGCTAAAACTCAGGCAGAGATAGATTTGGGCAAAATTCCAGGTCCGCATCCGATCACCAAGGTTTCGTGTAGGGTATTCTCCCTAGAAAAATCCCTCGCAGCACGTTTGGGACGAATAATCTCTGGCTGGCCCTGCGCAGAATCTGCAAATCGAGGGGGTCATGTCGTGATAAGTGAATTATTGTAATTTGAGTCTCGAGTGATTTGATCAGGGGTCATGGCCCGACGAGCACGAGTTGAGTATCCCGGAGCAATCTACCACGTTATCAACC
>Ga0209491_10011337_pt1 | contig 10537 bp, 3 predicted proteins | sample BON02_FD_187213 | JGI IMG/M metagenome (GOLD analysis project Ga0209491, IMG submission 187213) | Freshwater microbial communities from Lake Bonney liftoff mats and glacier meltwater in Antarctica - BON-02 (SPAdes) (version 2) | ecosystem: Environmental > Aquatic > Freshwater > Ice > Glacier...
CATATATATATATATATATATGTGTGTGTGTGTGTGTGTGTGTGTGTGTGTGTGTAGGTATGTAGGTATATATATGTATATATATGCATCCGGTTAACCCTCGATAACATGTCCTCTGTTTCTGTTTCCCTCTTTCAGCGGAGTCTCGGAGGCGGTTGCGCGTGAGTTGGACGAAGCCGCCATATATATATATACACATATACACATATAAATATATATACATCAATGTGTATACATATACGTGTACATATATATACACATTTTTTTTAACTTCTGAACTCTTCTTGCGTTCCCCCTTTCAGCGGAGTTTCGGAGGCGGTGGCGCGTGAGTTGGATGAGGCTGCAGTCGCCGCAACCGGGTTAACCCTATATATGCATATATATATACCTACATATATAGATAAAGATATGTATTAGGTTACCCCCCCGATTGTATGTATTTTGTTTCTCAGTGGTGTCTCGGAAGCGGTGGCGCGTGAGTTGGATGAGGCCGCAGTCGCCGCAACCGCGTGGAGGCACCGCTCTGAACAGATGCGCGCGGAGGTGGCACACGGTAAGGATCCAAAAAGAAAACTTAAAACTATGACTTTATTAACACCAGCTTTCGAACATACATCTCTTGTCGCGACGGCGGGAACACCTTTACGCCTGAGCGTTACAGATTAGAGCTGAACTCAGCACACATATTTACAGGAGACAGGCCCCCAGCGACCCACACACAGTTTCTGGAGTTTTCTTTTTGAGAAAACAAAACTAGAGTGCGGCAAAAAGACACCGGCTTTTCGCCAGCGCCAGGCGCACAACGCTGTACGCCATGCCGCCCGCAGCAGGCCAGCCCGCAGTGCTCCAGGGCACAGAGCCCGGACAAGGGCATCTTCGCGGGTTAACCCGTGTTATTACTATTTACACACGCCGATTGGAGGCACCGCTCCGAACAGATGCGCGCAGAGGTGGCTCACGGTAAGGATACGATTGATAACCACACAAAAAGCGCACTCTCTATGCCGTTATCCCCCTATGTCTTTATGAGCACTATCCTTCTAAATCAACATCTTTACATGGTTTGCTATTTACGTCTGCAAACGTCAATGAGAGGCACCGCTCCGAACAAATGCGCGCGGAGGTGGCACACGGTAAGGATCCAAAAAAATCTAAGAAAAGGGAACTCCTATGCCTTTATTCACATAGCGTTCTAGATAAACATCTTTACAGAAACTATGAAACAAAGCCCTAACCCTGGTGCACGCGCAAACAATACTCTACACAAGTAACTAGGCTACCCCATAGGGGAGCCTGCTAGGCAGGGTGCGTGCGAAGCGCGCCCTTAGGCACGCCACGCACCGCTAGCCGCATACGCGGCTCCAGTGGTTTGCTATGAACGTCTATAAACGCCAATTGGAAGCACCGCTCCGAACAAATGCGCGCAGAAGTGGCTCACGGTAATATAATAAGAATAATAACTACAACAACAAAAACGCACCCCTATGCCTTCATTTATAGCAACATTCTAGATCAACATCTCAACAGGGTTTGGGTCAACCCGAGGCTAACAGCTCCGAACAAATGCGCGCAGAGGTGGCAAACGGTGAGCTCCCCCCCCTCTGTCTCTTACGTAAACGCTCCGGTGTCCTGGCTCATAACTCCGCCAATGATGATGTTATGCTTACCCCCACAGGATACCCCCCTAACACAGCAGCCAATATGGCCCACAGCACACACAGCACACGGCCAGCACTGCGGCCACACCGCGCTACCCCCAGGGTAGAAGACAAATCCCGCAGACGCGCCGACCCCACTCAAACGAACGATAGTAGTACAAAAGAAGGCAGCGCAGCCATTAAAGGTGCCCTATGCACCTAAGCAATTCTTACGACGTTTATCTTATGCAACGTGTACTAATTACTTTGGGGCTCCGACTCATAATGAACGACGGTTTCAGTTTCGACTCGGCAATCGCTTGTTCCGAGTTCTTTTGGGTTTCATGGGCAAATCGTTGGTGATCGCCGTCAGAAGCTCAACAGAACGTGACAACAAAATTCGCTCTAGATGAGCAAAGCGAACTTGCATATGGCGATTACTTATTAGCTGCAGGGCACCTTAAATCCGACCAACGAACGAGCTGCGATAACGATTGGATAGTTGTTGTGCATACTATATGTTTTAATCCATATATGTGTAGCCCTCTTTGCTATATTGTATAGTGGTAATAACAAGTAACTATATGCGTATTCTATCTATTGAAAGTCGAAAGCTCTCGACGAACCGTCGTCGGTTTAACCCCAATACTAACATGCTACAGGACAACGGGTTAACGCTAACTCACAAAGACGCCCGTCTCTAACCCCAAAAACAATTGTGTGTTAATCAGCGGCGCATTAACCCGAAGAATCCTCTGTTTTTTTTGTTTTGTGCGGGTTTACCCGCGTTAGAGACGTACGTTTTTGACACCCCCGTGTTTTTTTACTTATTCGGGTTAACCCGAGTTGTTGAATAAGTGGGTTAATCCCTTTTTCTTTTCTTTTTGCAACAGCGGCGAGGACGGCGAAGCGCTCGCAGAGCTACGGCATCATCAAGGGCGCCGTCGCGGCGATCAAGTGTCGGTTCAAGCGCATCTTTGGAGAAAAGATATTCCGTGCTTTCGGAGAAAAAGACGAGCTCTGAGGGTTCGGAATGGGCTGCAGATTAGCCTTTGCAAGAAATTGCAAGGCACAATATTGCATGGTGTATGGCGTGAAAACGGGGGGTCGGAAGGGGGTCGAATCGTGTGCAATAGTAATGCTATAGTATTGCAACCGTGTGGGCGATGCAGGTGGGAGGGGCAATACAATGAGAATTGATTCGTGCACAACAGCCTATGAGTGAAAGAATATCTTGTAAAGGCCAAGCTGCAGATGCACTGTTGACAGCGGCGAGGACGGCGAAGCGCTCGCAGAGCTACGGCATCATCAAGGGCGCCGTCGCGGCGATCAAGTGTCGGTTCAAGCGCATCTTTGGAGAAAAGATATTCCGTGCTTTCGGAGAAAAAGACGAGCTCTGAGGGTTCGGAATGGGCTGCAGATTAGCCTTTGCAAGAAATTGCAAGGCACAATATTGCATGGTGTATGGCGTGAAAACGGGGGGTCGGAAGGGGGTCGAATCGTGTGCAATAGTAATGCTATAGTATTGCAACCGTGTGGGCGATGCAGGTGGGAGGGGCAATACAATGAGAATTGATTCGTGCACAACAGCCTATGAGTGAAAGAATATCTTGTAAAGGCCAAGCTGCAGATGCACTGTTTGCGGCGACGAGGGTTGAGCACAGAGGGCTCAAGTGGTAGTGTCGGTTCAAGCGCATCTTCGAAGATATTCCGCGCTTTCGGAGAAAAAGACGATCTCTGAGAGTTTGTCTTTCTCTCTGGTTAACCGAGAGAGAGGGGCAAAGGGAAGAATCGAACCGAGGCAGAGATTGGCTATTCTATGTGTTCGTGCTTGCCCCCCTTCGCCCTGCGCTAGCTCGGGTTATAACGCGCAGGGCCAAGAGGGGCAAGCACGAACACAGAGAATCGCCTTTCTCTGCCTCGGTTCGATTCTTCCCCTTGCCCCTCTCTCTCGGTTGAGGATTCCCAGAAGCTGCCGCTTTTTGCGGCGATGAGCGTTGAGTTCAGGGGGATCAAGTTGTGGTCCAAGCGCATCTTCGGAGAGAAGATCTTCCGAGCTTTATTCGGAGAGAAAGACGAGCTCTGAGAGTTCGGAATAGGCTTCAGACTACTCCCCTAGTTACTAGCTAGTTACTAGGCAAAACCCTAGTAATGCCGTTGCTAGGCTAGTAATGGATTACTAGGCTAGTAACAAGCTAGTAATGCGCATTACTAGCTCGTTACTAGCTCGTTCCTGTAGTAATGCATAACTAGGGTGGTGCCTAGTAACTAGCTAGTAACTAGGCTAGTAGTCCTGCAGTGCAGGAGAGGCTCAAGTGGCGGTTTAAGCGCATCTTCGGGGAGAAGATCTTTCGAGCATTCGGAGAAAAAGACGAGCTCTGATCGCTCGAAACGGGCTGCAGACCGTCGAATCTAGAATATAAGACCACGGGGGGTTCGGAGAAACCCCGGGTAAACTCGGGTTTCGGAGAAACCCCGGGTAAACTCCTGACTCTTCAAGTAAAATGTATTGTTACTCCAAAGGGGGAGGTAGCCCAGCGCAGAAATTACCGCGGATTACCCCGGAGATAAACTCTGTGAGACCCATGCGGTAGATTCGACTAGCTGCCGCTGTTTGCGGCGACAAGCGTTGAGCACAGGAAGCTCAAGTGGCGGTTCAAGCGCATCTTTGGAGAGAACTAGAGAAGATATTCCGCGCACACGGAGAATAAAGACGAGCTCTGAGAGTTCGGAATTGGCTACAGATGCTGCCGTATGTATGTATGTAAAGATTCGGCGGCACCAGCTCACGCGCGTACACGCGCACACAGGCCTCGGGTTAACACGCCGGAGCTCCGGCGTGGCGCTTCGGGCCTGTGTGCGCGTGTACGCGCGTTACAGGTTAACCCGAGGGTTACCCTTAACCCGAACCCTAACCCAACCCGCGGTTGTGCTCGTGTGCTCTTTGTATATTAACCGGCTGTGTGCTGTGCATATGTAAATACTATGTATGTATGTATGTCAATATTCGGCTAGCTACCTGCACACGCGCGAATACGCGCACACAGGCCCGCAGCCCGTGGCGCTACGCCAGAGCCTCGGCGTGTCCGCAGGCAGCACACCGGATGGCTTGTTCGTTGGCAGGCACTCCACACAGACCACCTTAGGTAGCCCGTCTGTGTTGTGAATGCGCACATTGATGCGCGATGCGCGCGCGTGTGTGTCTGATTCTGTGGTGTGCTGTGCTTTTGTGACTGTGTGTGTATGTGCGCGTGCGTGTGCGCGCGCGCGTGTGTGTGTGTGTAAGTGAGTGGGGTTTTTTGAGCGGCCACATCGCATCTGTGGTCTGTGGCGATGGTGAAGTTCTTCCCCCGAAGCGCGAGAAGGACGATCATCGGGCCCTGTGACCACGCGTATAATAGGTAGAAGTGAGTAGAAACTGGTGGAGGGTGGGGCGTGCTGTGTATGTGCTGCTGTGGGCTGTGTCTCTGTGCTATGGTTATGATAATAACGGTTATGGTTGTGTAATATACTGTGCGTGCGTGTGATGTCGTCTACTATCGTCATGTTATGTGTGTACACACATATTATTCGGATGCGGGCGGCGAGAGAGGGAGAGAGAAAATAACATGAGTTGGGACGTATACACCCCCCCAAGCCTGTGTCGCTTCGCGATGCAGGGTTTGCTACCCTTGAGGTGGCGCGCGCTGGGATCGGCTTCTCCACATTGCCCCCGTGTGTGTGTGGCTGTTACACGGGCGTGTGAGGATTTGTGATTGATTGGTTACATTTTTAGATAGACTCAGGCTCAAATTGCGGCTCACTCACGACACTGCTCGACCACACCACACTCACACGCACGCCCCCGCCCCGCCCCATCAACAGACACACACAACACACGACAACGATTCCGTTTTAACACGGAATCGCGAATCGTTGAGCCCGCGATATGGCCCGGTCGCGTTTTTTTGGCACTTTTTTTTTACTCTTCTTTCGGCAATTGACAACGGACTGATTGATTTTTTTATCCTAATAATTTAGCCTGGAACTGGAACGATTTCGATTTAGAAAACTCACTCGACTATTACGCAGGCAGCAGCCGAATGACTGAAATGACAAATAAAATCCAAACACAAACACCGCCGTCAGGGAATCGGGCTAAATAACGGAACGATGTCGATGTAAAAATACGTAATTGTTATTGTTGTCGTGTTAATATTATGTTATTATGAGTATAAAAAGAATAATAATATGACGAACAGCGCGCCGGGGTTATATTTATATATAGTATAGTGATAGTGAGTAGCGCGTCTCGTATAGCGGCTTTATTTGAGAGTCTGGTGTATATAGGGTACGTTACGTTAACCCGGTTATTAACCCGAGCACATACATATATTATAATTATAATATTCTCTCGCTCTCGATGAGGCGGCGCAATACGCAACTACCGTCCGGCACTACAGGTACAGGTGTGTGGGTTCATAGTGTTCACCCGAGCTAGGTCACGGCACCACCGCCCCGGCGTCAGGGCGTCTCAGGATTGGGATCGGAACACTGCCCAGGATTGGCGGCCGAATTTCGGTCTTCTCAGGATTCGTTCGCCAAATACGGTACGCTCAAGATTCGCCATCCAAATACGGGAGTCTCAAGATTCGACATTTCAAATCGGACTTCTCGAGATTGACGTTTCAAATCCCGCGCTCTCAGGATTCGATGAATTTGACCGGCATTCGCGGGATTGATTGAAACCTACTCTATCAGGATTGAGATGTTATTTTTCAAAATAAAGTTTCGAGTTTAGCAAGATTTTAGCCTGTTTTAAAAATTTAGCCTTGTTTCTATTTCGGGCTCCACCGCCCCCATATTATCCTCCGCTTGTAGAGAATGCATCGCGTCACCTAAAGAAGGCCCTGTGCTGCGGTCCTGGTAGTATAGGTCGTCCACCCAGCAACTGCAACTGTTCAAAAAGGAGATACGTGATTTTCGCTCATCAGGTTGAGGTTAAACAGTTTGTGAACAGTGATGGCACTGCTGACAGTGGTTTGAACCACCGCAACCGCATTTGAAAAGTTGAGATTTTCTCCGGAAACTCTTCACAGCATTTTCAGAAACCAAGAAGTTTCAGAAATTGTGCTCTAGTTTTAGTTTAGTGACACTGTGTTTGTGCACCGTTGAACACCTTGAACAGTCTTTAACAGTCGTTAATCACACACGTGACACGTGATCGTGATGAGACACTGTCGTTCAACAGTCAAAAGGAAACCTTGTTAACACCTTGGCTTTCGATTACTATGTCGTAAGCGCCGGAAATCTCGGTTTATCCTTAAACTATAGGCCCTGCTGAAAGCCCCAGCTCCAGCTCTAGCTAAGTAAGCTCTAACGGATAGCAGATATGCGAGATTCGTTCGAGGCTGTTGTGCAAAGCAGTGGCAGTCGTGCGGACTGGCCCATTGCGCGGTGCAGCAGGAGGAGCTGCCGGAGGCGCAGCGCGCGGCGCGCGGCGCGGCGGGGACGGTCCCAGAGCAGCGGGCGCAGGGCGCGCAGCGGCCAGTGCGTGCGCAGGCAGAGGAGATGCAACGGAGAAGAACAAGAAAGCGAACGCCGCTCGCCACGACGAAACACACCAAACAAGGCGGGCACCCGAAACAGCACGGGCGCTAACGGCGGGCAGGGGGGGGCACGGGCCCCCATGGTGTCTAGACAACTGTGCTAACAACAGCTGTGCAGCTGCAGTGAACACGACGGGGACAGGGGGGAAATAAACGACAATAAAATATCTTGTTGTTATTCACAGACGGTTTATATACAGATGGGACACGAGCACACACACGCACAGTAAACTGATCCGCGAGAGTGAGTGGCTTTGTTTGGGAGCCTAAATAGGGAGCTCCCTTGAATATATATCTAGGTGCTTGTGGCTTGTGGGGGCGAGTCGACGCCTCTGTTATTTGCCACCGCGCGGGGGGACAGACGGGCACACGGAACGCGGAGGCCGGGGCGTCATGGGCGTCGTCACTGTCCGCCCCCGCCCTTTCGTCTGCTGTGTGTCACCTCTCTCTCTGTGTCTGTGTGGGTTAACCTCGGCTCAGACGCCAGGCAGACGCTACACGCTACACGAGCATGGGCGCAGGCAGCGCAGGCGCACACGGCGCAGACACAGAGCAGGCGCAAAACAGCAAACAGCCACACGGACTGATCACCATTCCCAACCATTATCCCGTGTCCGTCCCTAACCGTTCCTATCGGCTATCGGTTACCGTACCGCGCACACGGCGCAGATACAGAGCAGGCGCAAACAGCACACCGCCACACGGACTGAACGGTTATCCCATCCGTCCCCAATCGTCCCCAACGGTTACTCCTTGCCCTTGACGATTTTGATCAAGACGATTTTGATCAATTCTTGGCCTGCATCTCGACCCACCGCATCCAGCCGTTCTTGCGCAGCTCGCACGCGGGGCACGCGTCGCAGCCGTAGCCCGTAAGAATGCGACAACAGATTGGATAGGGTTAACCCGAAGTCGAACCACTTAGGCCCACATGGCACCTTTAAGGTTGGGGCTAACCCGAGTTTTCTGTTCACGGTAACCTGCAGTCAACAACGGGTGCCTAGCCTGTCCTAATAGCATTGTAGAATGGGGGCGGCCAGATAAGGAATAACCGAATTGCAAATACAGGAGAGCATGCTGACGGTAAGAGATGGCGGCGCCTATCAACAAGAGGTGACGGCCCAAGGTTGTACGTCTAGCACATGCCACGACCCCGCATCAAGCCGAGTTGCGCCCGCATCCGCCCCATCTATAGGGGGATCGCGGTGCCAGCCATGCGACACTTCTGATGACGGCGAGCCAGCAAAGTGTAGCGGGGATAGGCGGGGCTTAATATTACGCGCCTGCGGTTCTACAGAGAGAAGCGGCCGCGGTACGAGGCTCCGCAGACGCGCGTGCCCCAACAGAGGTGGGAAATACAATAACCTCGGACTAACCCGAGATTGCATGGAAACGATCGTGGGTAGGGAGGGAAAAGGGGGGGGGGTCCGAGGGGGGTCTAAGCGGGAAGGGGTAGGGGGGGTCTGAAGGGGGGCTTCTATGTCGCCCTGGCCTACTCCGAGAAGAGATGCTCGAGCTGGCTCGCCACGTGGTTGCTCGGCGCCCAGCAGCCGGCGGACGAGAAGAGCTGCTGCTCGCCCGGCGCCGCGGCGCCGTAGCTTGAGGTGCTGGAGAGCTCCTCCTGGATGGCGGGCGGCAGCGCCGCGGCTCGAAACTGCATGGCGGGTGTCGGCGCGGCGCCCCAGCGGACGCGCTGCTCGTCCTGACCCCACAGGAAGGAGAGCGACTCCGCGGCGGACTGCGGGTCGGGGCTCCTCGACGGCGCCGCCTTGGGCTTGAGCATGGGCGGCGGCACCCAGCTGACGGCGAGGCCCTCCAAGCCGGAGGAGAGGTCGAAGAGCCCGTCAAAATCCAAGTCGTCGAGCCCCGAGTTGGCCGACGAGAGTGAGCGGCACGAGCCCTCCGCCCACACGCCACCGCACACCGACTCGTGCGTCGTCGAGTCGAGCGACGCCATGGTGGTGGGCGCGGCGGACCAGTCCCCGCTAGAGCGGCCGGGGCCGGTCACGTTGCGCAGCGGCATCGGCAAGTGGCCGGCGCTCAGGTGACCGCAAGTCATCGGCTGCAGTGAGGAGAGCGCCATCGGCGGCATCGGCGCGCGGCTGTGCATCGGCGGCATCGGCGGCGCCATCGGCGGCAATGGCGGGTACGAGTGGTGCATCGGCTGCTGCGCGGCAGGCGCCACGGACGCGTAGTCGTCGCGCGCGCCGAACGAGCCGGCGGCCTGCGAGAGCAGGATGGACTGCTCGAGCGCCGCCTTGGAGAGCTCGAGCATCTCCGCAGGCGTGGGTGGCGCGGCCTGCTGCGGGGCCCGCCGGGCGAAGACGTCGAGCAGCGAGGTGGGGAGAGAGAACGGCGGTGGCTGAAACCCCGAGCCGCTCAACGGTGTGAGCCGGGGCGCGGCGGGCGGCCCGACCCGGCGCGATTTGGAGGAGACGCTGACAGGGCCGACCCGCTTGTCGGCGCCTAACCGGCCCCCCTTGGCGTCGGCGGAGGAGGAGGCACCCCCCGCGCCCCGCTTGCCCTTCTTGCCCTCGGCGCCGGAGCGCCCCCGGCGCTTGCTCGGCTTGATGCGCATCTCGCCCCCCCCGTGCGCGAACTGGCACTTGTGACCGTAGGGGCACGAGCCCCGCGCCATCCAGTTCTGGCACATGACGGTCTTGTAGCGGAGCGCGTCCTTGACGATCTCGTCGTCGGCCGCGTCGGCGGGCGGCGCGACGGCGGGCGGCGCGAGGGGCTGGGGTGGGGGCGCGAAGAACAGGTCCCGGTCCCGCGGCGGCGCGAGGAATGCTGAGGTAATCATGGCGGGCTACGCAAATTTGGTCTGGATTTTTTGGAGCTTTTTGAGAAGGTCTGGGAATTTGCTATTTACAGAACGTTTCGGTTTCGTTATTTACCCAATTAGACTGATTAAGCACGCAGCCACTTGAAGTAATCAGCCAGCTTCATAGCAGGAATCCTAGGAGGGGGATTCTAGGGTCCAGGGGTTTATCCCTTTTTCTAACAACATTCGACAACATTTAACTTTTATCTATTTCCCGGAATCAAGTGCGAAAGCTCCTAAATTTCCGACCTGCTCACATCATCATCGGCCCGACCGAGCGAGGCAGGAGCCGGCGAGCGAGGAAGGAGGCTGCGCTGTTGTGGCTGGGCTTGCTGTTGTCGTGGACGCGTAGGCCGTGTCGGCTGCTTGTGTGCTTGTGTGTGTTGGGGGAGGGGGTACCCTGTGGGCTGTGGGACTGTAAGGGTAAGGATATCATCATCATCCCGGGCACCACCCCCCCCCCCCCCCCCCCCCCCCCCCCCCCCCCC
>Ga0209491_10011341_pt1 | contig 10531 bp, 14 predicted proteins | sample BON02_FD_187213 | JGI IMG/M metagenome (GOLD analysis project Ga0209491, IMG submission 187213) | Freshwater microbial communities from Lake Bonney liftoff mats and glacier meltwater in Antarctica - BON-02 (SPAdes) (version 2) | ecosystem: Environmental > Aquatic > Freshwater > Ice > Glacier...
GCGCCGCCCCTTCCTACAGCGCCGCTGTCACGGCGCCCGCCGCCGAGTTTCACCAGGCGGACGACCGCAAGAACAGCGACCTGAAACTGCCCGTCTTGACGAGCACAACATGACGGCGTGGTTCGTGTGGGTCGGCGAGATGTTTTCGTGGCTCAAGTGCGATGTCGGCACGTACATCAAGGCCTACGTCGGCAGCGCCTTGCCGCTGACCAGCGACGCGCTCTCGATTCACCGCGCCGCCGCCCACCCGTACCACGACGGCCCGCAGGACAAGTACCTGCTCCACTACATTGGAGTCCCACTCGTCGAGGTGAACGCCTACGCAAAGGTCCTCAACTTTACGCCGAGCAAGGCGGCGAAGTCCAGGCAGCTGTTCGCGCACGAGTTTTTGACTCGGGCGCTCGACCTGTCGACGCATGACCCACCGTTCTCGCTCGAGCGGGCTTGGTTTTCCTCTCCCTTTTTGTACTCGATCGTTAGCGCGGGTAAAGGAACCCAGATCTTAAGGAGCCAGCACGCGACGCGGGGGTTGTCGAGGTTCTTGAGCTGCTGTGCGATCAGCCAGTGCAAGTTAATGTTGGCCGGTGTAAAGCGTGGCGGGGGCGCCGAGCACGTTAACGCCAAAAGCGCGCAACGTCTCGACGATAGCAAAAGACTTTATCACCCACCGACCAGTTGAGCTTCGCGCCGCGCAGCTTGAGCGAGAAGTACGACACGGGCTGGGAGCCGTTGCCCTGGTCCTAGAGGAGCGTACCTCCGATGGCGTAGTCCGAGGCGTCAGCGTACAGCAGGAAGGGGGCGGCAAAGTCGGGGTAGAGGAGGCACGGCGCCGAGCAGAGCGCGTTTTTTAGCGCCGCAAAGGCGCCCTGTTGCGCGGCGCCCCACTCGAAAAACTGCTTGTCGCTCGTCAGGTCCGTGAGAGACTTGGCGACGTGCGAGTAGCCGGGCACGAACTGGCGGCAGAAGTTGGCCAGTACGAGAAACGACTGCACGTGCTTGACGCTCTTGGGGACGGGCCACGAGCGGACCGCGTCCAGATTCTGGGCGTCGGTAGAGAGCCCGTCGCCCGAGACGACGTGGCCGAGGAACGGGACCGAGCGGGCGCCGAAAACGCACTTGGACAGCTTGAGGCGCAGGTTGTTCTTGGTAAAGGCGTCCAGCACGTCGCACGCGCGCAGGCACGCTCTCCTCGAGCGTGGGCGACCAACAGATGCAGTCGTCCAAGTAAATGGCGCACGTCTTGTCGAGATGGTCCCTCAAACTGGCACTCGGCCGGCGCGTTGTTCAGGCCGAAAGGAACAACGTTCCACTGATACAGCCCGTTTCGCGTGGTGAACGCCGTGATGTGTCTGTCCGCGGGGTGCAGCTAGTGGAAGGCCTGCGCGAGGTCGAGCTTGGTGAAGTACGAGGAGCCGTGCAGCTGGTTCAGCAGCTGCTCGATGCGCGGCAGGGTAAACGCGTCTCGGAGGAGACGAGCATTGACGGCGCGGTAATCGACGACCATGCGGAGCTCGTCCGTATCCTTTTTCACCACGAAAAAAAGTAGACGGCGCCCACGAGGATGTAGAATGCCGGTAAAAGGCCCCGCTCTCGAGCACATGGAGCCAGCGTTTTAATGGCATCGACGTGCTTGGGCGGCGTGGCGTAGGGCACGTTGTAGACCGCCTCGGCGCCCTCCTAGAAGCGCAGGCGCATCTGCAGCACGTCCGAACCGGGGGGGGGGCTCCTCGAACGTAGGAGGAGAGAAGAGTGACAGCCGCTTGAGCAGCTCGGGAGGAGGGCCGCTACGAATGCGGGATCTCCGTTGACGGGTAGGACGCCGACGCCGGGCACGTTGAGGGGGAGCGCGAGGCCTGTGAGGTGATCCGTGGTGTTTGTTTTGGAGGGGGAAGGGGAATCGAGGGGGCGCGCGCGCAAAGCGGGAAGCGCCGCGCCGTCGGCCTCGTTGTTTGGCGGCGGTCGGGAGGAGGAAGGAGCGAGGGGGTGCGGGGAGGAGGGAAGGGGTTGGTCGAGGTGGCGCGCGCGCGAAGAATGTAGCGCCGCGCCCTCTTCCTAAAACTCCGCGTCGAGGAGGGGGATCAGAGACGACGCGTCGTCATGTTTTTGCCCGAGTGCCGCGAGAGGCGCAGCGCCGCCGCCTTTTTGGGGGGGGGCGCGGCGCCGTCGCTCGTTTGCGAGGGACAGGAAGAAAAAGGCGCGCCGCCGCTGTCGGCCGTCGCGCTCGAAAGCTATTTAAAATGGTAAATCACGTACTCACCCGTCATGGTGTCGGCGTTGGGGTTGTAGTGGGTTGCGAGGAGGCGCTCAAATTTGCGCATCGGCATGCACGAGAGCGATTGGGTTTGTTGTCGTCGTTCGCGTCGGCGAACGGGACGACGACGCGCGTGTTTTTCGAGTGGTTGACGACGAGCTGCCGCTCGGCCGCGAGGTATGCGCAGTTGCAGTCGTCGAGAATGCGTTGCCCCAGGATCAACGGGATGTTGATGGGGGCGGCGGCCCCAGGATCAGCGGTGGAATGTGGTGAAATCGGAGAGGGTGATCTGCACGTCGACGTACCCCTCGGCGCGCAGGCTTTGGCCGTTGGGCAGGTCGACGTTAACGAAAGAAGGTAATAAACTCAGCGGCGGTTGTGGCGGGCGCTCGGGACCGCGCCGGGCGGCGGCGGCGGCCGGCGCGCGAGAAATATGCGGAGCGAGCGGGATGCAGCATTTCGGACACAGAGAGATGCGGTCCAAGGAAGCAAAAAACCCTTTCTCGCGACTATCTCGAGCGCGCGCCCCCGACGCCCGCCGCTGCTCACCTTGAACTTAATAAGTGTGTGTGGAACGTTTGAATAAGTGTGTGTGGAACGTTTGAGTGCGGACGCGCTTGAGCGCGGCGCCGCGTCTTGGTCCTGGCGAGAGCTCGCGAGCTTGCGCGCAAACGCACAGGACAGAATCGAATCGAATCGAATTCGGCACAGAATCGAGGGCAGCGGCGGTCGACCAAGCGACGACGAGGACAAATCGCCGGCCGCCGACGAGGCAAAATCCACGACTCAAACCCGTCGAATGCGCAAACACACCCACCTGCAAGCCAAGTCAACCGTCTGCGGACTAGTCCGCTCGGTACCGATGTCCGGGGTGCTTGTAACACCCCATTATTTATTTATATATATTTATTACCACCCCGAATGTTTCGAGTGCAGCTCCCGACCCCCCACCGAATGCCCGTTCCGCCAAATAACAAAATCTCCCAGCGCGCGCAGCGCCCGCTCCGGAAATTGTAGGCCCCCGCGCGCGCCCCAGCAGCTACCGAAACCACCCAAACCATCGCCCATGGTCCGCGAACTGATACGTGAGAGATCGACCTCCTGACCGGACGCGCTGAATCAAATTGAATCGCTCCCGTGTGATAAAGTGTGATAAACATACATCCGAAGTCACGCAGTTTGACTTTTATAATCTCTGTACGTAGCGAGTTCAATGCAGATAGGAGGGTCGTGAGGTCTGTACGTTTCAGATACGCGTACCGCCATGTCCTCATCGATTGGTGTTTTATCGTATTTTACTCGTTTCCTGTCCCACACGAGCGACTAATTTCGTTTCACCTGTGAGTCCCCAGTAGCAGCTAGGCTGACTGCCGTAGGCTAGGGTGACTCAAGGGGTCTTTACACAACGTGTACCATGGGTAGCGTGTGTATACGGGGCTCATGACCCTCTCTGTGAGAGAGAGGGGGGGTGTAAAGGCTCGCCCCCGGCGTCGCCCTTCCAGCCCCAACGCTCCCCCTTCTTTATTCCCTCTCTCTCTCTCTTAGAGACGCTATGTGATACCCGTACACCCTCGTTACCCGTCCGTTCCGTCCCCGTTCGTCATCATCATACATACGAGTGTAACTCAACTGTTCGGTTGTCTATGAGCCCCGGCCGATCCACGGGTTGAGCCTCACAGGGGGGCTTTGTGCCCAAGGGGGGGGGACCCCCTTGGGGGGAATTTCCCCTAAGTGCCAAGGTACCCAGAGGGACAATTTTTCGCAATAAATCAAGCGTTGGGTCGCAGGGAAGCGCCGTTGTATGGCGAGCATTATTTTACTGCATTAGCCAGGAAATGCAGAGTGTGCCAAAACATGCGACGGTGCCCGGATCCCTGGCTTTGCGTCATTGCGCATATTTATGGTCGGGTGGGATACAGATGATGTGTGGCCAAATGTTGGTCGGCCGCACATGCCAAGGTCGAGGGGATTAGAGAAGAGGACAATTCAATGTCACATCATATACTGTTTGTTTGATCGTGATGGCCGAAAATAAGCCCGTGTTGTAAGGAGTGAAATTTGGGTGAGTTGGGGTATTCGGTGCGAGGTGGGCGCAATTCGCCCATAAATGCGTTTGGCCGGCTTACCTGTAGAATCGCACACGCCAAAGCCGATGACGTATAGCTTGCTCGTCTTGGCAACGAAAGGAGCCGTCGTGCCAGCGCCCGTGCCGCCGCCAGGTTGGGGGACAGCATTGGGGTCGGGCGGGCACACTTGGTTTGGGGTGCCGGTGCAACCCGGGAAGGCGTTGGTAGGGCAGCACGGTGCACTTGCCGCACATCCGAATTCCGTTTCGCCCGTGAAGCCCGTGTCGACGATAGGCTTGCCGCAAATCAGGCCGTCGGTCACAATGAAACGATCCGGAATACCCCTGGCATTGTACCTCAGGGTGTATTGTTCGCCAGGCACGACGTCAATTTCAAACGCCTGCAAGTTTTTATGTTTTTACGCGGGGCGGACCGCAGGTAATCAAGAGGGCGATTGTTCAGCAAGTCGGGTGAGCTATCAAGGGCAAGTTCTTTCGATCCCGTCGCAACGACCTGAATACTGAATCAACTGCAAACAAGCAACTTGCCTTCACCTGCTGGCCGACTTGAACGAACGTGTTGCATGCGAGACGCTCTGGAGTAAACACCGGCTGGTCGAATGCGTCGCAAATGCAAGTGGGCGTCTGCGTAGTCCCAAAGGGTTTGCACGTCGCGCCAGCAGGGCAGATGTTTCCGGCGGAACCGCAGCTGCAGGTGCCTCCAAAGCACGTGTTGGCGTCCTTGCACGTGTTGCCGCATGCGCCGCAGTTCTTGCTGTCGGTAGAAGGATCGATGCAGCCTGCGGGGCATGAGATGGTGGGTGGTGTGCAAATAGGAAAGCACTCGCCGACAGCGGCAGCGCCGGCGTCGCTAGTTTCGCCGGCGGGGCACGGCGTTTGTTTGGACCCGGCGCCGTCAACCGGGCCTCCGGTGCAGTAGCTGCCCGCGGTACAAAGAACGACTTTGCTGCCGTCGTAGTACGAGCCAGGAGGCACGACGCAATCCCCGATGACGTCGTTTCCGGTCGTACCCAAGGTCGTAGACCCAGCGGGGCAGTCGAGTTTGCTGAGGCCGGCCCCAAAAATGTCGCCGCCTGGGCAATACTGGTCGGCCGGGCAGGTGATGACCTGCTGGCCGTCGGGCTTGCTGGGGTCAAAGTATGTGCCAGGCTCGACGTAGCACGTCGCCGAGCCGGTCTCGCCGCGGGTGGTGGTCCCCGTGGGGCATTTGGTGCAGCGCGAGGCCGAGACGGGCTTGGATTCGGGAGCGAAGGAGTCTGCGGCGCACGCGGAGCAGGTGGCAGGGCTGCTGCCCTTGCCACCGCTCTTGGCAGCCGACGACGTTTTGCCGCTGCCGTCACCGTTGCCGGCGGCCTTGACGGTGAGCTTGCCACCGGTCCGCGCACTCCCAGCCGGGCACACGCACTTGCCCTTGTCGAGCACGGCATCGACGGGGCCCGTCGAACAAGCGAGGCAGTCCCGCGTGCGTGCCTTCTTGCCGCCGCTGCTGGTCGACTTGACGCACGTGACGCAGGCCGGATCGGACTTGGTGCAAATCTTGCCGGTCAGGACCTTGCTTCCGTCGGAAGCAGATTGTGTTTCCGCAGCATGCGCGACGGCCACGAGCGCGCAGAGGAGCGCAACGCTCGTGTAGGAGCGAGAGACGGCGACCATCGCAGTAGACGCCTGGCGAAAACGTACGAGTGGATCCCTTGAACGCGGTAAAATCAGTAGATTAAGTTTCGAGATGCCAATGTTTGCTGAATGTCACGCAGGCTGGGGGCTCATAGGCAGTCTGCTAAGAGACGTTTACAGGGCTAATCTTGTATATGACCTCGGAATCTTTCCTGTTCGAGAAGTCCCCTTCTCCTCCCTGTCCCAGTCCTCTCTCTTGAGGAAATCAAGGGGAGATGAGAAATCCCTAATTCTCGGATAAATACCCCAAACCAAGATACTTCCGTTCTACCGAGTATTTATCCTTTGGACCCCACTCAATCAGGAAAGTGGTCTAGTGCGAGTCCCTGGGGACTTGCACCGTGGGCAATGTTTGAGGGCAATGAAGATTTCAGGACGATGGTCGTAACGTAAAGCGCCGTGGTGCGCCACTCTGATTGTCGCAAAATCTCGCCGGCGCTGCTCGTCAGAAACAAGGTTGGAAGACAGCGCCTCGTCGTCGACTATCGAGCGCTCAACGCGCTCGCCGTCGACGACCATCTTCCCATGCCGGTGAGCAGACTCTCTCTTTTCGCCTGCGAGGCGCCACCCCGACCAAGGGGCTATCAATCTTCTCCCCCCTGCGGCACCTAGTCTCACGCGTTTCTGCGGACTCGCAAGGACCCCTGCGCCCATGTCAGACGCACGTGTGTGACGATGATGGCGCGGAGTTTAGGGATGTCCTTTGCCGGCGTCAGGTCCCCTGATCCGCTGGGACCACAGGTGAGGGAATCATTTTATCAAGGAATGAGCGCAAACGCACGTGTCACGTCAAGCACGTTGCCAAAAACACACCTGCGTGCTACGCAGCACAGAAGCGCCCGTGCATCTTGCAAAACGTCTCCGCCCCAAAAACTGGCGAAACAAGCTTGAAATCTGAGTTTGGTGACTGATGTTTGGCGTCCGTCACGCAGGTGCACGCATCGCGGCCAGCACGAGCACGCGCGTCGTCACCGTCGCCAGTTGCATTTTGGCCGAAGAAGAGGGTGTGCTCCAATTACCGTGCTTGTCAGACTCGCGGACGTCGGCCGGCGTTTTGGACGGGTAATAACTGCCAAATGCTTGGAATACCTCCCCCAGCAACTCTGAGGAAAGGCCGGCACCGGTCATCGTCGCCGCGACCATGCGTGCAGCCACAGCTTGCGCGTCGTTCAAGCCGATCGGGCCGCCCGCGAGGCTCGCTCGGGCTTGATGGTGCGTTAGCTGCGTGCCGGCTTTGGTCCCACGCGCGGCCCCGATGGCCTGCAGACGCGCGATCGCTGCCTGCAGATTGCGCTCAAGCACAAACGGGTAGGTTTGTGGGCATGCCCGCCAAGCGTGACGCGCCGCCGCGACGCAAAAGTTGGTCAGCGCATCCTCCCCGCGCACGTGATAGGCCGCGAGGTCATGCGCAGCAGCCGCGAGTTTCGCGGTCGCGTACCTTTTGGTTTGGGTGGTTGGAAGGTGAACTTCTTTTGTCAGTCGGGTCATGAAGGACAGCGTTGTGGAACGCTGTGCAGCTTGGTGAGAAATGGCTCTCAATCAACGCCCGCGGTTGCCCACCTGCCCAAATTGACGTGCCGACCGGCGCAGTACAGCCTGTTGTTGGCGTGATCGAACGTGACGCCGCAGTAGCCGTGCGCGCTGGTCGCGCGGGATGCCAAACACGGCGGCGGACATCGTCTGCGCAGCTGCCCTTCTGATCGTTGGTGGGTTTGGAGGCCACATATGTATGCAAGTCGTGCCAAAAGCGACTCAATGGGACGAAGGAGAAACATCAACCTCAGCGACTTGACGAGGAAACCCATCGTTGTTTCGTTGGACGCTCGACAATCGTGGCTTCATTATGGTTGCATCAGATTGCACGCCGGCAATTCCGAGGATGGGCCAAATCTGTCCGACTCATCCGTGACGTGTAAACAATTTGACTGTTTCATTACTTTCCAAAAGCACAGTTTGCATCGCCGGCAGAACTTGAAGAATCGAACACAGGGTCGATTTAAGCCGTGACATGATCACCGTGACATACATTTTTCATCAGCCGTAAGACTCGCTTGTCAGCAATCAGCAGGTTGGAAGACAAATGTGCTGACCGAGGCCGACGCAGCCACGCATCCAAATTATACCGAATGGCGGGCAATATTCATGGGCCTGCCCACCGTCAATGATAGGTGAGGCACAGGCCCCAGCCTATAAAGATCCCCTCGCTCGCTCGGACACTCGCTCCTACGCGCCGGGCACGTGCTGGGCACGTGCCGCGGGCGGATAGGCCGCGGATGAGGGAGAAGAAATAGGAGGAGTGGCGCCGCGCCGCCCGCGACGCCGGCTCGCTCCCTCCCTTTCGCTCTCGTCGGGCGGCGCCGCCGCCGCCGCCGACGAGATAAAAAGGCGCGCAGCGCCCTGACCGAGGGATGGATTCCTGGACACAGTACAGATTACTATTAGACACGTGCGACCGCGAGTATACTAATACTCGGGATATCAGTATCGCCAAGGCGATAGCTGTAACAACCAAGAGCCCGGGTGGACGCGCGCTGCTTGACCGCACGGGTGGACGCGCGCTGCTTTCTCTCCACGTGTGTGTCTAGGTGAGTCTTACGGCCCCGAGCGGCGTAGTCCTCCTTCAGTCAATGACAGTCGGTATGAGTTGGCGTGCTACTTGCGATGAATCGGGGTGCGGCTGGCTTTCGGACATGGATGTTGTTAATTATGGGTTCCCACCGCAGCCTGGTCAGGCCCAGTATGCTGCTCTTTCGAGGGAAACGTCCCTGCACTTGTCACAGGTGAACGCTTGGCCTTTGAGAGGGCACCCTAAACCCCAAACCCGGAGACCACCTTGGCGCGTCGGCCGGCTTGCGGCACGCGAGCGCGGACGCCGCCTCGGCCGGAAAGGCCGGGGCAGCGGGGCGCGCGGGCGGCGTGGGCGGCTGGGCGGCACGGCTGCTGTTTGGGGCTGCCGGCCGGGGCGGCGGCGCGGGGGTGGAAGACGGCGGCAAGGGCGCGGCCGCCAGCGCCTTGGTCGGCAACGACGAGGCGTTTTACGCGCAGGGCGGCGGAGCGCGCGCGGCCGGCAGCGCGCAGGGTCGCGCCACTCTGACGACCGACGCACACGCAGGCGGCGGCGCGGGCACGTCCGGCTCGTCCGGCGGCGGCGGCGGCGGCGGCGGCGGCGGCGGCGGTGGTGGCGGCGGCGGCGGCGGCGGCGGCGGCGGCGACGGCGGCGCCAACGGCCGCCGCCTGCGCGGCGGCGGCCGCGCCCCCCCCCCGCGACAACGCGCTCGTCGCCCACGTCGAGGGCGGCATCGAGGTGCTGCACCTCTACTCGGGCCGCCCCGTGTGCCGCGTCTCCCTGCCGGCTGGCCACGTCGTGCACGCCGACCTCAACGGCGACGGCGTGGTCGAGCGCGTGAGCGCGCCGCCCGGCGCCTCCGCCGGAGAGTTTGCGGCCGTTCTGGGCGGGGGCGCTGCGGCGGCGGGCTCGTCCGGGCCGTGCGTGGCGTCCGCGACCACGGGCGCGCCCAACCGCCGGCTGGTGTGGCGCCTGGACCTGTGCGCGCTCAGGCGCCCGTCGCTCGAGGGCATGGACGCTTGGATGCAGGGGGGCTCGGGGGCGGGGGACGGCGCGCTGGGCCACTGTAAGGGCTCGCCCCCGTCGCCGCCCTTTCCATCGCCAACGCCCCCCCCCTCTTTATTCCTCTCTCTTTCCTAGAGACCTGGTCGTGTTACCCGTACACCCTCGTTACCCGTCCGTTCCGTCCCCGTTCGTCATCATCATACATACGAGTGTAACTCAACTGTTCGGTTGTCTATGAGCCCCGGCCGATCCACGGGTTGAGCCTCACATCCTGGTTCCGACTCTTTCTTTTTCGGACAGACACCCCTCGGTCTTCCGCCGCCTTTCGTCCTCACGATGGCTCCTCGCGATCCGGCCCAACAGGGGTCAGGAAGCGAGGATGCTCCTGTCGCGGCCGGCACCCGCGCGGGTGTGGCTGCGGCTGCGGCGGCAAACTCGGGCGGCCCCATCGCGGCGGCCGCCGGCCCTTCTTCCTCACCTCAAGGAGCGCAACCACCTTTTTTCTACTCCGCGGTACACCGACCGCCCTGACAACCCGCACGCTCCCCAGATGGAGCTGCACCTCAAGGACCCGCGTGCCAAGCCCTACGCCCGCAAGCCCTACGCTGTGCCCCCGAAACACAGAAAGGTCATGGCCGCGTGGCTAGACGAACACCTGAAGAACGGCGACATCGTGCCTTCTTTCTCCGAGTGGGCCTCCTCCGTGTTCTTCATCGCCAAGAAGGGGACGGACGAGATGCGCCTTGTCGTGGACTACCGCGCTGTCAACGAGCGCCTGGCGAGAGACGCCTTCCCACTCCCGCGCGTGGAGGCGCTGCTCAGCCAACTCCACGGGTCTACGTTTTTCACTAAACTGGACTTGGCCGCAGCCTACTACCAACTCCCTCTCCGCAAGAGTGACCGCCACGTCACCGCCTTCAGCACGCCTGACGGCCACTACGAGTTCAAC
>Ga0209491_10011342_pt1 | contig 10530 bp, 10 predicted proteins | sample BON02_FD_187213 | JGI IMG/M metagenome (GOLD analysis project Ga0209491, IMG submission 187213) | Freshwater microbial communities from Lake Bonney liftoff mats and glacier meltwater in Antarctica - BON-02 (SPAdes) (version 2) | ecosystem: Environmental > Aquatic > Freshwater > Ice > Glacier...
GGTGGATCTGTTGTAGGTGTTGTGGGGCCCCTCTAGACATTTGGGGAGCTCAACAGCTACGAACTGGGTGTCTTTCGATCTTAATGTTTCTTGCTCCTCTTGCTGAGGTTACTCCTTAATAAACACTCTTAAATTAAAAAAAAAAAATTTACCGCTGCGAGTTCACCGCTTCGAGTTCACACGTGACGCAATGGAACCGCGCCCGGCGCGGCCGCGCCTCGTGAGCTTTGGAGCGACCAGCCCGGATGCAGACATTCACGGTAAAGTTTCTTTGTGACACGAGGCAAGATTTTCGTCTGCGCATCAGTGCTTCGCGCAACGACCCTGGTGCCATTTCCCTCGAAGACGTGTGCTGCAATGCGAGATGCACGAATGTTATTTTTGTGATAGGTGTGGCACTGGCATTTTGGTTCCAGGTGAAGCTCAAGCAGCAATGATGAAGGCCGGGATCGACAGCAACCTGCAATCACTGCTCATCTCCGCTGGCCTCGATCTCGAAACACTTCAGACATCTGCCCACGATAGCCAGTATCTTGCTTCCGAACTCAAAGACGCTGGTAAGATGTCATTTCCACGGGCACTGCTTCTTTGCTTCTTGTTAGATGCATCTTGGTGTCAGCTATAGCGCTCTTTGCCGTCTTCTCTTCCTCGTCTCCGAGGGCCTCACTCCTTGCACTTGCGGGACACCACGTGAAGGCCATATCCTAGATGGTCTCTGGGGACGCGGGATAGCAGGGAGAGTACCGCTGCACATGCTTACGGTGCCACAATTTTGATCCAATGTCTGCTGGCGCAAATGTTCCCTCGACTGTCTTCTCCTTTTTTGACCTCACGCGCGCCTTTTCTCCCGCGCGCATATTCTCTCGCTTGCTTTCTCAGGATCCTTGTAAGTCTCGCTGTGACACTCTCTCTTGCTCCTGCTCTTCCTATTGCTCTCGCTCCCATGCGCTCTCTTCTGTCTCCTCTCTCTCTTTTACACACTCCCTCTCTCGGATTGTGTGTTGTTGTTTGGGGCATGCATGGTGCAATCAAAACGAGTTATACCGGGTGCGCGGCGGCGAAGGGGCCCAGAGCTGCCGCGCGCCATAGGGTTACGAGGCGCACGGCGGCGAGGCGAGGCTGCCGTCAGGGTAGGTCCAAATGTGTGAAAAAAGAAATAGGGGAGCTCCCCTCGATGAACTCCCCGATGAACTTTTTCTTATGTATTTGGAACTACCCTGATTACGCGCGGCAGCGAAAATCGAGCAACACACCCAGTTTCGACAACTACTGCGACAAATACGTTACAACTCGCGTTTTGGTCGAGTTGCTGTACCGCAATCCAACAAGGATTGCGGTACAGCAACTCGACCAAAACGCGAGTTGTAAGGTATCTGTCGCAGTAGTTGTCGCAACTGGGTGTGTTGCTCTAATTTCGGGCTCATCACATTTCTCAAAAGTCAGCTCTTTAGCCATTTTCAGCTCTGTAGCCGCAAGTCGACACATTAACAAAAAAGAAAAAGGACAAATTGATATGATAGGTTGACGAAACCCGGAAAAAAAAATGGAAAAATTGGACAGTGTGACTTGACATGAGACGCCGCAGTCCCGACTATTTGAAATTAAAAACATATGTGAAGATGGCGAATTCATCCGTGAATGTGTGCATGTGTATTGGTGTTGCACGTCATGCTTGTATTGGTGTTGCACGTCATGATTGTGACTGTTTTATTTTGGCAGGAATTGACACACCGGGTGACCGAGTCAAGATCATCAATATTGTCCGGTCTTCTGTCCGGGAAACTGTGTCGGTCACTGCGCAAAATTTTGGGGGCGATGTTCAGCTGCAGTCTTCCGTGGTGTTTGAGAGATGAGACAGAATGGCGTCGCGAGCGCCGGCGCCGCAACTAATCCAGTGGTCGGCTTCATCAGGTCGCCCTCAATCAGGTTTTGCTTCACATTTTTTCGTATCCCTCTCACATGTTGCCACACGTTTTGTCCTTCTCCTCCATGTGTTATCCACACATTTTCTCGTTCCTGCATTCGCCACATGTTTTTCCTGTCCCTCGTATATGTGCATACACATTTTTTTTTCAAACACATTTCGCCAACACAGTTGTCCACACATTTTTTTGTTTTCCCATTTTCTGATCACATTTGTCCCCTCCCTGCTTTTCCCTTTTTTTCACCCTTCTCATAAGAACGTGTGATTTCTACATGATGATATGAAGTCTTGAAATTAGATGAGTATGTACATGTGCATATATATGAGTATATGTACCCATTCATAACCGGCTTGACTCTACAGACTTCAAATCATCATGTAGAACTCACACGTTCTGACACATACATTTGCAAACACATTTGAGCTGGCACACATATCATCAGTGACATGTTCACGCACATTTCCCCTTCACACATGTATTCACGTTTGTTTATGTTTGAAAGTATCTGCACACACATTTTCCCATGTTACTCATGACTTTCCTGGATGCTCACCACACTCTTTCTTTTTCTTTCTTGCGCTCATCCTCAAATATCAGCCCCTGGAGTAGTGTCCGCTCTTGCGGATGCTAACAACGCGGCTCAAGGCATTGTAGACAAGATTCCATTTTCTTCATTTCCCGAGTTTGCACAGGTATACTTTCGCAAAATCAGTGCGCTACAAAATTGGCTGATGAGTTTAAACTTTCATACGCTATGCGGGTAGGAACAGAGCCCATACGAAAAAAATCCGGGTTGTGTATACGTATTTATGATTAGGGAATAATCATTATTCGGGAAATAACAAGCATTCTATTAAGGGATTAATTGTATTATGTCACACAGTATTTATAGATACGGAATGATATACAACCTTCATAAATAGGCATTACACAATCAAGTTTCAAGATTGGCAATCAAAAATCTATATGTGTGAATACGCAACCTTGTATAACGAAATCATATGCCTGGAAGTAATCCGTATTGGAAACTGGTCTGTCCCACGTGGTGTGAGGTAAACGTATGCGCCTCGCCGCCGCGTGACCCTAGATAAATTCATGCAGAGCTGATTTTTGAAAACTTTCAACAGGCAAAACTCAAGGATTTCGACCGTGACGGTGATGGTACTATCGACATCAACGAGATCCTTGCTGGCTGCGAAGCGCTGCAACGTGAAAAGAAAAAGAGTAAGCGCCTTATGATACTGTCGGCGGGCTTATTTTTCTTGTTGCTTGTCTTACTGGCTGCCATTGGAGGCCTCATGTTCGAAATCATTGAGCGTACCAAAGAATCCAACGTGGGCGGTGACGGGCGCATGGTTGTCAAGGGCTCTAACGCCGTGGTGCAGACTGCCAGTTCAGACTTGACGCTGGAAAATGGTGTTCTAGTAGTTCGTGGCAACGCAAATCGGCGCCGCCAAGGCTGCGGCGAAAACGAAACGTGTCCTGCTGAGCCCATCAAGACGGCTGCCAATTCGGAATTCATGGGGCTTTCGTCTCTTATGTCTGTCGACAATCTGGGCGAGATGAAGAATATGAAGATCGGACAGGGTAACTCCTTCATTCTCTTCAACGTCCTTGCTGTGGCTCGTTATGAGGACCCCACTGCAAGACACGGAAGTGTGCTTGTCCTCTACACCCATCTGGGCGAAATCATTCTCGACGGTACGGCAGTGATGTTCGAAGAGCGGCTTGCGAATACGTTTTCTCGGGCCGGCCTCCAGGTTGACCCGAGTACCAATCGGCGGCTGCTGGGAGTCGTAGATGTGCTCGGTATGTTCAACATGATCAATCGGGCAGCTAAAGACAATCCAGAACTTGATGGCGCAGGCCCAGCCATGTTGCCGACGTATTTCAAAGCCAACATCACTACGCTGGATTTGTGTGAGTACGAGGGAAGTGACACATACTGCAACGTGCCTGGAACTGTGGACAGACACGTTGACTGGGTGTCAGTCATGGGCTCCGCAACCGACATTGCCAAACAGGTGCGCGTGCTCGAATCACACCAGGAGATGTTCAGTATGAACATCAACAGTCAGCCAATCGGCGTGACCACCACCACCAGAGCGCAGTGGCCAGAACAGTCTATGTCTGTTGTTCAAAATGCCACTCACAAGTTGAAATTCCAGACTTTCAAGGGGCACCACTACTTTTGCACGATGGAAGAAAGCAACGAGCTGGCACAAGTCACACAGTCGCGAAGGAAACTCCAGCAAGTATCAGCACTGGCTAGACGGGCCGCTTCAGAACCTGTTCAAGGGCGTCAAGGAGTAAGTGTCGCCTCCCTCGGGTTTGCAACTGTAGATGACGTCTATTGCCAGCAGTTTGAAATTGTTGAGACTGGGTTTTTCTCTGGGCGGCGAGTCACGCTTTTTGAGAACTATGCCCAGAAACGGGTACAACGCATCGAATTTGAAATTTACATCTGGAGATTCGACAACCTCGTGCCCTTGGAAGCGAATGAGAGCCCACTGCACCCTGCAGATTTCGACATCGATTTCATCTTCGGGGATTGTGATCCCGTCAGCCTTATCCCCCCGCCCACTATTGCCGCCGGATTGACTTCTGATATCATCAAGGTTGACTCGTCATGGGGGACAGTCCAAACGAGACGTGCTGGTGCCCGACGCTCTGTCCCTTCCGAGAAGACGAAGCGACAAGGTATCGTTCACAAATCTCTCGAACAATACAAGCAGGACAAGCACAATTCAATGGTGTGGAGCGGGTTCAGCAACTCCACTCTTAGGCGCAGTTCGCAGAGCGCGAGTGCCACGCTGAGTTGCAGTGGCGGGTGCGGTTGCGAACCCCAAACAATGATCACCTCTGGTGCAATCTCGGACGGATCGGGTGCCTCAAACTACGCGAACGGACAGAGCTGCACGTGGATCATTTCTTCAGAATCTGAGATCAGCCTAACTTTGACCTCCTTTGATACGGAAGCGAGTTACGACTTTGTTAAGATTTCCACATGTGAAACAGCATCGTCGTGCATTGCACCCAAACTGGTCGCGTCCTTGTCAGGCAGTGATTCATCAGGGAACGTCTTTATTTCCACCACCGGAGGGTTACTAATAGTCTTCACGTCGGATTCTGGTGTGACAGCGGCAGGCTGGGCGGCGACTTGGAATATTCCCACTGCACAGTGTTCGGGCTTTGATTTCGATGCACCCAAGATGGGTATTGCGACGAATTTCGAGTATTGTCCTGCCCTCCATGCCGAGTTTGGTATGAGCGTCGACGTTGAGGCTGTGGTGAAAACGATTGAAGAACTCAAAGATGGGTGGATGGGACCTGTAATTAAACCATTGTGGCAAGCAATCGGAGCTCCAGAATGTCTGTGTCCAAAAATCTTTGGAGAGATGCTTGTCAAGGTTCCGTTTGCGAATCTCGAGGATGCTGAGGCGGGAGGCAAAATCTCGGCAACGTTTGACGTGGGGTGCTGCTTACAATGGTATGGACCAGCTTTTGGGATTGCTCCACAAGTAGGAACGATGATGGAACAACTTGGAACCTCCATAGGTATAGAGCTGGGGGTGGAGTTGGCAGAGCAGACAGAGACGTGTTCACTAGATGGGCGAGGTGAATATGGGCATTTCCCCAAAAATCCTTTCTTCTATTCAAAAGCAACGTTCAGAGCGATAGAGTCGAGCAAGCTCACCGAATTAGCTGAGGAGTACGAGAAAAAGGCCAAAAGTGCCTTAGGCGCCGCGACAACCGTTGGCCAATCCTTGGGTGGCAAAGTTTCAGACGCAGCGCCAAGCAGCCCTAATTTCAACGATATTTTTGGCGCGGTTCTTTCCGCGGAATTGACGACGTGTGTGCAAGATTTACGAAATGGTGTTGGATGTGAAAGTTGCAAAAAATATGTCCTGAACAACGCTGGCTCTTCGGGAGGCGTGATTGCTGCAGGTCAAGCTCAACTGCAAAAGACTTTTGGCAGAGATGCTGCTGCACAAATTGAAGCAAAAATTTGCAACATTCAAGAAATGACGGACCAGCTATATGCCATCCAAGCAGGCAATTACCTCAATCCTGCCGACTGGCTCAACGGAGAAATCCAAGATGTTATGGGTCAAGTTTGCACTGCGGGGGACGCTCGGGAGGAGTGTGCCTGCGTCAAGAAAGAAGAGTTTTGCAAAATTGGGACTGACGCAAGAGACCGGATTGCTGGTCGCCCTTGCCTGCCTGAGTGGTGCCGCACGCGCAGGCGTGCTCTGAGCTCGACCTTTCGAGATGGCCGACGCCTATGGCAATCTTCCAACCACGACAGTAGCCGAAGGTTTTTTTCGATATTTCAGGCTGTTGTCGCTATCGCTGTCCCTAGTTGCGATGGCTGCGATCCTTCTGAATGTCCCCAAAACCTTTTTACAGACACCTGCGTTCGGCTTTTTCAAGACCAGGCAGCGGCAGCAAGCGCAGCAACTTATGCAGGAGCCAATGCAGTTGCAGCCACCCTGATTGAAGTAGCAGAGCAAGGGAGCGCGCAACTAGCCTCTGCAGTAGAATTGGCGGCTACCACAGCGGTGGCGCAGGCGGTGGCGATGGCGCAAGCTGTGGACGATGCTGCCACAGAGGCCGAGAAAGCTGCATATGAGCAGGCGAAAGTTGCATATGAGCAGGCACAGCAGGTCGTTGCGGAAACCACAGCACAAGCCATCAAATTGTCAGCAGAGGCCTGGGAAGCCCGGAAATTGCTCTCTAGCGCCCTTGATGCGCTCTCAGGGCAGGTCGATAGTGTGTGGGGAGACATAAAGGGCGGCTTGACAGTGGAGGCGACCGGATGGGCCAGGACCATTCAAGCGCCTACCCTCCGTTGTCCTGATAAAAAGGACTCTTTCTCACTGGGCCTAAGTGTGGTGATGGGAATAAGCGTCAAGGCTTTTGGCTTCGAACACGATTGAACTATACAGATTATCCCAATTCCCAACGGCGCAGAAAATGGCTTCCATCCCGTCTGCGAGAGAACTTCGTACGGTTACAACATGGAGAGTGAGATTGGTCAGTTCCTTATGGTAGATTTCCCAGATTTCCAGTGCTTACGTGGCGCCCCAGCAGCTGGCACGAACAGTTTCACATGTGCAGATGACTACACACAGAAGACAGGTGGCAGTAATCAGTGGTACCAGGTTGGCGGCAAGGGTGGTGGAAACTCTGTGGCCAATTGCGCAGAGTGTGCAGCCCTCTGTAATGGCTTGCCCGCCACGGAATGCAAAGCATATGAGTGCAGCACGGCTACCAACAAGTGCGGTCTGATGAGCTTTTTAACTCCCGAAACTGGACCAACAGCCGGCAACATCTTCTGCTCCAGGGACGCTTCATTGAATGCGCCATGCGAACTGGGGTACACGCTCAAAACAGGTAGCACAGACAACTGGTACTCCATCGCTGGGCGTGGTGGTGGGGAAACTGTAGCCTCGTGTGAGGTGTGTGGCGACCTCTGCACCTCGTACGATGCGTGCCAATCGTATGAATGCAGCTTGTCTAGCCGCAGATGTGCATTGATGCCCTTCTCTGAGCCGAAAACTGGTCCCTGGTCGTCCTTTTTCTTCTGCTCTAAGCAGTGAGATCTGAGGTAGACTGCTGTCACGCAAGTGTGCAGTGCGTTGCAGTGAGTTGCAGTGTGTCGCAGTGTGTCGCAGTGAGATGCTGTGAGTTGCAGGGTGTTGCAGTGTTTGGCTCTGTTTAGTAGTTTAAAGATTTCAAATCAGCAAGACGTCAGGACAGTGTTGCAGTGGGTTGCAGTGTGTTGCAGTGTGTTGCAGCGTGTTGCAGCGTGTTGCAGTGTGTCGCAGTGTGTTGCAGTGTGATGCAGTTCGTTGCAGAGTGATGCAGTGTGTTGCAGTGTGATGCAGTGTGTTGCATCTTGATCAAGCCCGGAAGGTATAAAATGGGTGTGGAGAGGGGTCTCACGCATTACAAGGGGGTGTCGCAACGCACTGCAACACACTGCAACACATTACTTACAGTGTGTTGCATTGTGACGCGGTGTGTTGCAGCGTGTTGCAGTGTGTTGCAGTTTGTTGTAGTGTTCTGCACTGCGTTGCAGTGTGATGCAGTGTGTTGCAGTGTGTTGCAGTGTGTTGCAGTGTGATGCAGTGTGATGCAGTGTGTTGCAGTGTGTTGCAGTGTGTTGCAGTGTGTTGCAGTGTGTTGCAGTGTGTTGCAGTGTGTTGCAGTGTGTTGCAGTGTGTTGCAGTGTGTTGCAGTGTGTTGCAGTGTGGTGTGTTGCAGTGTGTTTAGGAGGGTGTCGCGCATCTCAAAGGCCATGAAAGGATGTCGCAATCAAGAAAATCGTGATGGGGGGAGGAAGTTTAATAATTGGGATAGGCGGCAGCAATGTGGATGAACAGATACATACATACATATGTACACACACTCGCACGCACATACGCATACACGGTATGTCGAGTGAGATGACGTTGAATTAGTATACAAATACAGGGCAATCTCCTATTTTCTCTCTCTCTCTCTCTTTCTCTCTCGTTCAGTTTCAACAAAACTGCCCTCTCTTTTCCTGTATCCCTCTGTTCTGTGAGCCCTTTTTATGGATAACACACACCAACATGTATATGGCACTGCAACACACTACAACACACTGCAACACACTGCAGCACACAGCACTCTCAGGCTCCCAGGTTCTGTCAGTTCTTTCCATACAAGCCATCCTATCAAGTCAGCGTGTTGCAGTGTGTTGCAGTGCGTTGCAATGTGTTGCAGTGTGCTGCAGTGTGTTGCAGATCCTTATTCAATAATGGCCTTCTTACTACCATCAATTCAGTCGCCTTCCAACCGTGTGTGTGTGAGAAAGAGAGTCCGTGAGAGAGAATTACTGCCCTGCACCAACGTACACAGGCGCAGGTGTTGTCCTGATCTGTCATTTCCACAATACACGCTCAAAAAGGGCTGTTTTTCCAGCACCAACGGAGCCTCTTTTATTAGAGTTCAATTTCTTGCTTCTTTGCAAGAGCAAAGTACGCTCTAGGCTTGCTGCTCCGCTCGTTGCGAGCATATTTGAGTTTGCTTCAATTCGCAAGAATGTCACGAATGTGTTGCAGTATGTTGCAGTGTGTCACAGTGTGTCACAGTGTGTTGCGGTGTGGTGCAGTGCGTCGCTGTGTGTTGCTGTGTGTTGCCTGGTTCCAAATTACACGAACGCGTTGCTGTATGTTGCAGTGTGTTGCAGTGTGTTGCAGTGTGTTGCTTGGTTCCAAGTCACACGAATCAAACAAGTAACACGAATGAAACCCGTCCCGGATTCTGAAGAATGACATGAGTCCTTGCTCATCATCTCCTTCATTCTGATGCAATGTCACATGGTCGAAAGTAGCGCATACTGCAAAACATTGCAACACACTGCAACGCACTGCAACACGTTGCAATACACTGCAACAATGAAATGAGTCATGCATCACAATGCAGTGCCATATGGTCAGGAGTCGCTGTTGCAGCCACATCTGCAGTTGTACCCACGTCTGGTGTTGCACCCACGTCCGCGGTTGCACCACAAGACAGTGTTGCACCCAGACGTCTGGGTGTTGCACTGAGCGTCGGTGTTACAGCAACATCCGGTGTTGCAGCAAGACCCAATGTTGCAGCAACATCCGGTGTTGCAGCAACATCCGGTGTTGCAGCAATATCTGCTGTTGCAATGAGAGTCGATGTCGCAGCAAGATTTGGAGCCACCATCGGCGCATGCTCACTTGTTTGCGTGTCTGGTTCCAGTGTGTCGCAGTGCTCAGTTCCTTCTTGTTGCAGTGTGTTGCAGCACTCAGTTCTTTGCGTGCTTGCCTCTGTTTCCGTGTCCGTGTCTGTATGTGCGTGTGCTTGCGCGCGCGTGCCTGTGGTTGGCAAAGGGGCAAGGGCGCATGGCAGGGCGTTGGCCGATGACTTATCGCACACGGCGCTGCTGACTGGCACTGTTGCAGCCGTTGCAGCTGTTGCAGTTGCTGCAGTTGCTGCAGTTGTTGCAGTTGCTGCAGTTGTTGCAGCCGTTGCAGACGAGCAAGGAGCACGCACGGTAGGATCTGTGCATGATACAGCAAGGGGGTAGTCCTCCTTTGGCCTTGAGTGCCTTGTGTGCGTTGAATGGCTTGTGTGCGCTGTGTGCGTTGCGTGTGTGGCATGTGTGGCATACGTGCCGGAGCCCTCCTGTGGTCCCTCTTCACGTGACGTAGACCTCTTTTGGCATGGTACAGGGCTCTTTTGGCGTGAGATTGGGCTCTGTTGGCAGGACAGCAGAGAGGCGAGGCGGGGAGGCCTTCCGAGCAAATCATCGAAGCTCTCTAACATTTGCGACACCTGCGTTTTTGTGCGGTTGATCCGACGGCATAGATTAGACACACGTGACACACACACGACACACACACCACACAAATATGACACACACGTTGCAATTAGTCTTGGCGCAAAAACGAATGAGCAACACACTGTAGCACACTGTAGCACACTGCAACACACTGCAACACACTGCAACACACTGCAACACACTGCAGCACACTGCAACACACTCCAGCACACTGCAACACACTGCAACACACTGCAACACACTGCAACACACTGCACCACA
>Ga0209491_10011343_pt1 | contig 10530 bp, 9 predicted proteins | sample BON02_FD_187213 | JGI IMG/M metagenome (GOLD analysis project Ga0209491, IMG submission 187213) | Freshwater microbial communities from Lake Bonney liftoff mats and glacier meltwater in Antarctica - BON-02 (SPAdes) (version 2) | ecosystem: Environmental > Aquatic > Freshwater > Ice > Glacier...
CGGGTGCAAATGCAAATTTTGACAAGTAGATAGTCGTGTTGAGCATAGGCCTTGTGATACTGTATGAAAGTATGGACATCGCGAAGCCAGGCCCCAGAGGGCCTTGAAGATGGTATTTTTTGATGCTATATGCGGAGTACTATGTTCGGGGCAATGTGTGTGGGAATATTTGACAAGAATAGATTGATATCTTATAAATACCAGGTGACTTTTTGTGCACAGTTCAGTGATAATACACACTGCTAGGCACGTGTCTATCAGTGGTCGATTTCTGACAACGAATTGAAGGAATCATGGCGAATAATGGCAATACATACTACGACGCGCAATACCTACACACCGTCATTGTCAAAGGATGTTCGCCAGACATGCTGCACAAGATGGTGGAGTGCACGAAGGACTGGTCTACCACACAAGGCAAGTTCGGTGATGTGTTGGACGGCGAGCCCAAACTTATCCCGGACAAGCAACCCTTGCCCAGGTCTGTGTCGAATAGTGACAAGAAGAGCAAGAACGTGGCGTGCATCATTTATGTCAACTTTAAAGAGGCCTGGCCTTTGAAACACTTTGTGCAGTTTGTAAAGGAGAAGGCTATGCAAGATAAGTCGCCCATGTACTGCATTCCGCAGAACGACGCGAAGAAGAGTATGCAGACGCTGTATCCCATCAAGATACAATGTGACAACAACACACACCACCCCGACCTGCAGGCGTATTTCGGGCGTTATGGCACTTGCTACATTCACTACAGTGCCAGGAATGTGCAGCATATTTACGTCAACTACGAAAACTACGAGCATGTCGAGGAAGTCATGTATGATTTCTCAATGGGCACGGTGTGTCCGGCGTCGATGGAGGGCAAGCCATTTGTCATGTTCCGCGTGCAAATCTCAGTGGTTATGGAACACTTGTGCGAAATGCAACGCGAGCATGGCGAGATGTTCACGCGCGAAGGTATGGTCACTAGGGATGACATCGAGAGCTACTCCAGCTCGTGCGACGTGCGGTACGATCTTTCAGATGTCATTGAAATCTACAAGCCCCTTGCCAAAACGTCGTATGGATTCGAGTTTGACGAGGAGAGGCAGTGCTTTATGAACAAGATGTTGGACCAGGAGGTGGCGGATGGTATCATTGCGCAGATCCACCCTGGCGAGCCTGAGGCGCCCGCGCACACCACGGCTGCCGAGGTTGTCAAAGTAGAGCCGCCAGAGAAGGATGTCGGCAATGAAATGTTGGAGTGCACCAACAAACGCGCCTGGGCCCAAGTGGCGGCGCTCAACGTGCATCAGGGGGAGGCTGTTTTGAGTATCAATTCTATCCCGTTTACGACCAGCACCACACAGGAGAAGCGCAACAGTGTGAAGGCCAAGGGCTGCGAGTCTGCTGCGGTTGCAAAGACAGCCACGGGGGTGCAGACAAGAGTTCCCGCGCCGGTGTCTGTGTCGTCGTCCGTACTCGCATTGGAAGCATTGCCTGTGAATACCAGCGCAGGTGCGTCGGAACATGTCCCAATGACATCACTTGAATCTACTGAGGACCAAGCCAAAGAGGTGTTTGAGAGTAGTTCTGTCGCCACCGGTGCACCCGCTGCAGCAGGCGCTAGTGGCCCAGTTGTCATGCACACTGCAAAGCCCGTGCAGAGTGCTTATCAGTTGCCCACAACTGTGCTTGCCCATACTATCCCATCTCGTATGTATCAGATGTATCCTATGCCCCCGATGCCCCCGATGCCCCCGATGCCCACCATGCCCCCGATGCCCACAATGTATCCATTCGCTGCAAGTACACTAGGAATGTATCCCATCGAGCAGCAACAGCATATTCTGCAGCAGCAGCAGCAGCAGTTCATGCAACAGGCAAATCATACCTCTGCTGTGAATTCCGGCGGCATGGTCGAGGGACAGCATGGCGCTGCCGTGAAGAACGAAACTGTCTTTGACCGAGTTGGAAGATTGGAGTGTCTGATGGGCACTAATATCCAGCGCAATGGCAGTACTGATATGCTGGATCTCAAGCATCGTATCAAGTGTCTTGAACTCGAATGTGGCGTGCACTCGACCAGTGCTGGCTATGTCATTTCTCGGATCATTTTCCTGGAACAACAGTTGGGTTGGTCGGGAAAGCCTGCTGAGGGTGGGGGTCAAGAGGGTCTTTAGGCGAACAAGACACCTGTAAAAAGGCCCCGCTGGGGCCTACAGGGCCTCATGGGGTCGGTGCGTGATACGCGTTTTGCTGCCAGTGGCCTCGGTTTCACGGTGAGGGCATAACGTGGCTGGCTGGGTTACTGTGAGAAAGAACTCGGAGAGAGAGCCTTTTGTATTCTAAGCACATTTCATGGGCTACGCCGAGAGCACCGGTACACTGTGCAATGCACTGAGCAATGCGTTGTATCTTGCGAGTTTAGAGAATTTTTATTTTTTATTGTAAATCTTGCTGATGTTGCTCCTGAATAAACACTTGTAAATTTAAAGTTGTCAATAACACGGTCCACAACACATTTGCAAACCACCGTAAAATTCCCTGCAATGTACCGTTTATGTTGCCTACGCGGATGCGTTTTTGGCTGCTGCCCTCATGCGTGTCATATGTGCTGCTGTGTCTATCCCTGCTGCTGCTGCTGTGGGTGGGCATAGGTCCACCCTTGTTGCTGCAAGTGGATCTGTCGTGGGCGTCTAAACATTCGAGGGCTCGACAGCTCGTGGGCGCCGCCAAGAGCGCACTCTGCAATGCTCTGTGAAATGTTTGGGAGAGCAAAGGTAAACCAGGTAGTGCATGTAGTAGTAGTGCATGTAATGAAACTCAGACTTAGTCAGACTCGACGTGCTCGCGGTTCAAGAAAATAATGCAATCGCCAAAGAGTAGGCGGCATCCATGCATCATAGGGAAATGGTAGTGTACATGCATGTTGTGCAGCATGTCATTGTTCTCGCTGCTGGCAACATAACATTCGCAATCGGCGTTGCACCACATAACCTCCACTCCGTATGTTCCGACAGAAGCGGCTGCATCGCGGTTGTTGCCCCAAAGCGCATCAATAATGTCAGGAAGCGCGTGTTCTGTTTTGGGCTGGATTACGCGGACCTTGAATTCCATAGGTCCCATCATATCATCGTGGTGTGTGTATCCGTCGTAGTTGCATTCGACTTGCCACACACAACGATGATCCCGCTGCTCCGGCGACAGGGTGCACGCTTGCTTGTAGACCGACTCCAATGTCCTGTCTTCACCCGAAAGCATAATTGTGCCAAGCAACCTGCCCTTGCTCATTGATGCACTGCGGCGGCTGTTTCCTGATGCCTGGTATGCTTGTATGTCACAAGTTGATACGCACTGGATGACACTGGATACGACCCTTATCGCGGTGTTTGTCAGTTCGTGCATTTTTTCAGCGACTGATTTTTGACCTGTGTTTTTTTCGTTTTGGACCACCCAACTTTTTTTTTCTTGTTTCTATATCTATATAATGTGCGGGTCGTGTGCGGGTGATGTGCGGGTCATGAGCGGGTCATTCATCATCAGATGAAACTAGATGAATGTGCGGGTCTTGTGCGGGTGATGTGCGGGTCATATGCGGGTCATCCATCAAAATTATTATGATATGATATGAATGTGCGGGTCGTGTGTGAGTGATGTGCGGGTCATTCATCAAGTCGAATTTTTGTGGAATGTGCGGGTAATGTGCGGGTCATGTGCGGGTCATGTGCAGGTCATGCATCAGATGAAATTATGTAGTTGAATTTGCCCGATGGGGGGCCCCCGTAGCAGACCCTAGAGGGCCCCAATAGCAGATGTATGGTTTTCGTTTGTCATGAAATCATAATTGACTGGTACAAACACCAGCAGCTGGGTTTGCCCGACGGGGGCCCCCGGAGCAGACCCTAGAGGGCCCCAATAGCAGAATGTGCGGGTCGTGTGCGGGTAATGTGCGGGTCATCCATCAAATGAATGAATTATGTAGTTCTAGTTCAATGTGCGGGTCGTGTGCGGGTAATATGCGGGTCATGTGCGGGTCATTCATTAGATGAAATTTTAAATTACGTAGTTCAATGTGCGGGTCGTGTGCGGGTAATGTACGGGTCATGTGCGGGTCATTCATCAGATGAAATTATGTAATTAAGTATGGTTTTCGTTTGTCACAAAATCATAATTGACTGGTACAAACACCAGCAGCTGGGTTTGCCCGACGGGGGCCCCCCGGAGCAGACCCTACAGGGCCCCAATAGCAGATGTATGGTTTCGTTTGTCATGAAATTACAATTGACTGGTACAAACACCGGCATCTGGATTTGCCCAATGGGGGCGCCTGGAGCAGACCCTAGAGGGCCCCAATATCAGAATGTGCGGGTCATGTGCGGGTCATTCATCAAATGAAATTAAAATAAATGTAGTTCAATGTGCGGGTCGTGTGCGGGTAATGTGCGGGTCATGTGCGGGTCATTCATCAGCTGAAATTATGTAGTTAAGTATGGTTTTCGTTTGTCATGAAAACACAATTGACTGGTACAAACACCTGCATCTGGATTTGCCCAATGGGGGCCCCTGGAGCAGACCCTAGAGGGCCCCAATATCAGAATGTGCGGGTCATGTGCGGGTCATTCATCAAATTAAAATAAATTTAAATTATGTAGTTCAATGTGTGGGTCGTGTGCGGGTAATGTGCGGGTCATGTGCGGGTCATTCATCAGATGGTTCATTCAATGTGCGGGTCATGTGCGATCAGATGAAATTGTGCATCAGATGTGCGGGAAATGTGGCGGGTAATGTGCGGGTTGTAAATCGGACCCTGAATATACCATGTGTAAATCGGTCCCTGAATATACCATGTGTAAATCGGTCCCTAAATATGCTTTTGTAAATGCAGGCCCCTGTCGATTGGGGCCCGCAGCGGAACAGAGGGCCTTTGCAGGAAACCCCCAAAGGGCGCACAAAAAAAAGTTATACACTAACCGTGTATAAAAGACAGGCTTGCAAGCAGCATCGTGATGTTCACGCAAATCCTTGACCCATTTCTGCTGGGATCACACTTGAAAACCCCACGCAGTCGTACAAGACATTTGTATGCATCCAGAAATTTCATGGTCGACAAGGACTATGCAAACACAAACTCTTCGGAAGAATGGACACCGATGGATTGCTCCGATGCCACCAGTGCCTCCTCCAATGTGTTGGAGCCAAAACGTGCGCAACCGGCACCAGACACTGTGCTGGTGAATACACCAGTGACGTTGATTCATGAAACACATGAGATGGAAAATATTTTTGTTTCCGCCAACAGTCTGTCCTGCAACACTCGAGGTGATGAATGGCTCTTTGCGACTGTGGTGGCACACTGTGTTGATGCCATCGGTCCTCACTATGTTGATGCCATCGGTCCTCACTGTGTTGATGCCATCAATACTCACTGTGTCAATGGCATCGTCCCTCACTGTGTCAATGGCCTCGTCCCTCACTGTGTTGATGCCATCGGTCCTGACTGTGTCGATGCCATCGGTGCTGACTGTGTCGATGCCATCGGTGCTGACTGTGTCGATGCCATCGGTGCTGACTGTGTCGATGCCAATAGTGCTGACTATGTTATAATAGATCCAATACATGGCGATATGTCGGAACATGCGTTGGAGCCCATTATCAATAGAGACACTGCCACGACAACACCGTCAGACCATGTTGACACTGCATCAGGCAAGACTGATTTTGTTTGGATTGAGAATATCCAAACTATTGTCTATCAACCTCCCCTGGGATGCTGCCGGTCTTGAAATCTACACCAGGCTGCACATCATAAAACACACCAATCTGTATCTGTAAATATATATATATGTGCAGCAGACACACTTTGCGTTATATGTTGTATTGGGTTTATTGTGTTGGACAAAAAACTTGTCGATCCAACGCAACACCCAACACAGCGCATGTACGATACGAGTGGACTCAGAAGAAGACACACTGGTCGTATCGCAGCTGAACCCGACGATATTGTGCTACTCAAACACATTGACAATACTCGGAAGCAATGTTCCACCGAGACTGTTTTCAAGCAAGTGTTTTTGTTGTGGACAAGAATGCATCGGATAGAATTTGATAGCCTGTTGGGAATTCCAGGATGTGCTGGATATTGCACTGCCAAAACGAAATAATATGCCTCTTGTGAAATACAGATCGATTATTACTCTTTATTAAACACCCTCAAATGATTGTGTCACACTCGATACAAAGAGATTCACAGTCGATACAAAGAGATTTGCATGTCTTGATTTTTACCCCAGAGGGGCCTTCAAAAAGACCCCAGAGGGGCCTTCAAAAAGACCCCAGAGGGGCCTTCAAAAAGACCCCAGAGGGGCCAGGAACAAGACCCCAGAGGGGCCAGGAACAAGACCCCGATCTACAGCGCCCCCGAGGGCCCCTCATGGGGTCCTTCGAAGCGACGGGACTGACACACCGGCGTGTTTTCCAATAGTTTTGACTGGGTAATCTGGATCTCTTGACAGACACGATGGAGCGATGTGACTAGGTTGGCCTTTTTCGTAACAGTCTTGTCAAACTCCCGGTATAGTAAGGAAGAACACTTGGTTGCAACCAGATTTTGCATGCTATGCAGGAAGTCGGACACGAGTTGCTTGAATTTGATGAATGATTGTTCGTTGGCAGCATGCAGCACATGTGAGTGGTGCTGTCTGGTAGCATTTTTGAAAGAGCGCACCAGTTTGGTGAAGGTGGTGTCATCTGCAATAGACATGTAAGCAATCTTATTTCTGTAAGCATAGATATCCTTGTCGTTGGTGCCGTGGTTGAAAACTACATCGTTGTGCATAAGTTGGTGCATCACGGTGCGCCGGATTTGTTCCTGTTTTGTCAATGTATATGGATTTGCAATGGTGCATAGCGCTGGTAGGAATCCAAGTCGATGCTGCAACTCACTTTGTATGTCGGCAAGCTCAGAATCACGGGCACATATTTGCTGTGTGCACTTGCCTGCACAATATGTGAAATACTGGCCGCCGAAAAATATGATATACACCACGTCACCCAGCATTTCCGACACCAAAACTGCTCGCGCGTGTGGGTGCATGCGTGCAATGATGCGTGTGGATCGCACCACGTGGCTGCCAAGAAGCTGCAGTGCGGTAGATGGTGTGGCATCCACTGGCGCGTTGCGCTTGCCGAGCTGCGATACTGATACGGCAGGGTCCCCGAGGTCGTCGTCTTGGATCTGAATTAGTTGGTCGACCATGTAGAGCTTGTCGAGCAATACACTAATATTGGCACATTCCCATCCAGACTCGCCCGTCGACACCATGAGTATTTTCAGGATGATATCGAAGCACAGATCGTAAATGGTTTTGAGAGCCGTGTGTATGCTGAAATATACTGCTGTCACGGAAAATATGGATTCAGTGGTGGCAGGTCCCTGGTGTTGGCAGAGGCCCTGTAGCATTTCGAGGGCCGTGCTTGTCCCGAGCATCATGACCATGAGATATTTGTCATTACGCGGTAGTCGTGTCAGATCCTTCCACGGCTCGCCTACAAGGTATTGGTCTGCGGCATTGTCCGCACTGGCCTGCACGAGCGCGCTGTTTTCACGCAAGAACAGCGACAGACAGTGCGGGAGGCAACAGTCGTACTTCGAGTTGAAGTACGCGCCGGCATTAGCCCTTGTTGCAATGTCAGAGGCACGGTTGTCGCCGTCGGTGTATATAGTCACTGCCACGTCAGGGTTGAACGAGGTGTGTTTGGCTGTCGAATCCAATCTTGTCTCTAGCGAACACACCACCACACGCCCTGACCATCCTATGTGCTGGCACTCTGTGTCCAGACGCAACTTCATCCACATGTTGTTGGTGGCCAGTAACAGCGGTATTTTCTGTGGCGTGTCAACGACTTGGTCGTGAGGATGTACATACGGCCCAGCGGCGACGGACCGACCCACACCACCTCTGCCGTGTCGTTGTATCGACTTGCTCCGTCTGTGCAACACCAATGTGCTCGGGAAGGCCACACGGATTTCACCTTCCACCATGTTCACAATACTGCCTCCCGAAACGTCAGACACGCTGTACTGAGATCCCAGCCACACAAATTGTTCGTTGCGATCCAGTAGCATCACATCATCACGATCTAGACTCTCATTCGACACAGTCATTGAGACTATATTGCCAGTGGCGTCTTCGTGCACGAGCTTCGCCCTTTGCATCCAGTCGTTGCAATTTCTTCTGGTATACATGGCCCCGCGCATCGACACGTGTTTTGCCAGGGTATTTGTCTCCAGCCGCAACATGTGCGTCTTCCTGCCTTGTGCTTGCCCCTCGTTGCGCCGTCCCACACCCATCTCGAAACTCTCTGCCATCTTAGCAATCAATAATTGTTTCACCGTATGGTTCAGGACATCAAACACGAGAGACTCGAGCTTGCTGTTCAACTTGGGCTCCGAGAACTTCGTGTCGTTGTACAACAACTTGAAGACTACGCTGCTGTAATCGTAGAGAACATAGGCATTCTTCACCACCAGCGTGCAAGCGCAGTAGATCCGCGTGACGCCAGCCAAAGCTTTCTGCTTGCCGATGCTTCTAAACATATTGCAAATTGTGCACGCACAAGCTCTGTTTTGCTCTTGCGTATGACACTGCAGCGCCAGCATAGGCACGATATGCGATACACTGTAATTACAGGTGCAATCGTGCACACCGGCATCCTCACATATATCCTCACTGGCATCGTGCTGTGTGCTGTTGCTGCACACGGGCTTGCTATATTCATGCACCACACAAACCACATTCAACGATGGATGACACGACATGTCCAGGTGTTTCTGTTCTTCAGCCTGCAATCTATTTCCTTGAAAACGTGATTTTACATTGCATTTTCGAGCGAGCTATTTCCGCTCAAATTATGTCTCCACACAAGCACTGCGTCACTCGCCCCAAACATAGCCCAACTGGGCCCCTCTGGTGCACGGGGGGCATGTGAGCAGTTATTTTTGTATTTTTATTGGTTATTCACAACAAGCAAAACCCAACGGCAGGGCCCACCCGGGCCCACCTGGGCCCACCCAAAACAAAAAACACCAGCCCGGCGTCCAGCGTCGGTTTTGGCCTCACCTTGGAAAAAGAAGGCCAGGTGAGCTTTTTTTGTACACCACTGTCCGTCATTAGCGGCCTATCAGGGCCACAAAGGCGTTTTTTATCTTGAACCGACAAAATTCGAATAATAACCATGTTTGAGATGACAATGCTCATTTCAGAAGATTCGCGTCTACCAGAAAGCTGTGCCTCCTGTACACAGCCTATCATCCAACTTGTCACGACACACCACACCACTCTCGGTCACAAGCTGCAGTGCACTTTCTACGGACTGACTGGTATTTTGTCGGACCCGACGCTGGCGGCCGCAGACTTTTTGGGCCTGAACGACATTTTGCAGATATCACCTTATTGTATACATATCACCAGGTGCACTTTTATGTCCTGCGAAGGTTTGCAACCAAGGCCGCATGGAAGCACCCTGCGAAGGTGAACTATATGTGTGCACAGTGTGGTGGGGGGGTGTGGTCGGTGAGGGCATGGGTTCGGGGTTGCGGCTGGGCCTGTGTGCGTATCTGGGTTGACTCGAGTGTGAGGGCAAATAGGATGGTTGCACTAGTGTGTCGTGGTACCGCGATGTATAACCAGTATCATTCTGGTTACTGAACGATTCTGAGGCGCCATGAAAAAGAGGCTTGACAGCACACCCTGAATACATCTGAGACTGCCATTGGCTTGAAGGACATGTAGCACAGCCAGCCTGTATTCCAGCTCGAACGGGACTACTGCTACACATGCCGGTAACGGGGGCTGGTCTGGCGTCATACCTGTGTTCGGAATGCCATGATGGCGTGTAGCCCTGTGTTACATACTGATTTTGACCAGCCGCGAACTGATTTTGCCCAGCCGCGAACTGATTTTGACCCGCCGCGTCCCTGTAATACAAGTTGTTGTTGTTATAATTTGATGGCGTGAAACAATGTTGCCGAGCTTGGACAGTGTGTTTTGAAGGACTGTTAAGCACTTGCCTTTGCTGTTCCACATCATCATGCCCCGGCGGAGCAACAGAATTGCCTTTCCACATCTGCTGCAACTTAGCCGCAACACTATGGAACCCAAAAAGTTGCTCTGGTTCCACGGCGTAATGCCCGCATCCGGTGTCGTGATGCATTTCTTTACAACCTGTGATGGGTGTTTTCTTATATACTTGTGGATGTCAAGACACACGAGTTTGCAACACTTTTCAGATTTGAGACAATCATCAAGCTGGATCTCAAGGGCTCCATAGACCCCCTGAAGCCACCAAACCTACAGCCCACAACGGCCCGAGATGTAACAGATGTAGTTTTGTGAGTTTGGTCTGTTGTGCCGCTGGCAGAGGACGACTCACTTCAGATTCAGGCTTACCTTGTCCTTGACAGAAGGGAGGAGGTGAGACAAGCGCCATAGGCAGAGAAGCACTGCGGGTAGTTGATTATGTTGACTCAAGTATGTGATACGTACCTCTATG
>Ga0209491_10011344_pt1:2500-10529 | contig 10529 bp, 6 predicted proteins | sample BON02_FD_187213 | JGI IMG/M metagenome (GOLD analysis project Ga0209491, IMG submission 187213) | Freshwater microbial communities from Lake Bonney liftoff mats and glacier meltwater in Antarctica - BON-02 (SPAdes) (version 2) | ecosystem: Environmental > Aquatic > Freshwater > Ice >...
GGCGGCACGCGCTTTGATGAGACTGGGGTTCACCTCCGATGTCTACTTGTGATGCCCTTGAATCCAACTGAGGAGCGACATTGGTCGCTCTAGTAGTTAGCGGCAGTGACCTGCCTCTTAGGGGGGTAACCTTCCCCTTAGGGGGGTCGGTTACCCCCATCGGTCACTGCAGCGGCGCGCCGATCGGCGCTGTTTCGCGGTTTGGGCGTACGTCACCCGTCACTGTACGGGTGACCACTTTGGTGTTCGTGCCAGTCAAACTCAGTCGTTTTGTCTCTTGCTTTCTACCAGGGCGGCGGCACACGCTTTGAGGAGACTGGGCTGGTGCTGCGGCCTGACGTTGGCCACGTGGTCTGCTTCCCGGGAAGTCTGCGCCACGCCGGCCACCCCATCACCAAGGGGCGGCGCTACGTCATCGCCGCCTTTCTTTGGGTCGAGGGATTCGAGGAGCCAAAGGGGTGGGTGGACGAGTGAATTGGCCTTTACAAGATATTCGTTTCCTGATCTAGGGATTGTGCACTAATCAATACTATTGTTGGCACTAGACACCTCCTCCATCGCGCCCTTTTGCATTTTGCAATCGATATTGGGCAATACATGGTTTCCCTCCCGAGCCCCCTGTTTTGCCATTAAACATGCAATATTGGTATTGGTATCGCCAATATCGTGTAAAGGCCAACGAGTGAATTGGGCGGGTGGCCTGTTACTACGGTCGGTAGGTCGGACCTCATCCCTGTAGGGGGTGGTAGTAAGTACTTCAGGTAGGGGTACTCGTTGTAGGTCACAGGGCCAGCCACATTTTTTTGGAGCTATTCACAGAGATTGCATCTGGCACATTTCACACAGTTCGAGCCTGTGGTCTGTGTCGTCTAGTACTAGTACGCTAGTTGGCCTTCCTGTCCGTCTAGGGGCTCGAGGGGCTCGAGGGCGACAAATATCAACAGGTCACACACACACACACACCGACAGAGAACACCATTCCCGACACCGACACCGACACACACACACACACACACGACAAGAACAACACCCAACCCCCAAACGAACACCCCCCACAAACACTTAACAACGCTCGAAGGTGGCGCGACGACGGTGCGTGCCACCTCCCACGCCCGGGTGGGTGGCCGCGCCGAAGTCAGCGTGGGAGGTATAGGGTCGTGGGAAGAGTGGGTGGATCGAAATCGGGCTGGGGCGCGTTACTGCGCCCACAAGTTAATTCAGAGGCACACGTGCGTGTACGGGCGTCGCACGTGTGATCGAATGTTTGCGTTGTGTGTTTTCTCTCAGTTGAAGCTGTTTGCGTTTTTTTAATACGTTTGTGTGGAGTGTTGGTTGGCTGGGGCGGCACACGACACGACGTCTTGCATCAGACTAGAGCTATACACAGCTGACAGCTGGTTGTGGTGTAGTGGTGGTCGTTGTGTAGAGAGTGTGGTAGAATAATATAGCGAAATGCACCAACACTTTTGCCAAAACCAAAGGTGTAAAGTGTATAATTAATAATTTAACTAATAAACATATAATAATAAAGTTTGTGAAGTTGAGAAAAGTTAGTTTTAATTATTAGTATTGGTTATATGTTATATATTAGTTTATTTATTATCTCGAATCTCGAGGCTTGAGTGCGAGCGCATTCGCATTCCAAATTCCAACACAGCACATCCATTATTCACAGACGGGGGTAGTGTTAGGGGTTGACACCGACGAACACACTGACACTGACACACAACCCAGCCAACCAATCAATGACAATATGACAATGACTGAGAGGACTGTGGGACTGGCTGCTGGCTGCTGGGCGCCGGGCCTTGGTCTTGGGTGGGTGGGAGCCGGATCAGAATGGCTTTGGGAGCCGTATAGGGCTCCTTTCACCTTTGTGCGTTTACAGTACGGGCGTAGAGGCGATGTTAAGTTTGTCATGCAGAGGCCAAAATGCGGGTCAACTCCACCATTCACAGTTAGAGTCCACATTGACTTCATTCACAGATGGGTTATAGAGCTCTATATATAAAATACAATAACAAATTCACAAGAAAATCGCTTCACACAGGCTATTTTTGACTTTTTCGCGCCTAATTATGCTCGTCATCGCCGCCATAGCACTGGGCCTGGTCGCGCGCTGCCCGAGCCCTGTCGCCTGCATGGGCCCCGTTCCCGACGTGGGGTTCGACACGCGCCGTCTGATCCTCGTCCGCCACGGTGCCGTCAATCGCGAGCTTAGTGAACCGCCGGTGCGGGCCGGCGCGTTGTATGGTGGCAATTTTGACGTGCCGCTCTCGTCCGTGGGCGAGGCAGAGGCGGTGGCGGCGGCCAAGTATATTGCATCGCAAGGCTGCGGCGACGAGGTGCGGTTCGTCTGCTCTTCGCCGATGGCACGGGCGCTCTACGGCGCCAAGGCCATCCAGGCCGAGCTGAGCCCACGCGTGATTGGCGGGCTCAAGGTGGAGACCAACGAGCTCCTCCGCGAGATTGACCGTGGCGACTGGGCCAACCTCACGGTGGCCGAGGTGGAGGCGGATCCAAAGTATGGCCCCGGCGCGTACGACCGCTGCGCGCTCGAGGACGACTACGGGCGCGAGGTGGCTGGCGGCGAGGGCATGGCAGACCTGCGCGATCGCGTGCTCGCCGCGCGCGACTACGTCCTGCGCGGCACGCGGCCCGGCAGCGCGTCGGTGATCGTGAGCCATATGTGGGTCACGCGCATCCTGCTCGCCGACGCGCTCGGCGTCTCAAACGTGCTCGAGATCGACGTTCCCACCGCCTCTGTCTCCATCGTCGACTACACCCACGGCTCCTGGCCTATCTCCGTCGCCGACACGCCCGCCCAGCCGCGACTCCTCGGGTTCAAGCCGGAGCTGCTATGAGCGCGGCGCCGCAGGGTGCTATTTAAAAAGGGCAGCGGGGCGCCGGCCCCGGTTTGTGCTCGCACAGGGCGCGCGAGGAGCGTGTCGTTATTCCGAGAGGTGACGGGGCGTCGAGTGAGGGCCGAGAGAAGCGCGCCGCGTGGGTGTGTCGGCCGACGGCAGTCACACACGCGGAACCACCACCCGCGAGACTCTCGCCACCAAATCGGCGCAAGCAGGAGCGCTGCGCACACAGACGTCAGCTAACCGCTCGGCTCACCGAGCATATCGCGTGTGCCTCGCAGTTCGCCGTGGACCGCGGAGAGAAGCAGATGGAGGCTGTTATGCTCTCGGCCGACGGCGACGCCGCGGCGGCCGGGGGTACGGCGGCGGTGCTCAGCGCGGTCGAGTCGTCGCACAAGGAGCAGCTGCACTCCGACTGCACGCAGGGCGCAGCGGCCACATCCAGGCGCGGGCTGCAGACGTCGCTGTGCGAGGGCATTTGTAAGCAGCTGCTGCTCGTGAGGGCGGAACGTCGCTGTGTGTGTGGTGGCACGAGACGCTCTCGGCGAGGAGGCGGAGCAGGCGAGCCCGACTGAGAGGTGGCGATCCGATTAAATCACCTCTGGTTCGCCCGGGGGGGCCGGGCCGCTGGATCCCTGCCATCTGGGCGCCGTGTCACTAGCACTGCCCGCTGCCGCCCCCGTGTCTACAAGTGAGCTTGTGGCTTGTGGGCTTGCGCGCTTGCGCGCTTGCGCGGTTAAGGGGAGGAGTAATGGGCAGCGCCTTAGCAGCACAGAGGCGTCGGCGTGTGAGGGAGGAGGGAGGGTCGGTGAGCAGCGGGGTCACAGCGGCAAAGTAAAAAAAAAAAGCCCTCGAGCTAGACGTGCGCTGCTTATCTCAACTGTAGTGTTGTTTGTTGTACGAGTACTCTAGAGCTCGTTTGGCAGTACCTGGTATACCGTGCAAAGCAGGTATTGAATGAGGCGGAATACCGGTGGGGGGGTTCGTGGATCCCGACCAAATCCAGATTTTTCGCGCGCCGCCCGTCCACCTCAAAGCATCGTGATGTCACTCCGCCGCGAAGCTCCAGCCTGGCGGCCGGCGGCCTTGGCGCCTGGCGACCGGCGGCCCTGGGACGAGCAGCCCAGCCTTCTGCGTGCGACGCCCGAAGCCTGGCGGCCGCTGGCAGATGCGCCGCGCGCGCCGTGCCGCTCCTTCGCACAGGGGGCGTGCCGCTGGGGCGCCGGTTGCCACTTCTCCCACGGTGCCGCGTCGATCGACGCCGTAGTGCCCATGCCGCAGGCGCCGGGCCCACCTGCACGGCGGCCGCGGCAACCATGCCGCTACTTTCCACAGGGCGCGTGCCGGTCAGGCCTCGACTGCCCGTTCGCCCACGATGCCATTCCACCAGAAATGAGTATAGACCATCCAGTTGCTCCTCCATGGCGGCCGCCGTGTCGCTTCTTTGCCCAGGGCCTGTGCCGCAACGGCGCGGAATGCCGCTTTGCTCACGACGTCGCCGCTGTGGCAATGCAGCAGAGCGACGACGAGTCGAAGGCCACCATAGATGGCGCTCGCTGCGAGTTCGGTCCCGGCCTGGCGATGCAGAGCATTGTCTTTTGCGAAGTCGGTGGCGGTAACAGTCGCATTGCAACCAGCGGCCTCGTGTCTAGTATCTCCAATGCGCAACTCGTGGCGACCCTCTCAGAGTTCGGGCCGGCGCGCGTGACTCGCAAGCACGAGACGTATGCGTTTGCCGCCTTCGACCACGCCGACCACGCGGCGGCCGCTGTCAAGGATCTGAACGCCTCGCCGCACAATCGATGGGCTCGCCAGCCACCCGGCCGAGACCCACGCCCCAAACGGTGCGTCACCGTGACGCTGGCGGCAACACCCGGATCGATCGTGACTCATAACACATCGGTCAAGGTCATGTGGTACGCGCCGTCTAGCATTGCGTGGGCGCATTTTACTCAGCGAGGGTCTGCGCAAGAGGCCGCGCGGCGAGGCCACGGAAAAGTCCTGCGGGGCCGCGTCGTCTCGATGCGATTCCAGCAGCCCAGCCACAACCAGCGCACCTCCTTCTCCGTCTGGATGGGCGGCATAGGCGAGGGCGCCAGCGACAGCGACATCAAAGCCTTTCTGCGGCTGCACGGTGGCCTGGCGCCGACATCTGTCTCTCTCGAGCCGCCGCCCTTCTCAGAGAAGCGGGCAGGCAAGCTCATCGAGGGGCTGCTCCAATCAGTGGGCCCGCTTTCCACCTTTGACGAGGCTCCTCGGCCGGCTGGAGTGCGGGAACTCAAGTGCCAGGCGCTGGCCAGGTTTGCACGGCCGGGCAGCGCGGAGGAAGCGTGCGGTCGTTTCAATAACCAGCCCGCGCCTCTCCTCGGCGGCTGCAAGCTTTTAATGCAGCGAGTCTTCTCGGCCAAGTTCGTGCTGCTTAGCCCCATCTACGGAGCGCTTCAGGCGCAGCTCGGGCCTGTGCTGGAGCCGATTCGCCACAAGGTGTTCTCGGGCGCAACGTCCACCACCATCACGCTCCAGGCCGACTCGCCCACCGCGATTGCCCTCGCCAAGGGCCTGCTGGCTCCGATCGTGTCGGGCGAGCGCGTCACACGCGAGGGCGGCGACGGCGTCCTTTGGGACGCACGCTTTGCACGGCCCGAGATGGAGGCGGAACTGCAAAAGCTCAACGCGGCCCTTGGGGGCAGTGCTCTCGTCCGCTGCGACCCGCAGCGGCGTGAGCTGCGCATCTGGGGCGAGTCTGAACCTCGCGAGCGCGCGCAGGCTGCGCTACGCAAGCTGTATGCGGACCTCCTGCAGAGCCACCCTAACTCCGTGCCCCTGGGCCGCGAGCAGTTCGTCGCCGTAGTCCGGCTGGGCCTGGTCGACGAGCTCAAGGCCGCATGCGGCGCGCGGTCCGTCTCTCTCGATCTGCAGGCGAGGGCGTTGCTGGTCGAGGGCGCGCCGGAAGTGCTCAAGCGCGCCTTGGCCTTTCTCGCGACGCGGCTGAGAGAGAATACTGCCCCTGCTGTGGTCCAGAGCAGCGACGGAGAAGAGACGTTGTGCGCCGTCTGTTGGTCGCCACCGGAGGCGCCGGTCAAGCTCGCCTGCAGCCACGAGTACTGTGGCTCGTGCCTGGGCGACTGGCTCAGGGCTACTTGCTCTGCCGGCGGCGGACCCAGCTTCCCGATCGAGTGCCTCGCAGACGGCTGCAAGCGACCGGTTGCGATTGCGGACCTGAGCGCGGCGCTGTCGCAGGGGGCGATGCACAACTTGAGGCGCGCCGCGCTGGGGGACTACGTCAACGCCAACCTCGACTGGCTTCAGTTTTGCATCAGCCCGGGCTGTGGCGGGATCTTCCCCCTGAACGAGGCGCGAGTGGCGCGTTGCTCGGACTGCGGCATCTGCATCTGCACCAGCTGCAGGGTCGAGGAGCACGAGGGGCTCACTTGCAATCAGTTCCTTCAAGCCAAGGCGCCGCCCGACCGCTTGCGTCTGCGTGTGATCGAGGAGATTCTCACCCTGCAGTGCCCGCGCTGCGCCCAGGCGTTTTTCGACTTCGAGGGCTATTTTGCTCTACGGTGCAGCAAGTGCCCCTGCGGCTTCTGCGGGTGGTGCCTCGCCGATTGCGGCACGGATGCGCACAAGCACGTGATCACGTGCGCCGCCAAGCCTCCGAGAGCAGACGTCTACTTTGGGACGCGTACGGAGTTCGAGGTGGCGCAGCGCAAGAGGCAGTCGCAACGCCTTCAAGTTTTGTTGGACACGCTGCCGTTGGATGAGAGGGATAGGCTAGTGCAAGCGCTGGCGACTGACTTGAAGGATTTGCACCTTGAGCTGTGAATCGTGTGCTGCTGAGCTGATGTGTACGTGTGTGTGACGCTTGCTTGTTGTGCTAGATCCACTATCCATGGAGCCGTGAGACGTACACGGAGAGTGGGGCGAGAGAGGGCGGGAGGCTGTGTCGTATGTAAGCTGGGGCTGGTTATTAAGTTGGCCTGTGTGCCGTGTGTATACGTGGCTAGTGCGTGTGTGATGAGGCTCGAGCTGTCGGGCAAGGCGGGGAATATAGTATTAGGTTCGTATTTAGTTTTCTCTAATAATAATAAAACTCCGCCTTGTAACATGTATCTGCATTCTATTATACTATAACTACACAACACATATCTGCATAATAAGAAACATATTTTAATATTATGAGGCTATAATATATAAATTTTATATAAATACTTGTATATACTTATATAATATGTATATGTAGAGAAAACGCGCGGAGGGGCTGCAGGTGGGCACGGCGTATTTCCGTCTTTTTTTTTGCATTGCCGCCACGCACACGCACGCACTTATTATATTATACATATTATTCTGGACCTGGACGCTGGACGGACACCTGCCCCGGCGAGGCAGCGAGGCTACTCCGCGGCTATACTGTTACTGTGGGTGATTAATAATTATACATTATACACACCCCACACAGTAACAGTAACAGTAACAGCTATTAGCTGTTAGTATTAGTAACAGTATCAAATATCTGTTATCGAACGCAAAGTAAGCCTTGCAACTTCCAACCCAGGCACACGCACACGCCAGGGGAGCGCCCCACGCACGCATCTTCCCCACAGAAGAGTTTTACACAGAGTTCACTTCCCCTTGGCCATGGAGAAGTCCATCCACTCGTCCGGGTTGACCCGGACCACGGCGGCCGCGGCCTTGGGCTTCGCGCTCTCGTGCCCCTCGCACTTGATCTGCTTTGCGATGAACTCGTCCCTGAGCCACTCGGCCCACTGCATCACGCAGACCGAGTTTGGGTCGAGGTCGTTGGTGTGGTAGACCAGCGCGAGCGAGTCCTCCACGTAGGGCACCTGTAACAAGAGAAACAGGTCACACACACTAGAGCATCAGCGCCACGTCGCATTCATTCGCTCGCTCCATGGAGACCCCTGGGGGCGGCCACACAACACACGGCAAAAACCAAGTCACACAGACACAGACGAACACGTGGGGCACCTGTGAATCCAAACGGAGAAGAACTCAGCGTGTGCAGTGCGAGGGTATGGCATACGGAACTCTCTCTCTCTCTCTCTCTCTCTCTCTCTCTCTCTCTCTCTCTCTCTCTCTCTCTCTCTCTCTCTCTATATATATATATATATATATATATATATATATATATATATATATAT
>Ga0209491_10011350_pt1 | contig 10525 bp, 12 predicted proteins | sample BON02_FD_187213 | JGI IMG/M metagenome (GOLD analysis project Ga0209491, IMG submission 187213) | Freshwater microbial communities from Lake Bonney liftoff mats and glacier meltwater in Antarctica - BON-02 (SPAdes) (version 2) | ecosystem: Environmental > Aquatic > Freshwater > Ice > Glacier...
ACCTCGTCAATCTGGTTAAAGGGTAGCTTGAGGACGAGGAGGGAGGGAAGGAGGGGGAAGGAGGCATCAAGTGTCCTTATCTCATTGCAAGATAAATCCAAATGGGCGAGGCTTGGTAGGAAGGAGAAGGAGGAGGAGGAGGGAGGGAGGGAGGGAGGGAGGACGAAGAAGCGGAGGCGGTTGGAGGAGAGGTTGAGGGAGAGGAGGCCGGTGAGAGGTGGGAGGCGGGCGACGCTTCGAAGCTGGTTGGCGTGGAGGTTGATTGATCTTTTAGGTTTGGGTGGGTTGGTGTGGGGGAGAGGGGTGAGGCAATGTCGTTGGAGTTGAGAGGGGAATGAAGGGGAAGAAGGAAGGGAGGAAGTAGGGTCGGAATTTTGGCGCATTTTCCCTGCCAAAGGGATTTTGCAGAGGTCGTCACACCAGTGCGACCAACCTCACACAAGCTCTCCCCCTCCTGTCATCTTGTCCCTTCTCCTCCCTTATACTCTCCTCCCTGCCATTACCTACCTCAAACCCGCCCAAACCGCCGCCCGCTCCTCCTTGCTGCTGTGACTGCTGTTGCTGCTGCTACTGCTGCCGTGGGAAGTCAACAAAGTGGCCAGGGCGTCATTGATGTCGGTGTAGCCTTCTTGGACGAGCACAAGGCTGCTGCTTGCTGGCGGGGGAGGCATGCTTTGTAGTGGAAGGGAGGGAGGGAAGGCGTGGGTATGATAACAGGGTGAGGAGGTCTGCTGCTGTGCGGAGCTGGTGCGGAGGGCTTCGCCAACTTTTGAGGGCGTTTGTTTGGCGAAGGCTGCAATAGAGGGCGGCTTGGACAGGGATGGAGCAGAGCGTGTAATGTGGGGGGGATTAGAATTGTAAAACGAAGCGTGAAAAACAGGGCAGACTTGGCACTCAAAACTTTCTTTTTTTTGCTCCCACTTCTTGCTATGCAACGCTATGCAATATTGCTTGCTTGTCGGGATGACGTTCAGGCCCATAAAGCCCCTCCCCCAAGCCCCCATGCGCGTCTCAGTCTGGCCACACACCGTCTCCATGTAGTGTTATGCGCATAATCTATCTCTTTCTGCCGCTCGAGCTTGCCCTTGTCTCACCATCTGTCTCACATTTCAAAAACCCACACGACGCCACACACGACACACGACACAGCAACGATGCCCACCCCCTCTTCAAAACGACGACACGGGTGTGCCTCCTCCTCGTTGCGTATATTCCCCCTTCTCCTCCTCGCACTCCTTCTCCTTGTCCAGGTCTGTCCCGCCCAAGCCCAGGAGGATGCGGCATTGATCCAGCTTGCCACCGAAGAGGCGGTGGGACAAGAGACGATGAGGGAGGAGGAGGGCAGCGAGACGATTCCGACGACAACGACGAGTGCGGAAGAGGTATGTTTTGCCACATGTCCGTCTTGTCTGTCCCTCTTTTCTGCTTGATCTATACGGCCGGCACGTGCTCATTATATGGCTGAAAGTCATGCATGCGCCTTGCTGCTGTAAGCGTTGCCCGTTGTCCCCTCCTCTCGCCAGGCCGTTTCCTCTCTTAGAATTTTGATTTCGTCTAACAAATCCATTGGCACCCTCTTAATTCATCTTTGTATCTCCCTTCAATCATGCTTAAGGCAGACATTCTCAACATCCTTTCATGAACCCATCGGTCCCAAGCTTTTCTGTTCCGTCCTTCCTCCTTCATTTTCTCCAAAAAGCCCCACCCACCTGCTTCTCTCACACACCCACACACATCACCCTCCCTATCCACACCCTTCCCCTCCAGACAACAATTAAAATCTCAACAAGGGATGAAATCGACACCCCTTCCTCTCTCCTCGCCCTGCCTCCTCTCACGCAAAGCGTCGCTCCCACCATCGCCCCCACCCCTTCCGCCTCGGGCAACACCACCGTGGCCCCCACCCCCGCGCCGACAAACGCCCCCACCACCGCCCCAACACTCGCGCCTACTGCTTCCCCAACATCCACTCCTACCGCTGCTCCCACCAAGCCCGCGTCAGGGGACGGCAGCACCCAGAGTGGATTGACGGGAGAGCAAAAATTTGGCGTGTTCTTAAGTGCGGTGATTGTGTTTAGTGCCTTGGGGTATATTGGCAGGTATTATTATGAGAACTACTATCGACGACCGGGGGCGGCGGGCGTGGAGGGTGGACGACGCCCGTTGTTGACCGAGGATTGGTTGTAAATGTGTGGAGAGGGGTAAGGAAGGGAGGGAGGGAGGGAGGGGAGGGAGGGAAGGGGGTGGACTGTACAGAATCAAAACGAAAGGAACAGAGAATGAAATATTTGTTATGGTAATAGAAATAAGCGTAGCTTATGGTATGCACTTGCTTTGCTTTTCAATGCGAGAGTTGTGTATGGGGGTGTTGTGGTTCGATGGGCCAGGCCTGTTCGTGCTCCAAATTCGCCGCCCGCGAGAGCGTGCCCTTGCCCGCCGCCGTGTGCTCTTTTCATTTGTGTCCAAAGCTGTATTTGATAAACACCGCACTCACGCCTTCTCTTCCATACACGCCTAGGTGCCGATACCCTGGTGGTTGCCTGGCTCGGAGCAGCACTTGCCTCCAGCAGCAGCAGCAGCGTTATGAGACGGCGGAGACGAAAGCATGACGACGGGGGCCCAGGGCCAGGAGGAGGCTTGATGGACGCCGCAGCAATGCCAATGCGGCACACACATTTATGCGGCAACAATAACCTAGTAGTAGTACTCTGTTTTCTCGTCCTGCTGCTGTTCCCAGTCGTGCAGGCTTTTCGCTTGCCTCCCTCAATTGCACTACCGCGTCGGCTCCCGCTCTCCTGCCGGTATGTATGTATGTGTATGTGCATGCCTGCCCTCTGCCCTATACCGCACATCCTTATCCCCTTCTATTCTGTCTTTCTTGTCTCCCTGAATGTCTGCCATCCTCCGCGATTTGTGACGATGTGCACCTGTTCCCCTCCTCCTTCCCCCCCTCCCTCTGCGGCGAGTGGGACATGACCATATGTAAACTTCAGACTTGACATGTATGCACTCCGTGCCCCTTCCTGTACCTTCTTTATGTTCGTCCCATCATCTTGCACCCCATCGCCTTCCCGTTCCTCTTACTCACGCCCTTTCATCCATCCGTCTTCCCCCCCTCACCCATTGGCCCAGGACCCTCCCCCCTCTCCACGGACGAGTCGACCACGTCTGGTTCTCCGAAGACGAGGACGACGACGATAAAACACCAAAAACCACAAAACAAGACGAGACACAAACACAAACCGCCTTCTGGCTCGCCAAAGACAAGAAACGCACCGCCAAAGCTAAAGCAGCAGCAGCAACAGCAGCAGCAGCAGCAGCACCACCACCCCCACCTCTTTCTTTGGCCTTGAAGAATGCATGTCAGATGGAAATGAGTCGTCTGAGGGCTTCCTTTGAGAGGGTGGCGAGAGGGGAGGAGGAGGAGGAGGGGGAGGGTGGGGAGGTACCCCTTTCTCCTTTTCCCCCGAGGACAGGTGCTGGTTGTGAAGGAGAGAACAGACTGACGGGTCTTGCAGTGACGCTGCACGGCGGGGCCAGCCTTGCCTGGGAGCAACGGTAAGCATGCTTCTTACCTGGGTGTCTGTTTCCACTCCTTCTTCGTCGCCTTTGCTCACCGTGATCTTTCAATAATCCTCCGTCTCACCCTCCCTCCCTCTCTCCCTAGCCGGACAGGAGGCCGAGGTAGCACCACCACCTTCGAAGTCATGTCCGAGTCCGGCGGCGGCGGGAATTACGACTGGCTGGAAGCGGCAGAAGGTAAATCAATGGAGAATGGAGGGGAGGGAGGGGCGGAAGGGGAGCTAACTCTGACTTCTTGTTTATGTTTCCCCTTACATTTACAGGCCGCGATAGTGAAGAGGAGAAAGGAGGGGGTAAAGGGGGAGGAGGAGGGGGAGGGAGCTGGCTGGCCCTTCCTATGCGATGGCGTGGCTTTGCGGTGGGCGTATTTTTTGTTCGGGTGGCAGGTGAGGGAGGGAGGGAGGGAGGAAGGGAGGGGTGGAGAAAAGCGGAACTTCCTTGTCGATCTGATCATATGTTCACGGTATTCATCCAATCTACCCTCCCTCCCTCCCCCTCTCCCTTCCTCCCTCAGACCCCCCAAGCCTCGCCCTCCGTCAGCACCTCCGCGCCGCCGCCCGGTCCCTGAGTCGGCGCCTGATGGACACCGAAGACATGCGTTGTCTTTTCAGGGAATGGAGGAGAACCGCCTTCTCCTCCCCCGCCTCCTCTTTCTCTTCCTCCGTTGTCGGCGCGGGAGGGGAGGAGGGGCAGGAGGGAGGGAAGGAGGGAGAGCCGAAAATAAGAGGAGTAGAGGCGGCGGTGGCAGCGGCGGCGATCGAGGAGGGCGTGAAGGTGAGGTTTCTTCTCCATTTCTCTTCTCTCTGCATCTTCCTTCGTTTTAGGACTCATTTCTAACCCTCCCTCCACCCTTCCCTCCTTCCCTCCCTTCCCCAGGTGCAAGCCACCGACCAACGCCAAGCTCTCAACTCTGTCATCTGGCGCCTCGCCCTCCCCCTCTCCCTCTCCCTGGGCCTCGAGCCTCTGTGCAGTGTCATTGACACTTACTATGTGGGGGCTAAGATGGGGAGCAGGTAGGGAGGGAGGGAGGGAGGGAGGGAGGGAGGGAGGGAGGAGCAGCAGAGATCCCACCAGCCTCATATATGTATATTTTCTAGGGCTCTTTCTGCCTTTGGCCTAGCAGACCGCATTTTTGTGCTGGGCTTCTTCCTCATCAACTTCTCCGTGGCCACGCCCACTACACCCCTCGGTACGTCCCTCCCTCCCTCCCTCCTTCCCTCCCTCCTCTACTTCTCACTCAATCACTCCTTCCCTTCACTCCTTCCCTCCCTTAGTCGCCCGTCTCCGTGCCGAAGGGAAAGAAGACGTGATGTTCTCCCTCATGCTCCGCCTGGGCCTCGGGACGCTCTTCCTAGGTAGGAGGGAGGGAGGGAGGGAGGAAGGTCTGGAAAAGGATGGTGTGCTCACACGCATTTCTTTTTTATTTCTGCAGGTGTCTGCCTCGTTCCACTTCTTCAGCGTGGAGCCCCCCTCCTTCTCGCCCTTCTATCGGGTGCAGGGCAAGTAGACCAAAAGGTATGTATATCCTCCCTCCCTCCCTCCCTCCCTCCTTTCTTACAACTACCTCCCTTCCTCCTTTCCTCCCTCAGGTCTTCATCGCGGCGACCGAATATTTCCAAGTCAGGGTAAGTCAGAGTCTAATCGGTCAAGGGAGGGAGGGATGGAAGGAAAGATGAACTGCACGATCTCACCTCCTTTCCTCCCTCCCTCCCTCCCTCCCTCAGGCCCTCGGCGTACCTGCCGTCCTCCTGAATGCTTTAGCCGTCGGCGCGCTGCGGGGATTCCTGGACACTACCACCCCCCTCTTCGTCGTCACCGCAGCCTTCTTCCTAGTAAGAAACGCGGGAGGGAGGGAGGGAGGGAGAGAAGGAGGGAGATTCAAAGGGACGGAGGAAGGTCAAAAAGTCATTTCTCTCAACACCCATTCTTCCTTCTCTCACATACCTTTTGAATTACTAGGACTACTCCATTCAGCCCGAGTGGGTCCGCTGGCTCCTCCCTTCCAAGTGTGAGTAATGAGACTCCCCTCCCTCCCTTCCTCCTTTCCCCCCTCCCTAACCCTCCTTGCAAGTCTCTTACCTATTCTCTCTCCCTCCCTCCCTCCAGCCCTGACTAGCACCTCCCTCCCCGGCTTTGGTATCACGACTGTGCTCGCCGACTACGCAACCACTCTTCTCTATGTATTTAAGCTTCTTTCTCTTTATCCTTCGGAAATAAGGGCGACGAACGCGGAGGGATTCCTGAGGTGGTGGCGCCGGGCCTGGCGGCAGGAGAAGAGGATGAAGAGGAGGCAGGAGGAGGAGAGGTAAGCAGAGAATGAAATGAAAGAGGGCATGCCTTTTCAATTTTCTTCGATTTCTGACCGCTCTTCCTCCTGCGCTTCCCCCTTGGCCATACTCACGCAGGCGCGTCATTGAGCTGTCGGGAGACGGTGAAATCTATGCCTCTCCCTCCTCCACTTCTTCCTCCTTCCATCCTTCCTCTCTGTGGCGGCCTCGATCGGGCTCTCTCACGCCCGCGCTCTCCAAGATAGCGTCACAGGTGAGAATAACACGAAAGGGTAAGGTAAAACATGTTGGCTTACATCTTCACCTGTTCTCCCTGACTCCCGTAGGGCCTAAGTGTGTTCACCCGCTCCGTCCTCTATCAGCTCCTGCTCCTCGCAGCCTCTTCCCTCATCATTGCTCATTCCGGCAGTCTCTCCTGCCTCGCCGCCCACCAAATGTGCATGTCCCTGTGGCTGCTCCCGTCCATCCTCCTTGATTCCTTAGGTAAGTCGGAACGGAAGAAGGGAGGGTGGGGGGGAGGAATGCGCGATACTCACTGCGCGCTCTTTCCACAAAATACATAGGAATCGTCGGGCAAGGCTTAGTCGCTGACTGTCTGGGCCGCGGCAGAGTTATGCGCGCACGAAAGGTACGGCCCTCCCTTTCCTCCTCTTCGTCCTTTTGAATCTCCTCCGCTCAGCACATCTCTCTCCCTCCCTCCTTTCCTAGGTGGCACGGAACCTGCTGCGGTACGGCACTTTGAGCGGAGTAGTCGTTGGTCTTGCGTATCTAGTAGGAGGGGCGACCACCAGCATTCCGTGCTTCTTCTGTCCTGACCTGACGCTTGGCGTGAAGGTAGGAAGAAGAGGGGGAGGGAGGGTATAGGCGACTGTTCTCCCTGTTCCTAAACACACTAATTTTCATTTTAGAAAATGGATGTCGACAGTTGCCGGTCTCTTCCTCTCCTTCCTCCTTCTTTTCCTCCCTCCCTCTTTCCTAGGTCCGCCCCATCATGTGGATCGTCTCTCTCCTGGTTCCTGTCACCGCGATCGTGCAGGTGGGTGGAGGCATCCTCCAAGGTGCGCAGGATTTTGACTATCAGGTAAGAAGAAAGGGGGGGAGCGACCGAGGAAAGGTGCAGAGAGAGGAATGTGTATCTTGTCCCTATATATATATCATCTCTTTACGAGGTGGTCACCCTTCGCGCTCTCCTAGCACTCATGTCCTCCCTTAATCCTTCGCTCTCGTCCTATTTCTTTCACAAACACACAGGCCCGTGTCATGGGGCTGTGCGTTTTACTTTCTGGGGGCCTCCTTCATCTCACCACACAAGGAGGCGGAGCAGGAAGGAGCGCGAGAGGACAACTGCTCGCGGTGTGGTTGTCGTTGCTCATCTTTCAGTCTCTCAGGGCGTTAGGCTTTGCATGGCGGTTTTGGAAAGACCCCAAGTACGTATGTTGGGAACGGAGGGACGAAGAGACGAAGGAAGGGGGTAAGGAGCAAATACAAGCTGCTTCAACGCCATACATTAATGCATATCTCTTCCCTCGCTCCCTCCATCCCTCTCTCCCTACAGGTGCCCGCTCTCCGCCATCCCCATCGACGTGGTGCTGGTCCGCTCTCGTCCTTCTTTCTTTCAGAGAGCGCGCGAGATCATCCAATTCCTTCAACGAGACGATATGGTTAACCGGTAAGAAAACAATTGGGGTCGATGCTTAAAAATAAAGGTACTGGCGTATACTTACTAATCGCACTTATCGCACTAATCACACAAATTCAACACAAACAGCGCCAGACATCTCCTTCCTTCTCCGGGGCCGAAGACTCCCACAGTGCAGGCCGCGGACATTGACTAGGGAACAAGATGATGCGCGGAAGCTAATACTAAATTGGTTTACGTGAGCTTGTGTTTGTATTATGTGATGGTGCCCTTGCGTATTGTGTCAAGATATGTGTGTATGCGTGCAGTGTGATAAGGTTGAGAGTAGCTGTCTTCGTATGTGTATGGTGTATAAGCGCGTCGTGAGAGGACGATCGATTGAGCGCAATGCATATGCATGTAGAAACGTGGATTGCTGCGTGTGTGTTGGCGCCCTTGGCTAAGTATGTACAAATCTAATAGGATATCTATTCATTGTGTCTAGCCAACTATGTCAGTGACTTTTTGTATAGAGGACCCGGAAGAGAAGCAACGGACATTAGGGAGTGATATTTTGTCATTGGTATGATATGTATTGTGTACGGGCATGAAGGAGACATACGAAGGCCGCAAGAAAATTATATGTACATCCATAGGCAGGTCGGAGCTCCGCTTTGAGTGCCCGCGCATGGTGCTGCATGACTTTGAACGAAGGAAAGCCGAAACAATGTAGCAGTAAAATAGTTTCGGGTGCAAATGTTGATAGGAGGTTTATTGCAAGCGTGAATTCGTCCTTTATTCGCCGTGCTGGAAAAATAAGGGGAAAATGGAAATCAAGTGTACCGCCTGAGCGCCAAAATTAAGAATGTAATCTGTCGACACCATCCAGAGGCAGACATCGATTGCTTCATTTTTATTCTTTTTCATCTGGATATATCTTACTTGCCAAAATTCCTTCTTTCCTTCTATCTCTTCTTCTGTCTTTCATTCTTCTCTTCCTTTTCTGTTTGTCCCTTCGGCTTGCTGCTTGCTGCATAGGCTAAACTTACTGTTCACGGCTGGGAAAATTCAAATTGCGTGTCGTTTCATTGTTCGAAATGGCGTCTTACTCTCGGTATAACTTGATCGTCGCGTTTGTTCTCTACCCCCTTCCCTAATCTACCCGCAACCCCACTTAAATCACCCCAGCGCGCGCCCCACCCTTTCTAAACATACACCGCATACCCCACCGGTCGATTACACTGGGAAAAACATATAAATGATTGTAAAATGACAATTCTTGCTTTCCATGTAAGCAAAGAAGTGAATTGGATTCGATCCACTGACTTCAAGAATGCAAATTAAAACGTCTACCCTTTACTCACCCGCTCGCTACATTCTGAATCCGCTGCGCAAGGCCAAGGCCTGACTGCAATGATGTGGCGCTGCGCACTTGGACCCTCAACGCTTGTTGTCAATGACTTAAACACGATAATGAGAAAATTTCACGGAATAGCACCAGAAGGCCCCATTCTAAGTGCAGCTTGGACCCTGTCTGAGCATCACTACAAAGCCCCTCCCCTAAAAAGCACCCCCCCCTACAGCCCCTCCTACGCCCCGATGAGCAAGCCTCTGGGGCTAAAGACAAAGCAGCTAAATCATGATGCCAAGGTACCGCTTCACGCCCACGCCCTCCTGCTCTGCTTTTCTGCTTGAAGTAGACGCCCTCCTCAAGCGAACGCCACGATGGGCCGCCCGTTGGATAGATTTCACACGCCCTCCCTCGCTCCTCCTGCCTTCATTACTGGCACAAACACAAAAACTCCTCTCTTCTCCTCCCAAACATGAAAAATTGGATCGATCACGCGCCCTTGCACCAAATAGGTGCCAACAAATACAACAAAAACGAGCATGCATCCACAAGAACGAGCATGCATCTTTCTATTGGTGACCCCCGCCTCTCCCGAAAAAGCACACATACACACGTCACCGTCCGTTCCTTCCTTCTCCCCCTCCCCAAGCGTCTAACCTCTAGTACTATTTCTTCCTCCCTCCCTCTCGCTCCCTACTTTCAATCCTACCCACGTGCCTGCCGACATCCCAATCTGTCCTTTTCTTCCTCCTCGTCTACGCCTTCTCCTCCTCCTCGTTCTCTCTCCCTCCCTCCCCCTCCGCACGATGCTTTTGTTTGTATCAAATGCCTAATCAGAGTGCTGTTGTTGCTACTGCTGCTGCTGCTGCTACTACTACTACTACTACTTTTACTACTGATGCTGCTGCTTTTGGCTTTGATTTTTACTCTTGGTACTGCTCTGGTGCTCCTGCTACTACTGCTATCACTACTGCTGTGTGCTGCTGCTTGTGCTAACGATGATGGTACCGCTGCTGGTGATAGGAATACCTGTCCCTCCCACCACTCCCTCCCTCCCGCCTCTCCTCCCGCTTTGATTCCGACTGCTGGTACTCTTCCTGCATCTGCTGCGGGAGGGACGACTGCTGCTGCTGCTGCCCCTCCACCCAATCTCCCCCCCACCCTTCCTCCAACCCTCCCTCTTCCCCTCCTACTTCCCCGCCTCTCAAGTGCACGGGCAGAGGAGGAACGCCTTCCAGAAAATAGAGGGGCAGGTAAGGGGAGGGGGGGTGGGAGGATGAGTAGGGAGGAGGGTAGTGGGGATGGGAAGGAAGGACGTACGAATAGTACACATAGGTAGGAAGAGCAGAAGGAGGAGGAGGGGGGGGAGGGCCACCAGTACCAGGTCCTTGAGCGTAGTAGGAGGGAGGAGGGGGAGGAGGAGGAGGAGGAGGAGGAGCACCGCCAGGGTTAGGGTGGTAGGACGGTTGGTGGGGAGGGTAGGAGGACATGCCGTACGAGCTCTCCTCCCCTCCCCCTCCCTCCTCCACCACGTTGCCCCTCTTCTCTCCTCCTTTCCACCCGGCCCCGCCCCTCTCTCTACCCCGTCCCTCCCGGTCGCCTGGCCTCTGCCTCCGCCAGAAGGGCGAGGGGTATCCCCCTCCTTCCCTTCCCCCTCCTCCTCCCCCCCCTCCTCCTTCTCCACCT
>Ga0209491_10011351_pt1 | contig 10525 bp, 7 predicted proteins | sample BON02_FD_187213 | JGI IMG/M metagenome (GOLD analysis project Ga0209491, IMG submission 187213) | Freshwater microbial communities from Lake Bonney liftoff mats and glacier meltwater in Antarctica - BON-02 (SPAdes) (version 2) | ecosystem: Environmental > Aquatic > Freshwater > Ice > Glacier...
GGGCAGCACCGCCAATGCTCAAGGGCTGGTAACGATAATCGCGCCGATTGCTGGTACTGTTGCCAGTCGTGATGTCAGCGTCGGTCAATACCTGCAAGATGCGGGTGGTAAACTGATGACGATCGTCAATGACAGTCGGATTTTTGCAACGGCGAATATCTATGAAAAAGATTTGGGCAGGGTTAAAAATGGTCAAAAGATTTTACTAAAAGTTGCTTCCTTCCCAAACCAAAGTTTTGAAGGCAAAATCACCCAAATCGGCACATCGGTACAAGGCGAAACCAGAGTCGTACCCGTTCAAGCAGAAATAAATAATCTCAATGGGTTACTCAAACCAGGGATGTTTGCCGAACTAGAAGTAATTACAGATCGAACTGCTACATCGATACTAGCCATTCCCACTTCGGCGATTGTCGATGCCAATGGTAAAAAAGTCGTCTATGTCCAAAATGGTAACGCCTTCCAAGCCGCAGATGTCACTTTCGGTCAAACTACTGGGGACATTGTGGAAGTGAAATCTGGGCTGTTTGCGGGCGATCTGGTAGTCACTCAGCGTGCTGTCCAACTATTCGCACAGTCGTTACGGGGTGATAGTGCCAAGCCAGTAGAAGAGGTAGAAAAGCCAGTAGAAACTCCAGCAAAAAGTAATAATGTTGACTTTCGACCTTGGTTATTAGCCCTGAGTGGGGCGACGGTAATTACGGTTGGTACTTTTACCGCTCGGAGTTTTTGGTCGAGTCGTCATTCTGGTTTAACTGATAAAGGCAGTTTAGATCGTCATGAAGATGATTTATACAATCACAAAGAATTGACAGATGAGACGGATATTTATGTAAACGATCGCTCATCATCTTTATCCGACGCGTCTATAGTAGTAAAGACTAAAAAATAGACTAAGCGATCGAGATTGGGCGATCGATCTATTATAAAAATAATGCTATTTATCTTCAAGCAAATATTCATAAAAATAGCCTGGGGAATATTTCCTATTTTTTCGTCGGTCGCGATTTATTTTGTTGGCTTGGATAGTTACTATCTTAGTAAACCCATTAATAGCAACTGCTTAGATCGGTATCGCTACTCATAGATTTATCTCAGTAACTAAAACTAAAAATGTTAGGAAATATCGTTCAGTGGGTAATTAGCCGACGTTGGCTGGTCGTAATCGCGACAGTTATCGTTTCATTGTGGACATTCTATGTCATTCCCCAAATGCCACTGGATGTGTTGCCAGCCTTTGCGCCACCCCAAGTGGAAATCCAAACCGAAGCCCCCGGACTTGCCCCAGAGGAAGTAGAATCCCTAGTAACATTACCGATCGAAAGTGCAATTAATGGTACGCCTGGTGTCACCACAGTTCGTTCCTCTAGCGCGGCGGGTATTGCGGTGGTAAAGGCGATCTTTAATTCCTCAACTGACATTTATCGAGCGCGTCAACTGATTACCGAACGACTGCAACAAGCAGTGAGTAAGCTACCGCCAGGAGTAGCACCACCCCAAATATCGCCCACCACTTCCCCAGTTGGTTTGGTCGTTCAATATGCTTTTACCCTCGAAGATGGCGCAACATCTCCTGATGGGAGTCCGATCCCAAATTCCCTGATGGAAGCCCGTCGGATCGTTGATTGGCAAGTGACAAACCGCCTTTTAGCCGTACCTGGAGTCAGCCAAGTTTTAGTTTTTGGTGGTGATGAGCGGCAGTTTCAAGTATTAGTCGATCCGGTCAAATCAGCAGCTTTCAATATTACTTTAGACCAAGTTGTCCGAGCGACTCAAAAGGCTAATGTTAATGCTCCAGGTGGCTTCTTTATTACACCTGATACCGAAAAGTTGATTCGGGGCATTGGGAGAATAGAATCGATCGAAGATCTCCAGAAATCGACGATTGTGACCCGTGATGGCACGCCAGTAAGATTACAAGATGTGGCAGAGGTAAAAATCGGCGCAGCACTAAAACGGGGCGATGGCAGTTTTAACAGCAAGCCTGCGGTAATTGTGCTAGTCAATAAACAGCCACTGGTCGATACGCCAACTGTTACTCGTGCGGTTGAAAAAGCAGTTGATGAAATCAAAATTGGATTACCCAAAAATATTAAAGTCACGACGACATTTCGCCAAGATAGTTATATTGAATCTTCTATCGATAATGTTCGTTCCTCTTTAATTCAAGGTAGCATTATCGCCGCGATGATTCTGATTCCGTTTCTGATGAATTGGCGAGTACTGACGGTATGTTTGTTGGATTTCTTCTTGACATTACTATTTAGCATGTTGGTGCTGTCCTGGTTGGGTGTTGGTTTGAATACCATGACATTAGGCGGCTTGGCTGTAGCAATTGGAACGGCGATCGATGATGCGATTGTTTATGGTGAAAATACTTATCGGCGGTTGCGCGAAAATCAAGCGGAGGGGAACCCACTGACACCCCTAGAAATCATTTTTGAAGGTTCTCAAGAAGTTCGTGATTCCCTCTTAGGGGCGACAATTATCGGAATTATTGTCTTCTCACCAATTTTTACGTTGCCAGGAATTGAAGGTCGGATTTTTACGCCGATGGGGATTGCTTATTTGGCAGTAGTTGTAGTTTCTAGTTTGGAATCTTTGTTAATTTCTCCGGCTTTGTGTGCGATCTTATTACCCAATACCAAAGTAGCAGCACGAGAAACTTGGCTGGCGAGATTCTGTAAAGCAATTTATTACTCTTGTTTGAATTTTTCAATGAAAAACCCACTGATAATTATGGGAATTGCCACAATTTTGACGGTTGCCTCGATCGTCGTTATCCCCTCTTTTGGTAGGGCATTTCTACCAGAATTTCAGGAGCAAACGATGGTGAATACCTTAATTTCTTACCCCACTGTTTCCCTCGAAACCAGTACCAAAGCAGGTTATGTGGTCGAGGAAGCATTGAAGAACGATAAAAGATTTGAATTTATCCAAACTCGCTCTGGACGTGCGGAAGGAGATTCTGAAGCCGCAGGGGTGAATGTCGCTCACGTCGATATTGAATTAAGTAAAGAAGGAATGCAACGTCGGGAAGAATCGCTCAAAGTAATGCGCGAAGCATTCGATCGCATCCCAGGTGCGGCGGCGAATATTGGAGGTTTCTTACAGCATCGAATGGACGAAGTTTTATCGGGGGTAAGAAGTTCGATTGCGATTAAAATCTTCGGTGCTGACTTGGCAGAGTTACGGAAAATCGGACAACAGGTAGAAAAACAAATGGCAACAGTCGATGGTATCATCGATTTACAACTAGAACCGCAATTACCAGTACCACAGATTCAAATTAAATTCGATCGCGATGCGGCTAGTCGTTATGGGCATACGGTAGGAGATTTATCAGAAACAATCGAAACTGCTCTCAATGGTAAAATTGTTTCTAAAGTTCTCGAAAATCAACAATCCTTCGATCTACTGGTCTGGTTAAAACCTGAAGCTAGGCAAAATTTAGAGAGGATTAGTAATTTATTAATTGATACTCCTAATAACCAAAAAATACCGTTAGGTAGCATTGCCAAAATCACTGAAGGGACAGGGCCGAATACCATCAATCGGGAAAATGTTTCACGTTTAATTATCGTCTCAGCTAATGCTAAAGGTCGAGATATTCGCTCGATCGTGACGGATATCGAAACTAAAGTCAAAAGTAATATTCAATTACCTACGGGTTATTTTATTCAATATGCAGGTCAGTTTGAAGCTGAAGAACGCGCTACTCAAAATATTTTAGTTTTCAGTGCGATCGCTTTTGTAGCAATTACCGTATTAATGTATCTTTCCGTTAAGTCGATCGCTTCTACTGCGATGATTATGATTAACTTACCAATTGCCTTAGTCGGTGGTGTAATTGCGGTAGCTCTCACGGGTGGCATTATTTCGGTGGCATCTTTAGTCGGATTTGTGTCCTTATTTGGGGTAGCAACTCGGAATGGGCTATTACTAGTAGATAACTATAATAGTAAATATGCCGAAGGAATGCCGATGACTGAAGTGATTGTTAAAGGTTCGATGGAGCGACTAAATGCAATTTTAATGACAGCATTAACTTCGGCATTAGGTTTAGCACCGATGGTATTTCAAGGTGGTGCAGGGCAGGAACTATTGCAACCTTTATCGATTGTTGTATTTGGTGGTTTGTTTACTTCTACTGCGATTACTTTATTGGTGTTACCTGCTTTATATACCAAGTTTGGCAAACACTTATTCCCTCAACCAATGGAGGAGCCAAAAGAAGACCAGTTCTATCTACACATGTAGCGATCGCGATCTCCTAATTAACGATAGTTTTGTGAAAATCAAATATCAGTTAATTTCTAATTATTCATTTACCAAATCTTGAGGATTATATTCAATGAAATTTGCTAAGATTAGTTCAATTATCATAGCTAGTAGTGTCGGCCTAATCTATTTAAGTGCTTGTAGTAATAACAATTCAGTCAAAAAAACTGAGAGTTCTCCAGCAAATTTGACTCTATCATCTCCACCTGAAAAGATCGTTAAAGAGGGAGAAAAACATATCGAGGGAGATCCTCACAAGCACGCTGGAGTCGGCAAAGATGGTCATAGCGGTCAAGTCGTACAGGTCGGGAAATATCATGTAGAATTCAGACCAGATCCAGACAAAGATACTATTAGTTTAAATACAGTTGTACATGGCGATAAGGATAAACAGATCGTTGATGCTAAACTACTCGCTCAAGTTCAGTTACCAGATGGCAGCAATAAAATGCTACCAGTTCTTTATAACCCTGAAGAAAAGCAATACACCGCTAAACTACCTGTAGGTGGAGCTGGGGACTATAAAGTTGTCATCCAAGTTGATGTCAATGGTGACAAATTTAATACTAGATTTAGCTTTAAAAAATAGCAAATATAGTAATCTAAGATGATACGTATTCTCTTAATTGAAGATGAACTAGATTTAGGAGCCGAGATCGAACGACTACTTCAACGGGAAGGATACGAAATCGATCGAGCCACGGATGGAAATCTCGGTTGGGAATTTTTATCCTCACCAGATTTGAATTACGACGTGGCGATTATTGACTGGATGCTACCAGGAATTTCTGGCATCGATTTATGCCGTCGTTTGCGCCAACAGCAGCAACAATTACCCGTACTGATGTTAACCGCTCGTAGTAATATTAACGATCGCGTAATGGGCTTAGATGCAGGGGCTGATGACTATTTGGTAAAGCCATTTAGCACTTTAGAATTACTCGCTAGAATCCGCGCCCTCAGTCGTCGTCCCGCTCAATTTCAGTCAGCACAAATTAAGCTCGGAAATTTTAGTCTCGAAGTAGAAACCCAGATTTTGAGATATAGTGAAGCTGGTAATGTCTCACAGGTAACTCTCACTCGCAAAGAATATCAAATTCTGGAATATTTGATCGTTCATCCTAGTCAAATCATCCCCGCAAATCGGCTGCGCGATCGAGCGTGGGATTTAGAAACAGATCGTGCTAGTAATGTCCTACCCGCTCAAATTAGACTATTGAGAAAGAAATTAGCTCAATTACCCATATACTTGGAAATCGAGAATATTCATGGTATTGGTTATCGATTAAATTTACCAACATCTAGCTAAGAGTAAAATTGTGGAAACTGGTGGAAATATCGATCGGTTATTTAAACGTAAACGCTGGCTACTAACTTTAACCTATGCTAGTATCATGGGCTGCGCGTTAGCTTTAGTCGGATATATGTTCGATCGGATTGTTACCAATCTCAGTTATCAATCTGTACAAAAAGAAATATCATCGCTAGCTAGTAATATCCATGATAATGTCGAATATAAATTAGCTATACCTGGAAAAATACCAGCAGATGTGTACGCAACGCTCCCCGAACTTTGTCCGATTTACCTAAATTGTCAAACTCAATGGCAGCAAAAACATCACCATACAATGGTTAATACCAATCAATATTATGCTAACTTTATAGATAACTGGGGAAAAACTAGAGCAACATTAGGCATCAATCCAAATGTCCCCAAACCCTCATTAAGTTCTTTAGAAAATTTACGGTGGGAGCATTTTAAGGATCGATCTGGAAAGCATTATCAGCAACTCACCTTAGAAATTCATACTCCCGATAGTAAAATTTGGGGTTATCTTCAAGTAGGGCGAAATTTGACAGATATCCGGGAATATCTCAACAATATACATTTAGCTCTAGTTGTGGGAATTATTGGAAGCGGATTTATGATCGCTATTGCTAGTTGGTATTTAGCAGGAATAGCAATGCGTCCACTCTCGCAGTCTTACCAAAAAATGCAAAAGTTTACCGCTGATGCCGCCCACGAGCTACGCACGCCCCTAGCAACATTACAAGTAATTATTGAAAATGGTCGAGCGGAATATCAACATCTCGATCCAGCGTTAACTAATTGGCTCGATCGAGTCGAGAAGCAAAATATCCGAATCGCTAATTTAGTTAACGATCTATTATTTCTATCTAGTCTAGATCATCCTCCTATTAATCCAATTTTAGAACCATGTTATCTGACCGAAATCGTCCTAGATTTAGTTGAAGAATTTGCCATCGCTGCAACTGCAAAATCGGTCGATATTATTAGTGAGATCGATCCAAATCTACCAATTTGGATCGAAGGTAATTCCGAACAATTATATCGGATGGGTACAAACTTAATTGATAACGCAATTAAATATACTTCCATAGGTGGAAGAGTCACGATCTCACTGACTAAGAATCTCAATCATGTCTCATTCCAAGTTAAAGATAATGGGATCGGTATTCCTGATACCGATCGCGAGTATATCTTCGATCGATTTCACCGAATTGAATCTAACTCTTTGTCACCTCGCCACAGTACGGGATTGGGACTAGCGATCGTTAAATCGATCGTCGATCTTCATAGTGGAAAATTAACTGTATCTAGTCGAATAGGGAAAGGTAGTATTTTTACGATCGAGTTTATTAACTTCCTATAAATAGTCTGGTAGCTGTGTTTTCTTATAAATAGAGTAAGTCATCAATCAGGGTCGATTCGCCAGCTTAAATAGTGTTATGATTGAGGGGCACAACTCAAGCCTAGTAATTTTGAGCCTTACTGTAATCGCAGCTTGGCTAAAGCAATGCTGGGTAATCAAAAAGAGGTAGTAGTTGATTTCGATCGGGTGGCATAGCTCAGTTTAATGATATCTCAAAACTAAAATTAGGGTAGTGAGTTAGGAGGACTAAATGGGATTTTACTCAGAAAGAATCTTTCCCTATTTAATGGATTGGTCGATGTCCAGTCCTAATCTGATCGAGTACCGTCAAACAACTCTGGCAAGTGTCAATGGAGACGTTTTAGAAATTGGATTTGGCACTGGTTTAAATCTATCATACTATCCTGAAGCAATTCATAAAATTGTTACGATCGATGCTAATCCTGCCGTCGATCGATTAGCTCGTAAGCGCATTCAAATGTCCCCCATTACTGTAGATAATCGGATCTTAAACGGCGAGCATCTGCCCATGGCAGATGGGACATTTGATAGTGTTGTGAGTACCTTTACTTTGTGCAGTATTACTAACGTCGAACAAGCCATTAGAGAAATATATCGAGTTTTGAAACCAGGTGGGAAATTCTTTTTTGTCGAACATGGATTGAGTAATGAACCTGGAATCCAGGTTTGGCAAAATCGATTAACGCCGATCCAGAAAGTTATTGGCGATGGCTGCCATCTGAATCGTAATATTCGGCAACTGATCGAGCATGAGTTCGATACCCTAACGATCGAGGAGACGTATGCTGAAAATTTGCCCAAGGTAACGGCTTATTTTTACCAAGGGGTTGCAATCAAGGCGACCTAAACATCAAAGATAAATCTACAAGTCGGACTCACATTAACTTAAGTAGGTAGATGCAATTATTTATAAGATAGATTATGTCTGGAACATAGCTGGTGGGCACTGCCCACCCTACGTGATATCTTATATTTAATTACTACAAGTCGGACTCACATTAACTTACCTGTGCCATGATGCGAAGTTGACGCATTCTGCAAAATCAGGGATTTCGCTATATTGAAGCTTTAGTAATTACAATTATCGCTCTGATTGGCGGCTGTTTTGTCACTGAATTAATCTTTGCCAATCCCGACTTGGGCGGGATTCTCGGCGGTTTTATCCCGCAGGTAGAAGTAATTCTGAGTGTACAGCTTTCTTTTGCTGTCATGCCGCTAATTATATTTACTAGCGATCGACGGTTGATGGGCGAGTTTGTCAATCCGACTTGGCTTAAGGTGGTGGCAATTACAGTCGCCACGGTAATTGTCGGGCTGAATGCCTGGTGATTATTCCAGACATTTTCAGGATGGTTTCACCTTGGGTGAGATTTTAGCGCAACTGAGAACTGGCTAAATGGGTGGAGATCGATCGATATAATTCGATCGCCTGACCATCTGCCAAACTATAGTAGACGTTGCGCCCTTCTTTCCGGTAGTTGACCATTCGCATCGATTTCAATACTCGTAATTGGTGAGATACAGCCGATTCACCCATTTTTAATCCCGCTGCTAAATCGCACACGCACAGTTCTTGTTTCGCCAGTGCAGAAAGTAACCGCAGTCGATTGGGATCTGCCAAGACTGTAAATAGTTCTGCCCGCCGTTGCGCTTGATCCATTGGCAGAATTTCTAGTTGCACTTGACGGACGTTATCTAAATGCACCACCCGCTCGTCACAACTAGGTGCCTGGGTATCTTCGATCGATCGCGTAGCATCGCCTTGGGCGAGTCGGTTTGAATATTCCTGCTCGGTCATGAAAAGTTTAGTTGAATCAGATTAGCTCTCTCTAATTATAGAGCCAAGAATGAGAATCATTCTACATCTGAATATGCTTTCAGATCGGGTGACAGCTTTTATTTGATGAAAACTTCCTGATGACGATCGCGACAGTGGGTGCGATCGCGATTCATAAACTCCCCGAAGCAGTCGGGGTAATGCTATTCTTTAAAATCGGCGAACTGTTTCAGGAATTAGCCGTCAGTCGGTCGCGTCGATCGATTTCATCACTACTTGAAATTCGTCCCGATGCTACCAATCTCAAAATAGCAAATGGGATTCAGATCGTCGCACCAGAACAAGTCAAAGTCGGCGACACAATCATCGTCAAGCCAGGGGAGAAAGTACCCCTAGATAGTGAAGTAATCGATGGGAACTCGCAGGTAGATACATCAGTATTGACTGGAGAATCAGTACCTCAAACAGTAAAAATAGGCGAACCCGTTCTCGCCGGAATAATTAATCAAACTGGAGTATTAACCGTTACCGTTACTAAATTATTCGGAGAATCATCGATCGTCAGAATTCTTGATTTAGTTGAGAATGCGAGTAGTAAGAAGGCTGAAACCGAGAAATTCATTACTAAATTTGCCCGTCGTTATACGCCGATCGTCGTAATTTCATCTTTAGCCGTGGCACTAATTCCACCGCTAGTTATTCCAGGTGCAACTCATACTGAATAGGTCTATCGCGCTCTAATTCTACTAGTTATTTCTTGCCCTTGTGGATTGGTAATTAGTATTCCGCTGGGCTATTTTGGTGGGACTGGTGGTGCAGCTAAACGGGAAATTTTAGTTAAGGAATCGACATTTTTAGATACCTTGGCGGGAGTGAAAGCGATCGCGTTTGATAAGACAGGTACGCTCACTAAAGGAGTATTTAAAGTTGCGAAAATTGTTCCTTACAACGGATTCAAGCAAGATGATTTACTAACAATCGCGGCGGAGGCAGAAGCAAATTCTAATCACCCGATCGCCAAATCGATTCGAGTAGCTTATAATCTACCCGTCGATGAATCTACGATCTCTAACTATACCGAAATTGCCGCTCATGGGATTCAGGCAACGATTGAAGGAAAACTAGTATTGGCAGGAAACGATCGATTGATGCACCGCGAAAACATCGCTCACGATCCCTGTAATGTCGAGGGTACTGTCGTGCATTTAGCAGTCGATAAAATCTATGCTGGATATATTGTCATTGCCGACGAAATCAAGGAAGATGCCGTCCAAGCAATCCGCGATCTCAAAGCAGCAGGTGTCGAGAAAATCGTCATACTGACGGGGGATTCGCAAGCAGTAGCTCAACGAATCGCGAAGACGCTTGGAGTAGAATTTCAAGCAGAACTATTACCAGAAGACAAGGTTACAGCGGTGGAACAATTGCTGTGGGAGTTTTCCAAAAAAGGTAAGGTTGCGTTCGTCGGGGATGGAATTAATGATGCTCCGGTAATCGCCAGAGTCGATGTGGGGATTGCAATGGGTGGATTGGGTTCGGCTGCGGCGATCGAAACTGCTAATGTTGTACTGATGACAGATGCGCCATCTAAAGTTGCCGAAGCGATTCAAGTGGGTAAAAAAACTCACTCGATCGTTATCCAGAATATTATCTTTGCTCTAACTATCAAAGTTATCTTCATTGCACTAGGTTTGTTGGGATTAGCCACGATGTGGGAAGCCGTATTTGCCGATGTCGGTGTCGTATTGGTGGCGATTTTCAATGCTACTAT
>Ga0209491_10011352_pt1 | contig 10522 bp, 9 predicted proteins | sample BON02_FD_187213 | JGI IMG/M metagenome (GOLD analysis project Ga0209491, IMG submission 187213) | Freshwater microbial communities from Lake Bonney liftoff mats and glacier meltwater in Antarctica - BON-02 (SPAdes) (version 2) | ecosystem: Environmental > Aquatic > Freshwater > Ice > Glacier...
TGGTTATTATATTCACAATACAAATATAGAAATAAATGGAATATATATATGGATTATAGTAAAACCCCCATTATTCTACCAAATGGTTTTATCCAGCCCGAATTAGAGAAAAAAGAATTTACATGGGAGAATGCATTAGTATTACTACCGATTGCACTTATATTCAGTTTACCACTGTACATTATAAACAGTTTATCTGGACCTAGAGGATTAGGATATCAGAAATTTTGCCCTCAAATCATAATTACAGATGAAAAGAGAATCGATGAAACCCCAGATTTTTTAAGTAGTTGGAATAAATAAGAGAAGTAATTGTAACCGAAACCCTTTTTGATTTTTTTTACCAATATGAATAATGTCATTTTTGTTGCGATGGCATTATTTACTATATTCAATTCAATAAAGGAAATGCTGTTAGAATATATAATCCTTCCTCTCCAAATAAATATACGCCATGTCTTTATATAGATAAGATGATAAATGCATTATATTTGGAACCGATCCTAGACCCAAAAACGAACGAATATGCTAATGTTATAATAATTAATGAATACCCAGAAGGACCTTTGCGTAATCTGGTGAAGCAGACACGATTGCCGGAAGTATCACAATTCAAAAAAACAATGACCGCAAAATGTAAATATATATTGGTTGACCCAGATAATCAATATATGGAAATACCGTCCCTGTTTTCATATTTACATACGAATGGGTATACGATAGAATACGAACAAACGAAACTATACAAAAATCCATATCTAATATGTATGATTTCATATACACGGGTAAATTGAATAATAGTTTTCACATCATATAATAAAACAATGTCGGAATACGATTATATAATTATAGGTGGCGGTTTAGCTGGACTCTATGTTGCATACAAACTCAATCAGATGGAACCAAATGCAAAACTACTGATTTTAGAGAGAAATCGCGCAATGGGAGGACGTATTGACACAATTGGTAAACTAGAGGCGGGCGCAGGACGTTTCCACGACGGAAACAAATTACTATTGGCATTGATAAGCGAACTCGGTTTAAGTGATAAAATCAAACCAATATCAGGTTTCGAACATTTTATGCCATCCAAAGGTCCGGACCGCGGTAAGCTATTTGACTGGAAGCCCATTAATGAAATAACCGATAAATTTATCAAAATGTCACAACCCATCCCATACGATATAACATTTATAGAATACGCAAAGACAAAACTAACCAAAGACGAGATAACACTTCTGTTAGATTTCTACGGATATTCGGCAGAATTAACGAACATGAATGCAAAAGATACCGTCTCGTTAATGAAGCAACATTTGAATCCGAAACGTAAATATTATGCAATGGATGGAGGTCTGTCTCAAATAATAGACCGACTTATTTTAATAATCAATGCACAGATGTTGACGCATCGTCGAGTAACGAATATTACTACGACATCTTCTCCTACATGCGCTATTGAAATCGAATGCGATGGAATAAAACGCAAATATACTGCGAATAAATGCATCTGCGCTGTAACAAAGGATACGCTTATTAAATTCCCAATATTCAAACCGATCTATCCACTTCTGCGAAAGATTCAGACCCTTCCGCTGTGTCGCATATATTCTCAAGTCCCAGATATACCACATACGAAACTAACAACGAACAACAATTTACGTATAGTGATACCAATAGACAATAAAACAAATACGGTAATGATGTCATACACAGATAATAAATACGCAAACTTCTGGAAGAAAATGCTCGACGAACATGGGATGGACGCAATTAATATAGAACATCAGCGACTCCTAAGTCAAACCTTGAACCGAAAAATACAAATGCCGAAGAACACTCAAGTTTTCTATTGGAAACATGGGGTTGCATATTTCGCACCCGGATTTGATAGCGAAACAATGCCGAAACAAATTATGATACCATTCCGTAATATCCCCCTATTCGTATGTGGAGAGAATTATTCAGAGAAAAACAATCAATGGATGGAAGGATCGTTGGATACAAGCGAATATATTTTGGGAAGTATAAGAGGTGACTCCCGAATTAAACCATTGAAGATGGCACATTAAAACCATTCTCCAATGGTTTAAATGTAATTATTGATACGGTTTTCTCCTAGACAACGGACAACACCATATCGGCATATTGAGGAATATTCATTACATTCATAGGTGTGGGTTTACCTAATATTATGTATTCGCATTTAACTCCAGTCATAAACGAAGCTTGGTCAAGTAAACCGATTGCACTTTCAATATTCGATGTAGTGCGTTCCACAATGAACGGACGAATTCGTTCAATGATATCAATAAAAGAGTCGGTATCAGTGAAACTGATCCAGATAGGTGTTTGTCCAGCTAATATCATTCGACGCGAACCTGACTCTGCCATACGTATTCCATCTCCGATTGAATCATAGTTTATAGTTTCCCATCCGATATCAATAATCGGGATTGTCAAAGTAGATTTCATTTTAGGTTTTTCTTTCCAAACGCGATTCAACCAAGCTTCATTTCGGTCTTTAGCGAGCGCGTATGTCACGAGTTTACCAAGAGGTATCGCAAATACAGCGGTGTCATAAAAATCAGAAAAATTACTGGCACATATTGCGCGGTCTTCAGTATGGACTTCCATAAACGCCTTTTTTTGGCGCAATAAAGCGCATATAGGTACTGTTTCGGGTCCAATATCAGACCATTTCCCAGCACACTGTTTGATTTGCACGGTTTCTAGTTCGCGGTTTAACATTGAAACCATTTTACGATAAGACTTTTTATCTACACTCCTACCAGAGCCAAACATCTGCGACCATTGAAGTATCATGAGTTCAAACAACCAACCGAAACGACTTTTTTCGCGAGGTGTCCATTTCGCAGCGAATGACATGAAATCCCTCCCTGATGGGCGAGGTACCAGAGTATTGGGGTTTGTTTTTTTGAGTTGCATGTAATTGCCGAAAGCATTATTCCAAGCAATTCGATCCTGATTCAATTGGTAATTCATAATCCCGATTGCTGAGTCAATGATGGCATCGGCATTTGGGTCTTTCATTCGCCTTACATATCCACACAAGTATTTAATGTCCGCCCATGAACCAACCCCAATTGTGGTGACAATGAAACGAAGTGCCTTGATAGTCTCTACTGGATAATGGCGATACCAGACGCATAACATGGCGTACGTTAAATCGCGTTGACCCATGCCAGTATTTATGTCGCGCGTGTGAGCGATGAGTCTATACAATAAATTATACTCCATACTATTGGGAGCGACTGAAGACAGTAAGTTATCTAAATGAGACGGAATACACTCACCGTTTACTAGTGATGTATAAAATACATTAATCGCTTCCATTAATGATATAACTCACAAAATACTTATATTCTTTCGGGTTTTATTAAATTGTGTAATGTAAGTGACTCGTTTTGTAGATTTAATACCATTAAGATTTTTACGTAATGCTGACTTTACGGGAACATGATGTATTTCTTGAAATAAAAAATAGAGCGCATTTAGATCATGAAAAATGAATATGGACGGTGGGACTACAATATCATCAACGAAGGACAATTTGGTTATGAATCGCGAGGATACTTCCATTTGTGAATACGCCTGTATATGTTCAGGTTCCAAATCAACTAAAAACATCCAAGAATCTAAAAACGCATACTTAACATCTGATTTGATAGATTTTTTGGCTTCAACAATTTTGAGAACCCGTTCCTTGGATATAATATTATTATGTACTTCTATTGTTTCATCGATAATCTGTTCTATATATTTATTTTGATTAATAAACAGAAAAAAACATTTGATTGATTCCATAGGTTCGCGTTGGAATTTTTCTTGAATCTGTAATAGGTTCTCCTCTTCTTTGATCCACGACATATGTTATAGTTCGTCATGATTTTAGTTTTGTAGTTATAACGAATAGACGATATAAAGAAATATTGTAAGTAAGTATGTCTCAAAACCGCATAATTTTATTGTATTATAATAGAAAAAAAAACTATAAAAATAAACCAAAACAAAACAAATAATTGAGGCAGTAAAATTGATTCAACGGATTAGTAAATATAATTATTAAATAAAAACATAATTATTTTATAAAAATGGAATCGATACTATGTATACCAAGGATGGATGTCATAACATCAAAACAATATATATTAAGCACATTTTACAAACTGAAATGGGGACATATTTCACTAGTAAATGAAATACCTTTACGGAATGATCCGACACATAAGCGCATCTTAATACGAGTCAAATGGGATGATTGTTCGCATGATATCCGTTCGCGAATCCATGATGGAGGCAGTATAAAACTGGTTCATGATATAAACTCGCCTTGGTTTTGGAAGATTATGCTATGCAATTAGTTTGGGGGGGGGAGGGGGGGAGGGATATAGATCCTATTATTTTATCTTAAATTCGGGTCTCGATAATAGATATTCGATACAATAAAATATTTTTTTTATTGGCATATTAGCCATCAAACAAAAAAAACATTTTATATGCACGTAAAAACCATGGCATTTGAATTGTCTATATAAAATTGAAAATATTTGTAGACTCATAGGAATACAATCAATAAATAAAAAAAAAAATATGAATATAGAAAAGGAACCACAAAGAGAGATAAATTATATAAATCAATATCGTAGACAAATGAAGAACTATATAATGACATCAAGGTTTAATAATTCTACATGGACTGAGAACACGAATTTCCGAAAGCGAATAGATAAACATGGATGTGTTTACTGTGCACCAATGGTCGTATCACAAGATATTCCGTATGATTCAATTATGTTCGTATTAGAAATGAACAATGATATTAACCGAATAATGGGTATTGGTATGGTAAAAAACCACCCAGTACAATACAAATATAATGTATATGAAAATAATAATTTCAATAGATACGTGTATACTGGAAAATATAGGATAGATCGCAGTTCAATGACAGAGGAAGAAGAGAGCATTATACGTGCATTTGATATTCTATGTTTTAGTGGTAATCGTCACATGAAACGAGGACAAGGTCTAACAGCATTTCCAGTTAAGAGTTTATGTCGTTGCGCGTATAATAAAATGGATTTAGTTGAATTCATAACAAATATGTTCAAAACAAGAATTATTGTACAAGAAATATAAACATAATATGTATAAGTTTCTATGGATGATATATATAATATAGATGGTTATACGGATAACGAATTGTATACAGTATTAGATCTATCAAATCCGACGGATAGAGAATTAGAAGCAAAAATACTTCATATGATATGGAAATACGAGAACTTCGGAAACGCATCAGGAGATAAGTTAGTACGTTATTTTAATGATATATACAATCATTTTTTTAATACTACTATAGAGGGCATGGAGAACCAAGAAACTCTAGATCCCGATCCCGATCCCGATCCCGATCCAATTCCAATTCCAATTCCTGTAACAGTTCCCGATCCCGTTCCAGTTGGAACATCATATTCAAGCGGTGAATTAAATCCAATTTTTAAACAAACAATAAATCGCATAGTAAATATTGATAGTCAATATCGTAATAAATCGTCCCTAACCACGGATTATACGTTTAATCTTTCTACGCCATTAAAGGATGTAATAAGTTTAAAATTGAATTCCATTCAGATACCATATACATGGTATACCATAAATGCAAATTATGGCAGTAACTTCCTATATTTAAAGGGAGTATCTCCTGGTTTGTCTGATGGCAATTACGATATACAAGTTCAAATAAATCCAGGTAACTATACTGCAAATGCTCTAGTTGATGCGGTAAATGATTCATTCGTAGCATTACAAATTGACCCAGAATATACGGATATAAGTTTTGGTACTACAGGAATTATATATGATTATCCAAGTTCCAAATCAAAGATAAATATTGATATAAAGAAAATATACAACGAAACGGATTATACATTTGATTTCGGAACTTGGTCTACCCCTAATGTTGAAGAAACCCGAGGAGCTTCAATACCATCATTTTTAGGATTTAATTTTAAATCATATTCACCTAATAAAATTCATTCCAGATATGATATACTTCCACTGATTGCAAATTCATCGTCGGATAACGCAATAAGCCAATATGCTTTAGATAACACCAATAATTACTTCCATATAATAAATTACAGCGGAACTGAGTATACAACAGACCCATCAAATTGTATCATATTGGATGATATTAAAATAACCCTGTCGCTTAGACCTGGAACAACATATTCTCGTTCACAAATCATTTCAGATCTAAGTGGACAATTATCAATAAATCCAAAATTAATAAATCCGTATATACGCCGTCATGATTATACAGATATAAGTAACAATGGATTTATAGGACATAACAAATCATACCATGAAATGTATATACAATTAAATCGTTTTAAAACAACACGAGTAGAGGGTTCAAAGGTAGCAATTATATTTCAGGACGGTAATATTTGGTATGGGATATCATCTGCACTAGTATTCGAGAATAAAAAATACGAATTAAGTAATATAATCTCCGAATCAAGTGCACCGCAATCGTCTATCGTAATAGCATCACCAGAGAACAATCCAAGTCACATATATCTAAGATGTAAGATACCATATTTTAATGGGAGAACAGATACTGGTAATATTATATTAGGAGGAAATACAAGAGCGAATGATTTTAAAATTGATATAACAAGTTCGCCTGGATATACGTTGAATAGTTACTTAGATGAAATAAACCAGAAAATCATAAATAACAGCGATAATGGTAATATAAATATAACAAACACACTAGTCACTGTAGAAAATTCATTAACGAAAATAAAAGTAGATATTAATAAACGCTTTCGTGAAAATGCATACATACTGGATTTATCACAAAATTCATATATACAAGCATCATTAGGGTTTACGAGTGGAAATGATTTATCCAACGACATATCTGGGAATACATATACAAGCGGATTGTATGACATACCAAACGGTACAACTATTATGATAATAAAGCCGAAAGTCAGCGGCGATAACAAAAATATAAATGCATATGTAGTAAAAAATACAGGAGCTAAGATACAGTCAACGAGTCCGCAGGCTGTATCAGCTAGCATGTCAAATATATTTGCTACGTTTGTAGATGAATTTGGTGACAATGTGCTGAGTGGTTCTACATTAATTTTTACTAGGCGACCAGACGACGGACTAACGTTTGCTACATTACGCGTAGTTATTAATAAATATTTAATAGAACAATTTTACGACATAGAATTTGTGGACCCTAGTGCAAATTCACTATCTTCAAGAATAGTTGGGTGTGGGACTACTGATGTAAGTGATAATGGACTATTAGCATATTCAGATGACAATGGAGTCACTTGGCATGGCGAAACAAGTGATATATTTTCACAAAAGGCGAATGCAGTTGCATACAATGGAAATATATGGGTAGCCGCGGGGAATGGAACAACTAACACACTCGCGACATCAATTGACGGAAATACATGGACTGGACGAGGTAAAGACACATTTTCAGAAGAGGCAACTGGGGTTGCGTGGAACGGAAACATATGGGTTGCTACGGGGGGAGGTACTGGTAATACTCTCGCCAAATCAACGGATGGTATTACATGGACTGGTCTAGGTAAAACGACATTTTCAGTAGAGGCGACAGGTATCGCATGGAATGGCGATACATGGGTCGCTACTGGGGCAGGCACTGGTAATACGCTCGCAAGATCAACGGATGGGACTACATGGAATGGTCTAGGTAAAACTATATTTACTACGAAGGGAACCAGTGTTGCGTGGAATGGATATATTTGGGTTGCAACTGGACATGGAGGGAACACTATAGCATATTCAAAAAATAGAATGGGTAATACTTGGACTCCTAGTGCGAACACTGATTTATTTTCAGTGGGAGCCAATGGTGTTGTATGGAATGATTCGGTCACGATGTGGGTGGCAGTCGGAACTGGTGGTGGAAATACTATTGCTACGTCGTATGATGGAAACGCATGGACAGGACAAGGTAAAACTACATTTACCACAGGAGGGTATGGTATTTCATTGTCTGGTGCAATTAATATTGGGAATAAATATGTAGCTGTAGGTCAAGGTGGAAATAGCGTAGCAACTTCAGTAAATGGCATAGATTGGACCGTGCCAACAAGTCCCTTTAAAATAGGATATGGAATTGGATGGGATAATAAAACACTTGGAACGAATCCGACAAATATAAGAGACCTATCGAATTCATGGATCCAAAATTTAGAATTAGAAAAGTCTAAATTCGCATTAAGTGAATATAGATCACTTTTTTCATGGTCTGAAATTAGAGGTATTAGTACTGTAAGCACGGATGTTATTACAATATCAAGTGATACTTCTATGAATACTATATATTTAACACCCGAATCAATAGGATTGACAACAGGTACAAACAGTTATTTAAATGGCATAATAATAACAATTCTCAATGGTAGTTATACTAGAGACCAATTACTAACAGCTATAAATAATGAATTTGAATATACAATGACGGGTGTAAATAATCAAAATATTGCCAGTGGTTCTATAGTAAATGTAATTAGAAAGGACAATGGAGAAGAATATATACAAATAAGGTTAAACATCAACAAAGTATACAAATCATCGGATTATAAACTAGTCTTCTATGATCCATTCAGCTTTTCCACATCGGTAAATTGTATTGGAAATAATTTAAGAAATACATCATGGGATTCTACACTTGGATGGATATTAGGATTTCGTATAGAAACAGAATATAATTTATCTGATATGACATTGGTATCAACAAACGGTAATATTACTAGCATAATTGGCGACAACGTAGTAAGTATTAACATTTACAGTTATTATATGATATTACTGGACGATTTTAATAACAGTCATATGAACGATGGAATTATTACAACAACAAAACAAAAAACAGATATTCAATTACCGAATTATGCGAATTACACGAATTTAAATACGAATCCTATAATAGGAGAGTTGACTGCAACAAATACATCCGTAAATGGTGCAACCCTAACGCAAAAACAAGTATACGCAATACAATCTACATTAGACCAACAATCAAAACAGTTATCGACCATAAAATTGTCGGAAGGTCCATTCGCGACCAATGTATTCGGTTTCATACCATTAAATATAGCAAATCTACCGAATAATAGTATCTACGTCGACAGCAGTATTGGATTACGCGATCAACAGAGGAATTATTTCGGACCAGTGAATATCCAAAGGATGTCAGTGAAGTTGATAAACGACCGCGGTGAAACCGTAGACCTGAATGGTGCGAATTGGTCTTTCTCGTTTATATGCGAGCAACTTTACCAAAATAATAGATCATAAGTGTATAGGATGATATATTACATAGACCAAATTGGGTTTTACGGTCCGTTGATAATTGCATTAATGAATATAATATTCTTGTGGTCGCGCAATATATATTTAATATCATATGTATTATATTTGGGGGTAAATGCATTAGTTAATCGCGTTATGAAAAATATAATACAATCCCCACGACCTACTGGACAAATATTTATCAGTAAACACGATAATGATATAACAAGTGATTATGGTATGCCATCTGGACACGCACAATCGGTGGGATATTCGATTACATTTATGTATTTAGTGGTTTATTCGCCTGTTATATTATATATATCTACCTTTATAGGTGCTATTACTGTATACCAGCGATACTCTTATAAGCGTCATACTATATTTCAGTTGATCATTGGATTAATAATAGGTTCAATCGTTGGAATGGTTTCGTATACAATAACGCACATTTTAGTGACAAATAAAAAATATGGTTATAATATAAATGTCACAGAGTGATTATTTAAGATTTAAAAAGACATCACGTTTATTAAAAGACCAAACAGACTTTGCACCTATTTTATCACCAAGTGATTATATGGCTGGTATAGATTATAATTTACAAACCACAATACAAAATACCAAACAAACTAATAATATGCTTTCATTACCAGAAAAACTAATGGTATTCGATATGGAGGTAACCAGCGGACCTAATTGTCCGACATTTATTTTATGTAACGGAACGAATCTGCGTGCGAATCGCAGAGATTTGGACGAATGTCAAAATACATGCTTCCCTATCATGAAGGCTCCTGGACGCTCTGTTCCTCAAAATCCAGAGTACTCGAAATTCAATTTTAATTCATATATTCGCAAAAATTACAGAGTTCGTTGCGAATGTGACAATGCAACTTGTATTGGTTCTCAATCGCGCATATGTAGGTTGAAATATGGATGCACGTGTTAATTCGCGGATACTATTATATACACAATGTATATAATGAGTATGTATTTTGATAACAAAGAATTATTCGCTGGTCCAAAAGTGAATCAATATGGTAGTCATATGGTTATGACGAATGTTACAAAGACACCAAAAATGAAATATGTGAATATAGATACAAAGTTTAGAGACGAATATAATACAGATTTT
>Ga0209491_10011353_pt1 | contig 10522 bp, 6 predicted proteins | sample BON02_FD_187213 | JGI IMG/M metagenome (GOLD analysis project Ga0209491, IMG submission 187213) | Freshwater microbial communities from Lake Bonney liftoff mats and glacier meltwater in Antarctica - BON-02 (SPAdes) (version 2) | ecosystem: Environmental > Aquatic > Freshwater > Ice > Glacier...
GGGTCAAACGTTTCCGCGAAAAAGGCTCCAACACCTTCTACCGGCCACCCGAAACACGAGGAAATTCCACCGTCCTGACCCCGGAGGTTCGCACCAAAGCCCAGCTCCTCCTCGACACCGGGGCGAGTGTTTCAGAGACGGCCAGGGAGCTCGGGCATCGGCTACGATACCGTGCGCAAGGCGATCGCCGACGGACGACGCACAACCCGTCCCGGCCCTGCCGTCCGTCGAAGTCAGGTGCTCTGAGACTAGGATCAATAGCACTCGGTAGAGCGAAGGATTGGCAGAACTTTTGACTGCGGCGAGGATCGCCGCTTTCAATCGGACGGCAGGGCGCACGGCTTGGGTTCCGGTTCAAAGCTCCGATTCTCGGAGCACTCAAAAGCGGAAGCTCGCTCCGCTCCGCTCGCGCAAGGGCGGCCCTAGCGCAGATCCTGGCAGAGACCATGCACGCCCATCACCAGGATGAAGCCCAGGGCCTGGCGCAGCAGATCATGGCGACCGAAGCCAACCTGCGCCCCGACCCCGAAGCAGGCACCCTCACCGTAGAAATCGACAGCCTGAGCACCCCCCGCGACAACATCGCACTGGAACACCTCTACGCCGAACTGACCGAAACCCAAACAATTTACCCCGGCACAAAACTGCGCCTCATCTACAAGAAGGTATCATAACCACTTCCGTCGAAGTCAGCTGCTCTGAGACTAGGATCAATAGCACTCGGTAGAGCGAAGGATTGGCAGAACTTTTGACTGCGGCGAGGATCGCCGCTTTCAATCGGACGGCAGGGCGCACGGCTTGGCTTCCGGTTCAAAGCTCCGATTCTCGGAGCACTCAAAAGCGGAAGCTCGCTCCGCTCCGCTCGCGCAAGGGCGGCCCTAGCGCAGATCCTGGCAGAGACCATGCACGCCCATCACCAGGATGAAGCCCGGGGCCTGGCGCAGCAGATCATGGCGACCGAAGCCAACCTGCGCCCCGACCCCGAAGCGGGCACCCTCACCGTAGAAATCCACAGCCTTAAGCACCCCCCGCGACAACACCGCACTGGAACACCTCTGCGCAGAACTGACCGAAACCCAAACAATTTACCCCGGCACAAAACTGCGCCTTATCTACAAGAAGGTATCATAACCACTTCCGTCGAAGTCAGGTGCTCTGAATATCTATCGCATCATCCAAGAGGGCATGAATAACGCCATGAAGCACTCGCATGCCGCGAACATCAAAGTGCTTGCGAAGAAGGGAGGGGCAGCCCTGAAAGTAGAAATTTTAGACAACGGCTGCGGCTTCGATGTGGCGGCGATGCGCGGGGGGGGCGATGCAGGGAGTCCGGGGTTCGGGCTTACCGGCATGGAAGAGCGGGCTCGAATCGCCGGGGGGAGGATCCGCTGCGATTCGGTGCGGGGTGAGGGGACTTGTTTGCGACTTGAAGTTCCGTTTCTCGTTCGGCATCCTCAGGTTCCTTCGGACGTATGACATCAGGAATTTGCTAAGGTTATGAATATTTTACTCGCTGAGGACCACCCGATTTACAGGGAGGGAATCCGGCGGCTCGTCGAGGCCGATTCAAAATTAACGCTGGTGTTCGAAACCGCCGACGGGCAGGAGGCTCTGAATCAGGCACGTGCGCTTGAACCCGATATCGCGGTAATCGACATCAACATGCCGGGGATGAGCGGGCTCGACATCGCCCGCGCCCGCTTCAAAGAGCAGTTGCCCTTCGAGATCGTCTTCCTCACGATGTATCGCGACCCTGATATCTTCAATGAGGCGGTCGATTTGGGAGTGAAAGGCTACGTTCTCAAGGACAGCAGTTCCGGGGAGATTTGCCAGGCGATCTTGGCGGTCGGCAAGGGGAATACATGGTATAGTCCCTCGCTTGGAGAGTTCTTTCTCAACCACAAGGCGAAGGCGAATCAACTTGATACCGAGGTGCCAGGTTTCGAAATGCTGACGCCGACCGAACGCAAGGTTTTGCACATGATCGCCTCCGACCGGACGACCAAAGAGATCGCTGCCGAATTTGGAATCAGCCCGCGAACGATCGATAATCACCGTAGCAATATCTGTGGAAAACTCGGCATTAGCGGGAGCCATGGACTTCTCAAGTTTGCCTTCGAGAATCGTTTTCGGTTGTAGGTATGTTTACTTAGGACGAAAGTGAGGGGTTGCCTATAGCGCATTCCTCCAGCGCTTGTTAACTCTGGCTTGTGCGGATTTCCTGTATTTCCCTTAATCCGGGGACTCGCTCAACTGAAAGAATATAAACGACGGTTTCTTTAACAAATAGCCACATATCCAAACCATGAACTCCAAGATGAAACTCCTTCCCCTCGCCTCCCTCCTTGCCCTTATCGGCCCAGCGTATTCCGCCACCGTCATCGCCCAATATGGCTTCGCCGGTAATTCGAATGACAGCAGCGGCAATGGCTTCAACGGCGTCGATACCGACATGACCTACGTCGTTGACGGAGTGCGTGGCACGGTCGCATCGTTTAACGGCGTCAGCAGCTCGGTGAATGTAGGGGCCAGCGGCCAGCGACTCACCGAGAACGCCAATGACGGTGCCGGGAACGCCCAGTTTGCGATGTCGATGTGGATTAAACCCACCGCCGTGAATCCTGCGGGTGGGAACGATACGAACATCTTGATGGGGCACCCTTCGGGAGGCGGTGTGATCGAGATCGTTGGCCAGGGCTCATGGGGTGGGATGGGCGGCGTCAATGGCAGCATCGGCGTCAATTCCGGCGGGGGTGCTGGCGACGTGCACAATGTCCCGACGATCGATGTCTATGATGGCAACTGGCACCATATTGTCATCCAGTGGGCGGAAACTGATCTCCAGTCGGGCAACGCACAATTCCCGATCGAACTCTACATCGACAATGTCCTGGCCACGGACGTCAATAGCAATGAATACAACGGCAACGGTAACGGTGCCAATCTCAGCCTCGGAGGCCCGGCGGTTTGGTCGAACGGAGGGGGGGCAGATAAGTATTATACGGGGCTCATGTCAGACGTTCGCTTTTTCGATGACCAAATCACCTCCAGCGAGGTGAACACCCTGTTCACCGGCGTCATCCCGGAGCCTTCCTCGGTCAGCTTGCTCGGGCTCGCCACTGTTGGTGTATTGCTTCGCCGCCGCCGGCGCTAGGTATTCGCCGACTCCATCATCGGCATTCCTTTTTCAATCGATGGATAAGATCGAGATCCGCCTGTCTTCTCCCCCGTGAGAGATGGGCCGGTCTCCCCAATTTTTACCCTTCTTCAATAGACCAATGAATCCTCGTACCATGAACCCACATCATCATATTTTCCGTAGACTCTCTCTCTTTGCTTTGTTTTTATCTCCGAGTCTCTCAGCGGGAGCTGCCGAACTCGTCGCGCACTATCTGCTCGATGGGGATGCCCAAGACAGTGGTTCTGGAGAGTTTCATGGCACCGTCAATGGTGCTACCTTTGTCAATGATACGGATCGCGGCATGGTTGCTTCTTTCGACGGGACAAGCAGTTCGATCGACGTTTCACCGAGCGGTTATAGCGTGGTAGAGCGTCCCAATTTCCAGTTCGCCATCGCGTTCTGGATCAAGCCGAACGAGCGCGACGATTATGTCCCCGGTGGTGCCCGCGACGTCAACCCCTTGATGGGGGGATCGAGCGGTGGTGGCGTGATCGAGATCGTCGGTCAGGGAGCTTGGAACGGGATGGGAGGATCGAGTGCCTATGGAGGCGTCGGGGTAAACTCCGGAGGCGGTGCTGGGAGCGTCGGCAAAGTGGGGGCCATCGATCTCTACGACGGAGAGTGGCACCACGTCGTGATTCAGTGGGAAGACCCCGACGGTGTCCCCTCCGAATTTTCCCTGGGTGGTAGCTCTGATGCGATGGTCTGGATCGATGCTCAACTCGCCGAAGATGCGAATGGTCAGACTTACAACGGAAACGGCGGAGCCTCACCGACGATGGTTCTCGGAGGTCCGGTGGTCTACTCCAACGGCGGGGCAGCCAACAAATACTACGACGGCCTGATGTCGGACGTTCAATTCTACGACGACCAGCTCACTTCTGACGAGGTCGAGTCCATCTTCAAAGGCGGCACGATCAGACTGCAGCCCTTTGAAATCACCGACGTGCAAGTGCTTCCCGGCGACCAGGTTCAGCTGACTTGGAACTCCACACCGGACGCGAAATACACCGTGTTCTGGTCAACTGATGGAACTGATTTCGACGAAAACGGCGGCGATGAAATCGACTCACAAGGTGAATCCACCACCGTGGTGATTGACAATGCCGATGCGCCGATCAGCACCTCTCCAAGACTTCTCTTTCGAGTGGGGAGAAACGCCGGGTAGGGTCCCAAACTCCGTTCCTTCGCAAAAAAATGAAACCTCTCCCGCTTCTCGCGGGAGTTGTGATGGTGTTCGCGCCCTGCGTCTGCCTTGCCGCTCCCTCCATTTTCGAACTTGTCGCCGTCGGCAACAGCAGCCATTTCGACGAGGACGGCGATACGCCGGACTGGTTGGAGGTTCACAATCCGGACGGGGCGGCCATCGACCTGAGTGGGTATTATCTCACCGATGATCCGGGTGCTCTGACGAAGTGGGCCTTTCCTTCGACCAATCTCCCTGCGGGAGGCCATCTCGTGGTATTCGCCTCGGACAAGGATCGTGCGCTGTCGGGTTCTGAGCTGCACGCCAACTTCAAACTCTCCAGCTCCGGCGAGTATCTGGCTCTGGTCGACCCCGATGGGTCGACGGTGGTTAGCGAGTTCTCGCCGGGTTTCCCACAACAGGTGGTGGGCTACAGCTACGGGATCGGCAGTGGTGCGGGCACGGGCTATTTCGAGGTGCCAACGCCGGGCGCCGCCAATGGAGCTGCATTGCCGGGGTTGCTGCTGACGCCGACCATTTCCCCGTCGGGAGGGACTTTTACCGGAAGCGTGCAGGTGACCCTGGGGACTGCGTTCCCGGGTGGTAAGATCCGCTACACCACGGACGGCAGCCTTCCCCTTGCGACTTCGCCCCTGTTTGTGAACCCCCAGAGCTTCAGCGCGACCACCCACCTGCGCGCGGCGGTGTTCGACCCGGTCTCCGACGAACGCGGGGTCGTCGTGGGGCGGCAGTTCGTCGAGCTTGCGGGGAGTTCGGACTTTGCCGGGATCGATGCCCCTGCGGCCTTCACCTCCGATTTGCCGATCATTGTGTTTGAAAACTTTGGCGCTGGAGCGATCCCGTCGAGCGGTTCGAGCTCGTTTCAGGCGGGCCGGATCCTGGTCTGCGAAGTTGATCCCGCGACCGGTCTCAGTTCTTTGGCCGCCGCGCCCGATGCCGATTTGCGCGTCGGCATACGAGAGCGCGGGCGCACCTCGGGCGGTGTCAATTTCGACAAGAAGCAATACCGGGTCGAGCTGCGCGACGAACACGATCAGGACCGGGATCACAAGTTGCTGGGCTTGCCCTCGGAGTCGGACTGGGTGTTCAACGGTCCCTGGGTCGACAAGAGCTTGATCCGCAACGCCACGGCGTTCGCCCTCGGCAAGGACATCGGCATCCAGGCGCCGCGTTACAAGCATTTCGAGATGTTCCTCAACACCGGCGGCGGTGACCTCGCATCGTCGGAGTACATCGGTGTCTATGTGTTGTTGGAGAAGATCAAGGACGGCAAAAACCGTACCGACCTGGCGAACCTCGGTGCTGCGGACAATGCGGAACCCGAGATCAGCGGCGGCTACCTGATGTCGTTCGAGAACGGGTCGTTCGGCATCGAGGAACCGGATCCGGTGACAGGAGCCCAGCAGACTTGGATCAGGAACTACGTCGAGAGCTTCGCCTCCAACGCATTGGGTTGGACCGGCGGCGGTCCGAATGATACCGGCGCCATCGACAACGATCCGGTCACCGGTTACCCGGCCTACATCGACATCGACTCCTTCATCCATCTGATGGTGATCAACGAGCTGTTCTGCGAGCAGGACGCCTATGTGCGCAGCGACTACATGTTTAAAGACCGTGGCGGCAAGCTGCACAAGGGACCGCTGTGGGATTACAACCTGAGCTCTGGCACCGGCACCAGCCGCAACACCAATGAGGTGTGGTTCTACGCGCGCAACTACAACCGCAACGGGCAGTCGAGCAGCTACCTCTCCGACATGTTCGTGCCGCTGATGCGCGACGCCAATTTCCGCCAGGCCTTCATCGATCGCCTCTCGGGACTGCGTGCGCAGGGAGTCTTGCAGGAGACGGAGCTGGATGCGCTGATCAACAGCATCGCCGATCCGCTCTCTGCGTCGGCGCTGCGCAACTTCACGCGCTGGCCGGTGCTCAACACCAGCCTCTGGCTCAGCGAGATCAACACCACCACCTGGGAGGAGCAGATCGTCGCGCTCAAGGATTGGCTGCACGCGCGCCTCGACTGGATGGAGGGTGAAATGCCGCAGCTGGTAACGTTTTCGCTGGCAGCTGGGGAGTTGACTCCAGGCACGCCGGTGACCTTGAGCGGCGGCTCGGGCACGACGATCTATTACACGCTCGACGGCAGCGATCCGCGTGCGGTCGGCTGCGGGTTCAACCCCGCGGCGGTGAACCTCGGATTCGGCGGCACAGTCACGGTCAATTCGAGCATCGATATCATCGCGCGCAGTTTTGACGACACGGATTGGAGCGCGCCGTCCCAGGTGACCTTCGTGGTGGGCACTGCGGCCGACGCGACGAATCTCGCCATTACTGAGATCAACTACCATCCCTCCGACCCGACCGCGGCGGAGGTGGCTGCCGACCCGACCTACCGGGATGACGACTTCGAGTTCATCGAGCTGCGCAATATCAGCGCGAGCCCGATCGACTTGAGCGGGATGGCCTTCGTTGACGGAGTCGAGTTCGTGGTGCCTGCGGGGATCGTCCTGGCACCCGGAGCCTTCGCCCTGCTGGTTGAAAATGCGGCGGCATTCGAGGCCCGTTACGGCACCGGATTCGACTTGATCGGCGACTATTCCAACAAGATGAGTAACGACGGGGAAACCCTGCGCCTGGTCGATGTGAGCGGGGCCGACATCGCCCATTTCACCTTCAACGACATCTGGTATCCGACCACCGATGGAGGTGGCGACACCTTGACGCTGGCCGATGAGCTGGCGATCCCAGCCGACTACGGAATCCCCTCGGCCTGGGCAGTCAGCAGCAATCTGCTTGGCACCCCGGGATCCAGTGTCAATGCCTTCGCACTGTGGGGGGTGAGCGTCACGAGTAGCGCCTACAACGCGGCCAATGTCGCGTGCACCGTCAACATGGATGCCGACGCGGTGACGGTCTACTGGGGCACAGGCGATCCCGGGGAGACCACTGTCGGCTGGACCGGGACACCCATTCCCCTGGGCTTCCGGCCCGCCGGATCGGTGCCCGTGGTCCTCGCTGGTCTTGATGAAAACACCACCTATTTCTTCCGCTATTTCGGCAGCATCACCTCGCCCGCGGAGGACGATTGGTCCTCGCCCGGGGCGTTTACGACACCTTTGCAGTTTGCCATTCCGGTGCTCGGGACGCCAACCGTGACGGCCACCTTCGATGACGGCGCCGACGTCGAATGCCAACTTCTGGATGCCGATGCCACCTCGACCTGGATCGTCTGGGATTCCACCGACCAAGGCACCCCGGCAAGCGCTCCTGGATCCTGGGACAATTCTGCGAATTTTGGATCAGCCCTTGAGAACGCCACCCTGGCGCACGCCATCCGGGGCACCACCACCAACACGAGTTACGTCTGCCGCTTCTTTGCAAGCAATGCCAGCGGTTTCGGCTGGTCGGAATTGGGCACCTTCGACACCACGACCCCGGCCCCAGATCCCAATCTCGTTGCCCACTACGTCCTCGACGGCAGCGCCGCCGACACCAGTGGCAACGACTATCACGGTATCGTCAACGGCGCCACCTTTGTCGTCGATGGCGTGCGTGGCACGGTTGCTTCGTTCGACGGCAGCAGCTCGATCAACTTGACGAGCGGATTCCCATACAGCCTTGGGGATCTTCCCAATGGAGGCTTCTCCACCTCGTTCTGGATCCTGCCGAGCGTCGATAACGGATCCAATTCAAGTCCGGATTCGCTGATCATCATGGGGGGAAGTTCCCCGGGGAAAGGAGTGATCGAGATCGTCGGTGACACGGCCTGGGGCGGCATGGGGGGAACGTCCGCCCGCGGCGGCGTCGGGGTGAACTCCGGTGGCGGCGGTGGCAAGACCGGCAAGGTTGCCGGCATCGATCTCTACGATGGCGACTGGCATCACGTGGTGATCCAGTGGGCGGGAGACCCTAATACCGACATCGAGACTTGGATCGACAACACCGTGGCGACGACCTACGGAAACGGCTACAACGGTTCCAGCGAGTCCCCCACGGCTTTGAGGCTCGGGGGCCCTGCGGTCTGGTCCAACGGTGGTGCTGCCGACAAATATTACACCGGCCTGATGTCCGACGTGCGGTTCTTTGCTGGCCAACTGAATGCGATTCAAGTGGATGCCCTCTTCACCGGGGTGAGCGTCATCGAGACCAATGGCGATGCGGTGGCCGAGGCCCTCACCGGGCCGGGCGGTCCCTTCGAGGGGCAGAGCGACCCGGACGTGGTCGGCTTCACCGCCAATCCGGACGGGGACGAATGGCCCAACGCCTTTGAGGTCCTCCTCGGCTTCGATCCCGCCGCCGCCGCCGGCAACGGGTCGCCCCTGACGACGCAGTTTGTGAATGACGCAGGCCAGATCTGGCTCGAGGCAGTCGTGGAGGTCGATGGTGCTATGGACGACCTGCTAACCTGGCACGTCGAGTGGAGTTCCGATCTCATCGCTTGGGACGAGTCGACCAATACGCAGGTCGTGGTGGGCGAAGCAGGCGGAGTCCGGACCGTCTCAATCCGCGACGAACAAGCGGTCGAAACAGGTGGCCGGCGATTCGTCCGGATGAAGATTTTGCCCGGGGAGTGATGGGTGTTTGGGAAGCATGAAACAGATGAACACAAAGATGAGATTGGCGATGATTGTAATGCTGGCATTGACCGGCAGCACCATGGCCAAGGCCGGGGAGCCGCAAACCTCAGCCAAGGTCGAAGAGAAGACACGCCGGATCTGGCCCTACCATTCATCCCCCGATGAGAGCTTGGTCTACAAGACCCTCGCCAGCGGCTATGAGCTGAAGATCCACGTCTTTTATCCGCAGAACATGAAGGCTCCGCTCCGGCGTCCTGCCGCCGTCTTTTTTCATGGCGGCAGTTGGGACCATGGCGAACCGGGCGCGCACTACGACACCGCCGCGTACCTCGCGGAGCGAGGCTTCGTCGGGTTTTCGGTCGAAGACCGCCTGCTCCGGAACAAAAAGAAGCCAGCCGAGACTCCCCAGGACTGCGTCCGGGACGCCAAGTCGGCCATGAGGTTCGTCCGCGCCAACGCGAAACGTTTTGGGATCGATCCTGACAAGATTGCGGTGGGCGGGGCTTCGGCGGGGGGACACCTCGCCGGCGCGGTGGCTACCCTGAACGACTACGACGACCCCGGAGACGACCTCGCGACCAGTTGTCGGCCGAATGCCGTGATTCTGATCGAAGCGGTCATCAACCAGGGCCCTGACGGCTGGAACCACAAGATGGTCCAGGATTACTGGCAGAAGATCTCGCCCCTCCACAACATCACAAGCCATGAGTCCTCACCACCCACCCTCATCATCTGTATCCGGGGCATGCTCCGGAAGGGCGACCAGAGCAACACGATGCGCTACAAAAAGAATGTCGAAAGCGTCGGTGGGGTTTGCGAAGTCCTCGTTTTCGAGGACGAGGGGCCGCATATGGCTGCGGTGAATCAGGTCAACAAGCCGATCGCCTATGCCAGGATCGCCTCCTTCCTAGCCAAATATGGTTTTCTGACGCAGAATGCGCTCAATAAGGCGGATGCTGGTTTCAAGCGGGAGGAAGTGAGCGATGAAAACCTGACCCTTGCGCTACGGGCCTTGCACACGCTTAACGCGCGGTATTGGCCGGATTTGGACATCGAGCAGTTCGGTAAACGATACCACTTGAATTTCCGCGGCCTCGCCACCGATGAGAACGTCTTGCTTGCTGCCGACCTTCATCACCTGAGGAAACTCTCCCTGAACGGGTCGATCGTGTCCGATCAAGGAGTGGAGAAAATCGTAGAGATGAAATACCTCACGGGGATCGGAGTGGGGAACACGAAGATCACCGGCAAGGGACTGGCCATGTTGGCGGGGATTCCGCACTTGGAGTCGGTCGACGTCAGTTCGTTTTCCGGGAACATGACCGACGCCTTGGGGAGTCTGGCCAAGCTCGCATCATTGAAACACCTCGGTCTTCGTTCCGTTGCTTTCACAGTCGATGATCTGTTGCTTCTCGGCGATTGCCCCTCCCTGATTTCCATCGATTTGAGGGGATCCCGCACCAAGGTGGACGGAGAAATGATTCACGCTCTAGGCCGGATCACTACCCTCCGCTTACTTCGGCTGGACAAGTCGCTGCGCACAAAATTGAGCGACGA
>Ga0209491_10011354_pt1 | contig 10521 bp, 8 predicted proteins | sample BON02_FD_187213 | JGI IMG/M metagenome (GOLD analysis project Ga0209491, IMG submission 187213) | Freshwater microbial communities from Lake Bonney liftoff mats and glacier meltwater in Antarctica - BON-02 (SPAdes) (version 2) | ecosystem: Environmental > Aquatic > Freshwater > Ice > Glacier...
TGTTTATATATATATATATATATATATATATATATATAGCTGGCGCTGGGCCTGTGCGCCGCCGGTGCCAAGGCAGCCACGCTGGGCTGGTGCGCTATATATATATAGATAGATAGATAGATAGATATAGATAGATATATATAGAGATAGATAGATAGATAGCAACCCGGGTTCACCCTCGTTAGATCTGTGATCTGTGTGTCGCTCCTCGGGTTCACCTCGGGTCAACCCGAGCCGTCTGTGCAAGTATGCTCCTTCGTTATACCCTTTGTTGGCCAGGTGCGCGCTGTTCACCCTAACACGAGTAGCGGGTCGTCCGGCGCAGAAAGCGCTCGTGCTAGCGAAGAGTACCAAGTTAGAGCACGGTAGAAAGTTAGAGCAAGCTCTTTGCTACTCTTTGCAACCAGGTGCGGGTTAATCCTTCGTATATGAACCGTCTGTGAATGTCAATGCGACGAGGTTCGGGTTAACCCGTGTGCTCGTGTGCTCTTTGTATATGAACCATCTGTGTAAGCACGCTCCTTTGTAATACCCATTGCTGGCCGGGTTAACCCGAGACGGTGGGTGTCGGGTAGTGTTCACGCCTTTTCTCAAGCCGCTCATGCCGCAAAAACATATCGTCCCAGGTTTTAGGTTAGGGCCCGACCTTCCTAGGGCGAACCCTTTGCTACCTTTTGCTGCCCAGGTGCGCTCTGCCTGCGCTCACCGGCCACTACCCGGTCCTGCTCGCCACGCGGCTCGAGCCCGCGCGCGAGTTAACCGCGTAACCGCGTGTGCTCGTGTGCTCTTTGTATACAGTATGAACTGTCTGTGTAAGTATGCTCCTTTGTAATTGGGTTAACCCTTTGTATACAAACCCGTCTGTGTAAGCATCCTCCTTCGTGACAGGTGCGCCCTACCCGCGCTGACCGGCCACTACCCGGTCCTCTTCGCCACGCGCCTCGAGCCCTCTCGCGAACCCGGCCGCTGCGGCGCTTCGCTCCTATACCTGCGCGCCCTGCTCAACGCCCTCAGCTGCGGCGTGCTCGCGGGCTGTGTGGCAGAGACCTTCCACCCGGGATGGCGCGAGGGACCCGCTCCCTCGTTCGGTGGCAGCTCGTACCGCCACGGCCTCGCAAAGGGGGTGCCCGAGCCGCCGCCGTCGCTCAGGGGTGGCGCCAGCGCAAGGGCGCCTAAGGAGGCGCCCTCGCCCGCGGCTAAGCGGATGCGGGCCACCTCTATGCATTAACAAAGGTGCCCCCGGGGTTAGGGTTAGGGTTAAGGGGTTGAGGGTTAACCCTAACCTTAACCTAACCCTAACCCCCTCTAAGTGATTCGACTCTCGAGTTTCCGAAACCCAATATGATGACACTCTGAGTCAAAACTCGCTCAGGTACCTCTGCAACTTAGGCTCCCAAAGCCACTTTCGGATCAGTTCCCTGTGCGTGTGTGCTCGTGTCCCCTTTGTATATAAACCGTCTGTGAACTTACCCATAGCGCTCGGGTTAAGGGTTAAAGGTGCTCTGTGCGCCTAAATAATTCTCAAGCAGTTTCTCTTATTCAACGTGTACTAATGACTTTGGTGCTATGACTCATAATGAACGACGGTTTCAGTTTCGACTCTTCAATCACTTGTTCCGAGTTGTTCCGGGTTTCATGGGTAAATCAAAGATAAATCGCTGGTGATCGCCGTCAGAACTTGAACCCGAAATTCGCTCAGGTACCTGAGCAAAGCGATTTTACATATGGCGTTTACTTAGTAGCTGCAGAGTACGTTTAACCCGATTTCGTAGCTGCAGGGCACATTGAAGTGCTCCTAGTGCCAGGGCCAGCAGGCAGGCATCGGCAAAGGGGCTTTTTCCCAACTGGACCACCATGAGCAGGCCCTAGTTTCACTGAAAATAAGAAAAAAACGTCGACGTGGGGGTAGGAATGCCAGAGGCCGTTATAATTAAAGGCGGCTAAATGGCTAAATAAATGAAGCCAACCAATAAGAGAAAAAAAACGGTTATTCGACCTTCTACAATGAAATGTGCGCCCTCTGCTCACTTCGAAACTTACTTAGGATGAATGCAAACTAGGGCCTGCTCATCAGTGCTGATAGTGGTCCAGTTGAAAAAACGCCCTTTGGCCTCACAACAAAACAGGAGACCTCACCGGAGAGGCTACTGGGTGCGATCGCCCGAACTGTCCGCAGCGAACCCACTCGCGCCACGAGCATCCCCCATGGGATTCGAACCCGGGTTAACCCGATATGGTTGTCTCTATCTCTATATCTATCTATCTATACCTAACCTATACATATATGTATACTATATATCTATCTATATCTATCTATCTATCCATCTATATACATATATACATATATAGATCTATAGATCTAGATCTGTATGTTTATATACACACACACACATACACATATATATATATATGTGTGTGTGTGTGTATACATGTATATATATACATATACATACATATTTATTTATTTATATGCGGACATCGGGTTAACCCCTATCTATCTATCCATCTATATACATATATACATATATATATCTATAGATCTAGATCTGTATATATATATACACACACACACACACATATATATATATATGTGTGTGTGTGTGTGTGTGTGTATACATGTATATATATACATATACATACATATTTATTTATTTATATGCGGACATACATCTATATCGATATATAGATCTATATATATGTATATGTCTGTGTGTGTGTATATATATGCATTTATTCATATATATATCGATTTTAAGCTTTATGGTAGATACATTGGAAAGATATAGCAACATATCACAAAATAATAAAAGCTAAACGCTGTTTGTTCGTCCTGGTCTTGGTCTTCTGGTCTCATAAGTTGTATTGGTCCTTCTTGATACAGATGCAGAGGTTGGTGATATGTTGCCTTATGAGCAGGCCCTAGTTTCACTGTAAAATAATTCAACGGCTAACGTGGAGGGACGTTGACCAATGGCCGTTATAATCGAAGGCGGCTAAATGGCTAAATAAATCAGGCCAACACATTTAGAGAAAAAAACGGATATTCGCCATTTTGCAATGAAATGGTCAACGTCTGCTCGCATCGATTTTTACTTATTTGAAAGGCAAACTAGGGCCTGCTCATTCAATTCAGCGTTGGCAACCAGAGGGAGTCTGAGACTCTATGTCTATGTCTATAGATCGTCTCGGTCTCCGTTGCCATCTCTGCAGTCGGGCAGTCGTGAACGAGTGTGTCGTATCTCGTATTTATCTCTTGCTTGCTGGCTTCTCGTCGCTAGCTGTGCGCTATCGTCGTGCGTCGTGCTCTGTATCTCTTTATTTGTAATGTATACGAGTTGAAAAACGTGCGTGGAGAAAGGGTTCAAGTTCAAGGGACTCCGCCCCGCGCCTGCTCTGTGGATCTCTCCCTTCGACCTGCGGTCTGCGCTGTGGTAGTGGACTTGAGATGTGCCCCCCCGCCCCAATACTGCTCGCCAACTTTCGCTTTCACGGGAGCGGCGCCTTGGCTATGCGTACACTTCTAGATCTAGAGCTTTAAAGCTCTATTATCGATGTATATTTAGAAGATTGTGTGTTGCGCGGCTCACACGGCACACGGCTTGCGGCGCCGTCTATCTTGAGAAGCTCTGAGGGTCAGGAACATGTATGGATGGGAGAGCATCCTGTCTTCTTCCCCGCCCACGTCCACGCTCTCGTCTATCGGGCTGCGCGGGTGCCTAAATAGTGAGCTCACCGTCGCCACGACCAAGAGCCACGAGCCTCGCCTGCTGCTACATCCATCTCTCCGACTCGTGAGACTCGATCTCGCCTTCGAGCCTTATTGCAGTGCCTACATCCCCGCCTTGCACTTATTGCACGGTGGCTAGTCTGACGAAGACGTCGCTGTCGCTGGCTGATCGCTGAAGAGGAAGAGAGAGAGAGAGAGAGCTCGCTTGTCCGTATTGTAGCAGGCGCACGCAGCACCCAGCATATGCGCTACGCTGTAAAGTGACTCTTTATTAAAGTGAAAAAAAAGCAGGCGACAGGCGAGCATCGGCATCGAGCATGTGGGGGGAGTGCAACAAGTGGTAATATCGTGCGCAATAGATTGCACAACAAAGGCTTTGACAAAGGGGGCATTTGCAAAGAATATTATTACGCAATCAAGCCTCGAAGTGAAAACAATATCTTGTGAAGGCCGATTCCCACTCCCGAACACCTCTCGTTCGTTGCAGGGCCTGTAGTTTAACGTTCAAGTGTGTGTTACAGGCGCCTCCTTTAACACCACTTTCCCGAGGCGTTCACGGTTCTTTAACACCTCCACCCGGCAACTGTTCAAGGAAATACGTGATTCGCTCAGACTGAACAGTCTGCACAGTGGTTTGAACAACCGCAACCGCATTTGAACAGTTGAGATTTTCTCTGGAAACTCCAGAAATTTCAGAAACTATGCTCTAGTTCAACAGTGTTTGAACAGTTGAACACCTTGAACAGTATTTAACAGTCGTTAACACTACCGTTGAGGCACCTGTTCAAAGAAACCTTTACCTTTAACACCTTGTGTTGATGACTGACAGCGCCGGAAATCTCGGTTTAACGTTAAACTATGGGCCCTGGTTCGTTTTCGGTTTCGCGTTGTCTTCAATTTCAATGTCATTCAATGTGTCTCATCGCGTGTCTCCGTCCACCACCCGCGCTTGTCGTGCTGGGTGCCGCCTAGCTACAGCTACAGTCATTACTGTGTCGGGCATTAAGGAACCCCATCAATCATTAAGAAATGACGCGTTGGCGTTGGCGTTACTGGGTGGGTACTGGGTTTCCGAGTTTCCGAAGCTTTTCCCTTTTAGGAAATGATGATGCGTACCTGGGAGCTCAACGACTCCAACTCAGCCATACGTACTGCCGCGCACTCTCAGTCACTCAGCCGGGCGGGGGGTAAGTTTTGCGTGTCTGAATCTGCGTGAGCCGGGACGCGTTTAAGAAAGGGCTCCATGCTTGGATGTTCCGTAAGACGTGAGACCGTAAGGTCCAGGGCCCGGAAACTTACGTAATATCTTACGTAAGCCTTACGCAAGTCTTACGTTAGTTTTGTTTGAGAGTTTTGTTTTGCTCTACACACACTGAAAACAGCTTTGTTTTAACGATTTGACCCCTTTGACCTTACGCCAGGTGTAAGTTCGGGGTGACCTTACGTGAGGTTAACCCTGAACCCATATCAGGGCCAGGGGCGGGGGCAGGGGTGCGAAGGCGGAGCTTCTATTAAACGCTTCCCCAAAAAAGGACCGACTTTGGTGAAGCTATGAAGCCACTTTCGGATCAGTTCGCAGTTCCATGTGCGTGTGTGCTCGTGTCCCCTTTGTATTATAAAGCGTCTGTGAAGAATTCGCTCGCGGGTTAACCCGACGGAGTGTGCGTGTTTTTCTCTCACGCCGTCTTATTTTTTGCGTTTGTCTAGGTCTTGATTACTAGATATTATTCTAGGGTATGATTCTTATATAATAATAAACTAGAAACTATAGAATCTATTATACTCATACTACTATTACTATTACTATTACGACATGTTCGATCAGCTGTACGTATGTGTATATATGCTGTATGTATAATAAGTACATACGCATTCGCATTATACGAGTATATACGCATACGCTGTGCAAGTAGCAACTAGGTAGGTATGTAGCAGTAGTAGTAGTAGTAGGTAGTGTAGGTAGTAGGCTACACAGACGGTCATGCAGTAGTCAGAAGATGGGCGTGGGAGTTTATAGATAGAGGAGCAGAGTATCTATATAGCATATTCCGCTCTAGTCCTAAGAAAAATAAAGCCGCTCCCCCCCCCCCGCCCCTCCCCTCCCATTGTTTGCCTTTGGTCGATCACACAGACTAGTGCTACCTATGGTAGTCTGTGCGGAATGCCTGCCTGCGGACAGGCCGTGGGATGTGGTGTCTGTTACACGCCGGAGCTCTGGCGTGGCGCCGCGAGCCTGTGCTGGTGCCGCCAAGTCTTTGCATTGTGTTTTGGCCTTTACAAGATATTGTTTTACTTCGAGGCTTTATTGCACAATAATATTCTTTGCAAACACCCCCTTTTTGTGCAATATATTGCACAATATTACCAGTTATTGCACCCTCCCGCCCAGTTTTGAGGATTTTTGATGTGTTTGGAGGTGTTTTTTGTTTTTTTGGGATCGGATTTCGGATGGGTCGAGGTGCCTGAAAAAAAAATCCGTTCTCGACACGGACAAGGGGCATTATTGCACATATTATTGTGCAATACCCTCCTCCCAGTCCCCCTTTATTGCCTACAATATTGCGCAATATATTTTCCCACGACCCCCTTTATTGCAATAAAATATTGGCAATATCTTGTAAGGGCCAAATTGTGTTACATACATACATCCATACGTACACATATATACATTTACATAATGTTACATATACATATGATATAGCTAGCACAACCTGGACGAACGAGTTGCACGCAATATGCAGGTTAACCCTGCAACCAAGGTGAGCTCGCTATATATGATGTAATATGAAGGGGAGGGCGCGCTTAAGCTAGGCGCGCTGTGAAACGATCAGTCCACACGCACCAGGACACACACCTATCGACAGAGAAAACACCCCCGACAAGGGCGCGCTGTGAAGAATTCGCTGTGAACAAGATTTTCAACCATTTCGCGCGCCAGTTTTGCCACAGCCCGCTCCAGCGCAACATGGCCGGCGCCGCAGCCCTGGCCGCCCTGCGCACCGCGGCCCGCGAGTGCCAGCTCGCCGTGCCGAGCTTCAGCGACGAGCAGGCCGCCCAGGGTCTCGCCATCACCGACGAGCTGCGCGCCCACTTCCTGCCGCCTACTTCTTCGGCACAAGCGGATTCCCCGCTGCTGCAGCTGCCCGCCGAGCTCCTGGCCGACATCCTGTCCCGCCTCGACACTCCCGATCTCGCCCGTCTCGCCACAACCTGCCGATCGCTTTGTCGCGACGCGCCCACTCCGCCCCCGCCGCCGCGCGCAATCGGGCCGGTGGAGACGGAGCTGCGGCGACGCGCCGGGGCACGCGGCCTTGACGTCTACTCCTCCCTGCCTGAAGGGGCTACTTCGTGGGTGGCATGCCTGCTGAAGCGCGACCGTTGCGACGCTCAGATGCGGCAGGTTCCGCTCGCTGTGGGACACGATCACAGCATCTTCGTCGACAAAGGTGGCCGGCTGCTCACTTGCGGCAGCGACTTTGGCTGCACACCCCTCTTGGGGCACGCGGTGGACCCCGCTGCCGATCCCAATGTTTGCCGCAAGATCGGCCCGCCCACGCCGGTGCCGTCGATGCAGGACAGGCGCATCGTCAGCGTCGCCAGCGGCAATGATCACTGCCTCGCTCTCAGTGCCGAGGGCGAGGTCTACTCGTGGGGCATCGGCATCTACGGCGCGCTCGGCCACGGCGACGATGATGCGAGGGCGGTGCCGAGCAGGATCGAGTCGCTGAGCCGAGTTGAACGCATCACGGCTGGGCCATTTGGGACGAGCGCGGCGGTCGACGAGAAAGGCCGCCTCTTTACCTGGGGTTGGGCGATATTCTATGGCGAGGATGAAAACGAGGATGAAGCGCCAACAGAATTTGAAGGACCGGCCGGTCTGGGGTATGAGCTCGATGCAGAGACCAAGTATCAGCTGACTCCCAAACAGGTCGATGCCCTCTCGCAGGATTGCGTGGTGGGCGTCGCCCTCGGCGAAGGGTTCACCCTGGCGGTGACCGACGCCGGCGCCGTCTTTTCCTTTGGGTCCAGTCGGAAAGGGGGGCTAGGCCACGGCTCATTGGAGAGCGAGGTGCTGCCCTGGCGGATCGAAGCCCTGACACAGACGAGGCGGCGGTTCATCGCCGTGGCCGCAGGCGAGGGCCACGCCCTTGCTCTGACCAAGGAGGGCGAGCTTTACGGGTGGGGTGACGGAGATGCCAACGGCCACGGGCGTGAAGAGCGCACGCCGCAGCGGGTGGCCGCGCTCATCGGCCAACGTATCAAGCTTGTGTATGCACTCGATTCTGTTTCGTGCGCCGTGACGGAGAAGGGTGAGCTGTTCACCTGGGGCTTCAGTTATGATTACGACCTCGGCCAAGCCGGGCCACAGGCCACGCCAACGCGAGTGGCCGGGCTGAGCGGAGTCGAGATTGCGGCGGCGGCCATCTGTGGGACGCACACGCTCGCGGCCGATGCGGACGGCGTGGTGTGGGCCTTTGGTCGACGCTCGGCCCTCGGCCTTGGCGCTTCGAGCCCCGAGGACAGTGATACAGTGCCGACGCCCACTCCGATCCCCACGCTGCGCGTGCGTGTTCTCAACTCCCCATGAGTGGCGCTCCGCGTTTGCACCGCGTGTTTGTGCCGCCAGGACTTCCGGCATGCGAATTGAGAATGGGGCGACCCAGTCGTGGCACAGCCGGCGGCCCGCGCCAACGACCGACGCACGGCCGATCCTCCGTTCGCGTGGAAAATTCCTGCGGCAAGCGCTGTGGTTATGGCGCGCCCGCGCTGCTGCGGCGCTGGTGGAATTGGTGCCTTTGGAGGCATCAGTGGCGGGGCCGGGGCCCTCGGCCGCAGCCTCGCGCACGACGGCAGTGCTGGTGCATCGACCGTTGGGGGAAATATCAGCGGGTCTTAGGTCGCTGGTGGCGATACCGGCGGTGGCGCCTTGGGGCAAGTCGAGGTGGTCTACATTTCGGGTGGGCTCCGCGCCCGGTGGTGCTCCTGCCCCATATCCTGTATGTATGTATGTATGTATCTACCTACCTACCTTTCATCTATTTGTCTATCTATCCTATCTGTGTATCCATATATTTATGTTTATATCCATCTATCTTGGGCTAACCCTCCTCGGCTGGATGAGCTGTCACGACAGGTCCGGTACTCTGTGTGTCGGCGCTGTGGGGCGTGTCGCTGCTGTTTATTATGCTAGGGGGGCGGGGGGGGGGTCGAGCGGTAAGCTACTCTCTCATGGCCATGATTGATGCGAGATGCTGTATATGCGTGTATTGTGTATGTTGTAGGTTGAATGTGCTGCGTGCTGCGCCGCACGCCGCGCGATCGCGCAATGCGCGCGCGGTGCACTCCGCACGCACTCGCTGCTGCTGGCTGCTGTAGGCTGCTGCTGAGCTTTGTCTTGGGTTAACCCTCATCACAGCCACACATTACATGCACAGGCGGCGGGCGCAACACGATGATATGTCGGCGGGCGTCAACGACACGAGGAGCAGGAGGCGGCGGACACGCACGCACGCCCACAACCCACAACAGCAACAGTATACACAGTATACCTGTACCTATATACCTAAATAAAAAATGAGCCTGCAGCCTGGAAGTGGAAGTGGAAGAAAAACCAGACACAGACACCAGACTATAGACTCGGGTTAACCCGAAACCCGAACGTTTAACTCCGCGCCCGCGGACCGCGGACTGTGATTGCGTACTGCGCATTTTGCTGCGATCTGGTGCTGGCGGGTGGCCAGTGGCCAGTGGCGGCAGCTGCTCTGCTGATGCTGATGCTGGCTGATATACTCGCCAATGCGGCGTGGCCACCCACCCCGCGCGAAACGCGCAGCGCGCAGCGCGCGTGAAGCCTCCTCAGGAGCAGCAGCAGCAGGGCTTGCACGCGCGCGCGGCGCGCGCCGACGCTCGAAGAGCACTCACCACTCTTCTCTCTCAGAAAAAAAAGTGCATAGATATAGACATAGCAATACGCAGAAGGGGAAGGAAAAAGGAGAAGGAAGACACCTCTGCCCCTGAGTGTCGCACGTCGCACGCGGAACTGTGTCGCGTCTGTGATGGAGGTCGGTCCACACAACACACAACACAACAACAACGTACGGGTTTTCGTTTTTGTGGTGTAGTAACAGTGAGTAACAGTTAGGCCTACTCATTCACAGACCAAGACCACCGGCCGGAGCCGGCCGCTGAGCGCTGAGCCGACCATTCGTGCCGGGCCGCTGTGGGTATGCGGGTATCCACCAGTGGGAACCAAGCCTTGACTTCCGCAGGACCTAAACTCCAACAGGCATAGGCATAGGTTGTAATTATTGTAGGGGTCAGTATCCAGTCCTATGGGTGTCTATGTGGCGCCCTGGCCCTGGTCAAGTTGATCACTACAGCTTACCTATCACCATTACATCGGCCGTACGTACGTCGGCGGCGCGCTCCCCCCCCCCCCCCCCCCCCACCCCCCTACATCTTCGCGCTTCCCGGCCCGCGCGGTCCCCTGTGCGAGTGAGTGTCCTCGCCCGCTCCTCTCCCTCTGCTTCGCGCTTTCGCGGCCTGCACTCCCGCCCCCCACGCTCCACACTCACACGAGCACGATGCCGGTTGACGAGAACGGCACCGGCTCGGATGGCAATAAAAGCAGCGCCAGGCGCGCTCTTCCGCCGTACCCATCCGAAGCCTGGCCTCCAAGCCCAGCGACCCTCACACACAGCCACACACACAGCACGCCCGAGAGTCCAGGCCACGCCACAGACATAGCGGCGCAGCCCTCCCGCCCTGAGCTTACCCCTGCACCCCCCCCCCCC
>Ga0209491_10011361_pt1 | contig 10516 bp, 10 predicted proteins | sample BON02_FD_187213 | JGI IMG/M metagenome (GOLD analysis project Ga0209491, IMG submission 187213) | Freshwater microbial communities from Lake Bonney liftoff mats and glacier meltwater in Antarctica - BON-02 (SPAdes) (version 2) | ecosystem: Environmental > Aquatic > Freshwater > Ice > Glacier...
AAATACCGATAAATTACATTCAAAATGGTTTGAAAGTAAACGTGAAGATTATTATGAAGTTACTGGTGAATTAACTGTAAATTATTCTAACGGTTCAATATTAGTACTTCAATCTTTTTTAAACGAGTATGAATCTAGTTTAACCATTGAAAAAGACAGTAACACTATTTGGTCTATTGATGAAAATAATGGTATAGCTATAGGGCCTAAAGGTAAAGTTTTAAAAGGTAAACTTGATTATCAAAGTGAAATGACAGCACCTCTTGTATCTGAGATATTTAAAAATAATACATCTGATTTGCCAACGCTTGAAGAATCTAGCAAGCAACATATTATATTTCTAAATGCTATGCTAGCTCATTGGAATATGTCAAATAACCGCAATGATATTAAGGTACCAATAACATGATTGAATCAAAATTATGGCTAGTTGGTGCTGGAAGTATGTCTCAAGAATATGCAAAAGTATTGTCAGCATTGAATCTATCGTTTGAGGTTATTGGTCGCGGCAATGTTTCTGCTGATGCATTTGAGCTTAAAGTAAAACACAATGTGATTCGTGGCGGGTTAGAGCTTGCTTTGAGAGAAAATGAAGCACCGAAGATCGCAATAGTTGCTGTTGCAGTAGAGCATTTGGCTGATATAATTAGTAAATTAATATTAGCTGGTACAAAGCGTATATTATTGGAAAAGCCTGGTGCTTTAAATTATGATGAACTTTATAATCTAAATAAATTAGCTATTAAAAATAAAGCTGATGTGCTTATTGCTTACAATAGACGCTTTTATCATTCTGTTCAGCAAGCACGAGATAGGATTGCTGAAGATGGTGGTTTGTTAAGTATGAGTTTCGATTTTACAGAGTGGTCTCATAAAATTGCACCTTTACAAAAAGGTGCAGGTGTAAAGCAAAAATGGGTTATTGGTAACTCATCGCATGTTATTGACCTTGCATTTCACTTCGGCGGAACTCCAGTAGATTGGAACTGTTGGCACAGCGGGTCTTTAGATTGGCACACTAGTGCCGCTAGATTTTGTGGTGCAGGAATAACAGATAAAAACGTCATGTTTTCTTATTTATCAGATTGGGAGGCTCCAGGTCGATGGGGGCTTGAGTTGATGACTTCTAAAAGAAGATTTATCTTAAGGCCAATGGAAATATTGCAAATAACTCAAACTGGTTCTGTCTTAATACAACCTGTAGAGCGTGAAAACAATATCGATGAAGAATTTAAGCCAGGGCTTTATAAGCAAGTTTCTGCTTTTTTGAAAAGTGATGATAAATTATTTTGTAAATTAAATCAGCAATCAGAAAATATGAAAATTTACTCTGAAATTGCTGGATATTAAATAGACTTTAAAGTGCTTTTTGATGGTTTGGTTTCATGACACCAAATAAATATATATGACTGAACAAAAAAAAATCCTCGTAACAGGTGCCGATGGTTTCATTGGCTCGCACCTAACAGAGCTACTTGTTAAACAAGGTTATCAAGTTCGTGCCCTATCTCAATACAATTCCTTTAACTACTGGGGTTGGTTAGAAGATATAAAATGCATTAAAGATGTTGAGGTCGTAAGCGGCGATGTTAGAGACCCACACTTCTGCCAGCTCATCACAAAAGATATCGACACCGTATTTCATTTGGCTGCACTTATTGCAATTCCCTATTCGTATGTAGCGCCAGATAGCTATGTTGATACAAACGTGAAGGGAACATTGAATATATGCCAAGCTGCACTTGATAACGGCGTTAAGCGTGTGATTCATACTTCAACCAGCGAAGTTTACGGCACTGCACAATACGTGCCAATTGATGAAAAGCACCCCTTGCAAGCGCAATCACCCTACAGTGCATCAAAGATCGCTGCTGATGCAATGGCTTTAAGCTACTTTAATGCATTCAATCTACCTTTAACCATTGCGCGACCATTTAATACTTATGGCCCACGACAGTCAGCTAGAGCTGTCATACCAACAATTATTAGTCAAATTGCGAATGGTAAAAAGCAGATTAAGCTTGGTGATGTTAGTCCAACCCGTGACTTTAATTACGTGACTGATACCTGTAATGGTTTCCTTGCTCTAGCTAACTGCGATGAAGCCATTGGTGAAACGGTAAATATAGGTTCAAACTTTGAAATATCAGTTTCAGACACGCTTAATTTAATTCGAGAATTGATGAACAGCGATGTTGAATTCATTGTTGATGAGCAACGCGTCAGACCTGAAAAGTCTGAGGTCTTTCGCCTCTGGTGCGACAACATCAAAATTCGAGACCTTACAGGTTTTGAACCACAGTACAACATACGTCAAGGGTTGAAAGAGACAATCGATTGGTTTACTAAGCCTGAAAATCTAGCTAAATATAAAGCTGATATTTACAATGTATAAAACAAAAACATTATTTATCAGTTAAGTTTATTCTTACACAATGAAAAGAATTCCTTAACAAATCTTCTTAATTAGAAAAATGCCTGAAATTAATATAGGAGGTCGTCTAATAGGCGACCAACACTCACCGGTCGTAATTGCTGAAATCGGAATTAACCATGGTGGCTCGTTAGATCTTGCCATTCACATGGCTGACGCAGCAATTAATTCTGGTGCAGAAATAATAAAACACCAGACACACATCATAGAAGATGAAATGTCGGAAGAAGCTAAAACTGTTATCCCAGCTAATGCAGAAATTTCAATCTATGAAATAATGCAACAATGCGCTCTTAACGAAGCTGATGAGCGTCAGCTCATGCAACACGTTAAGAATCGAGGTTCTATTTTTATTAGTACTCCTTTCTCACGCGCGGCAGCTGATCGTCTTAGAGGGTTCGATATTGATGCAATCAAAATTGGTTCGGGGGAGTGTAATAATTACCCTTTGATCAAACATATTGCTAAGCTTGGCAAGCCTGTAATTATCAGCACAGGCATGAACACAATCGATTCAGTTCAACCTTCTGTTGAGATTTTACGGAAAGCTAAAATACCTTTTGCACTACTACATTGCACTAACGTGTATCCAACTCCGCCTGAATTGGTCAGGCTTGGTGCTATAAAAAAGCTACAAGATGCTTTTCCTGATGCCGTTATCGGACTTTCTGATCACACTGTATCTAATGATACATGCTTAGGTGCAGTTGCTCTCGGTGCGTCTATTCTCGAACGCCATTTCACAGACGATATGGGTCGACAGGGGCCAGATATTGTTTGCTCGATGGACCCTGTTGCATTGAGTTCGTTGATTATTGGTTCGCGTACGATTTTTGCTGCAATGGGGGGTGAAAAGGGTCCAGTAGAAGCTGAAGCATCAACCATCGCGTTTGCTTTTGCGTCGGTTGTGGCTATAAAGAACATTATGCCTGGTGATGAACTGACAGAAGATAATATATGGGTCAAACGACCCGGCGGTGGCGATTTTTCAGTTCTAGATTATGAAGCATTGATGGGTGCAATTGCGATAGATTCTATTAAAAAAGGGTTTCAACTTAAACGCGGTCAGATATCATTAAAAGGTACTTAATCAACTAAATGAAGGTATTAGTTGTCGGAACAGGCTCTATAGGTAGGAGGCATATTGCTAACCTTCAAGCGCTTGGAGTGGATGTTAGCACTTACAGTTATAGAGGAATCCGTTTGATGGGTGTTAACTCTGTGATGGATTTGGATTTAGCGCTGCAGTCTGACTTTGATGCTGTAGTAGTTGCAAATAATACAAACGAACACATGGATGTTTCAATGAAGGCGGCCCTAAAGGGTAAGCACTTATTTATTGAAAAACCACTGGCTACAAATTTAAAAGGTAGCGAGTTCTTGTATGAAATTGCTCAGCGTATGGGCCTAGTTGTCGAAGTTGGCTTTATGCTCCGTACCCATCCCAATTTAATATGGATCAAGCAAGCTCTGGCTGATGGGGTGTTAGGCGATTTAATGTACATCTATGCTGCAGTCGGCCAGTGGCTCCCAGACTGGAGGCCTAATTCAGACTATCGTACTTCGTATAGCGCATATAGAGCTAGAGGTGGTGGAGTTATCTATGATCTTATTCATGAACTTGACTTAGTTTATTGGCTCGCTGGCGAAGTTTCTGAAGTTAGTGCAATGTCACGATATGTTAGAAATCTGGAAATAGAAACTGAGGCCATAGCTCAAATTGGTCTTCGTTTCAAGACTGGAGTCTTAGCGCAAGTGCATCTAGATTATGTTAGGCCTGGATACGGTCGGAAGCTTGAGATTGTTGGTTCGAATGGTGTTTTGTCGTGGGACTATCTTACAAATAAGGTTTTTTTCACTCGCGGTGCTGATCTTGAAGAAATTGTGCACAGCGTCGAAGAAGGCTACGAGCGCAACATGATGTTTAAAACTCACATGGGCTTATTTCTTGACAGAATAAATAAAAAAAGTTTTGTTGCAGTTTCACCCTTGATTGATAGTATAGAAGTGCTGAAAATTGCACTTGCGTGCCATAAATCAGCAGAAAAGCACTGTTGGGTTTTACCAAGTGAAATTAGTAATAGTTTTGAACCGAAAATGATGGATAATTAATGAATGTAACCTGTGTTATCGGAGCTCGGGGGGGGTCTAAAGGTCTTGTTGGAAAGAATATCCGCCCCATGTTGGGGAAACCATTAATTGCTTGGAGTATCGAGCAAGCTATAGCTTGTCCAGAAATTAACCGCGTAGTGGTTTCAACTGACAGTGAGGCCATAGCAAATGTAGCACGCAAATATGGTGCTGACGTGCCATTCATGCGCCCCGAAACGCTTGCCAACGATGCTGCTGGTAAATGGGGAGTTTGGCAACATGCACTTCAGGCCTGCGAAGAGAATGGCTCGAAACCAATTGATATCTACGTAGATCTCGATTGCACATCACCGTTACGTGATGTTGATGATATTTCAATGGCCATAGCACAGTACAAGACTGCCAACGTAGATGCAGTATTTTCAGTGTGTGACGCGCGCAAGAATCCATATTTCAATATGTTAGAGATGGTGCAGGGTAGTTTAAAAATATGCAAAGTGTTACCTTTTCCAATCGTTCGCAGACAAGATGCACCTAAGGTATTTGAACACGTTGCATCTATCTATGTTTTGTCACCTGATTATTTGCGTATTGGCACAGGGCTTGTTTCAGGCCGTACACAAGGATACGATATTGGTCCATCGAAAAGCCTAGATATTGACTCCGAATTTGACTTTGAGTTAATTGAATTTTTAATGAAAAAAAAGATGAAAAAATAAATGATGCTCAACCCAACTACAAGGGAAATGGAACGATTTGCTTTAGATGATCTGGTTATTGTTGTAACTGGCTGTACCGGTTTACTTGGATCTACGTATTGCCGTGCACTTGCTGAACGTGGTGCCAGACTTGTAATGGCAGATCTATCAGTAAGTGAACCTGAAGATATGGCGCGACAATTAGCATTAGAGACTGGCGCTGATACTGTAGGAATAGTTTGTGATGTTCGCGTAGAACATGATGTTGTTAGTTTGTTTGAAATTGCTCTAAATCATTTCGGTAAAGTTGATGTGGTGCTAAATAATGCAGCCGCCACAGGTGAGCATTTAATGAAGGTCGGAAATGTGTTCTCAGCATTTGAAGACTACCCATTAGCAGTATGGGAACAAGTTCTACAGACCAATTTAACTGGAGTATTTCTTGTTGCGCGGGAAGGTGGAAAAGCAATGCTAGCTTCTGGTGGGGGTAGTCTGATAAACGTTTCAAGTATTTACGGTATAGCAGGACCAGATCATCGTATATATGAAGATATGCCCTTTGGTTCTTTTCCTGCATATTCAGCGGGTAAAGCTGGAGTACACGGCCTAACTCTATGGCTGTCTACTTATTGGGGTAGAAAAGGCATCAGGGTCAACACACTAGTGCCTGGCGGTGTATTCAACAATCAACACGAAAAGTTCGTAAAGCGGTACTCAGATCGTACCCCCATGGGTCGTATGGCTAATTGTGATGATTTTGTTGGAATTGTAATTTTTCTTGCAACAGATGCCTCGCGTTATTGTACGGGTCAAAAATTTATTGTAGATGGTGGCTTGACAGCTTGGTGAGTGTTAGTCTTAAACTGCATAATAATATGAGGAAACTTTAAGAAATGCGAATTGTCATCACAGGGGCAGCAGGTTTTTTAGGTTCCGAATTACGGCGTGTTTTATTGGGTTTTGAGCAAATCGAGGTCATTGGTGTTACCCGTCTTCAAATACCTGGTATGGTCACAGTTGATAACTACGGAGACACACCTAGTGGAGATATTTTAGTCCACTTAGCTGAGTCAAGTGAACGTATGGTGGCAAACTTTAAAGGCGAAATATATGAGCAAGAAGTCAAACAGTTGCTCGAAAAGCTAGGTAAAAAAGGATTTAAGCGAATCGTTTACGCTTCTTCAGCTGTCTTATATGGTGATCAAAATACAAGATCATGTATTGAAAGCGACCCTATTCATCTGACTGATTCCTACACCCGAATCAAAAATATATCAGAGGATTGGGTAGTTGAGCACGGCGGTATTGTCGCTAGACTATCTAACCTTTATGGTCCAGGCATGTCAGATAAGAACGTGTTGGGTACTATTTTGAGCCAAGTATCAAATACAGGACCGATGATAGTCAATGACACAAAACCTATTCGCGATTTTTTATGGATTGAAGATGCAGCTAAAGCATTAGCAATTATGGTAACAGGCCAGATGTCTGGCACTTTTAATATTGGTTCTGGTGTTGGAATCTCAATATTGCAACTAGCAAACGCAACCCTTGAGGCAGTAGGCCTATCTGGGCGACAGGTATTATCAAGAACAAAGAGCGTCAGTTGTTCCAATCTCGTCTTAGATATAACAAAAGCTTCAACTAAGTTGGGCTGGTACCCTTCTATTGACTTAAAACAGGGCATTGTTTCGATGCTAAATATAGGTAAAAACCGATTGGAACTTTGTTAATGAAAAAGCGTATTATCGCCGTTTTTACTGGTAACAGAGCTGAGTATGGCCTTCAATATCCAATTCTGCGGGCAATAAATAACCACCCTTCATTGGAGTATCGTTTGCTTGTTTCAGGTGCACATTTAGATTCGAATTTTGGCGGCACACTTAAGGAAATTCAGAATGATGGTTTCAGAGTTGATGCTGAAATCTCGATTGAAATGGATGCAAAGTCTCTTTATGGTACTGCACAGGCAATAGGCTCTGGCATTATCGAAATCAGCAAATCACTTCAAAAAATAAAGCCTGACATTATGGTTGTTTATGCAGACCGCTTTGAAGGCTTTGCAGCGGTGATTGCTGCAACCCAGATGAACATACCTACTGCTCATATAGAAGGTGGCGATCTTACAGAGGGTGGGGCTCTAGATGACTCTGTGCGGCATGCGATGACTAAGCTAGCACACATTCATTTCACCACTAATCAACAAGCTAGTAATCGTTTACTTGCTATGGGTGAAGAAAATTGGCGTGTTCATACTGTCGGGTTTCCAGCAATCGATCTGATTTCCGAAGGAAAGTATGCTGAATCTAGTGAAGTCAGTAAAAAGTTGGATCTTGATTTAAGTCGACCAATTTTATTATTTACGCAACACTCTGTAACCACCGAGTACGATCTGGCAGCGGCTCAGCTTAAGCCTTCTTTGGCCGCAATTGAAGATTTAGCTAAAGATGGTATTCAGGTTGTTTTGACTTACCCGAATAATGATGCTGGAGGCAGTCAAATTATTGAGTCTCTCGAATTATTTAAAGCGCGATCTGTGACTAATACACAAGTATACAGATCGCTTGGGCGCCATATTTATCATGGTGTTTTAGCATTAGCCAAAAATCCAACGATAAAAATCGCATGTATTGGAAATTCATCATCTGGATTGAAAGAAACCCCTGCTTTTAAATGCCCAACTGTAAATATCGGATCACGTCAAGAGGGTAGACTGCGTGGTGAAAATGTATTAGACGTAGATTATAAATCTAGCCAAATTACAGATGCTATAAAACGTTGTCTATTTGACGAAAATTTTCGTCAACAGTGTCAGAATGCGCCTAACCCTTACTGGTTGGGTGATGCGGGTCCAAAGATTGCAGAGGTTTTAGCTACTGTTCCAATGAATCAAGCGATGTTACGAAAAAGAATGACATTGAAGGGTGAGTTTCGTGATGGGTGGTATCAGTGATTGAGAAAATTGGTCTGAATATTCATTCATTGAAAGTTGACGTTAAAAATGACACTACACACTGAATTAAATTCTTGGCAGGCAACTCTAATACCTATAGGGTCGACAATACAAGATGCAATTAAAAGTCTTGAAACCTCGCGTTTGCAGATCGTGCTTGTTGTATGTGAAGGCAATAAACTAATTGGCACAGTTACAGATGGTGATATAAGGCGAGCATTTCTTAGTGGGCTAAGTTTAGAAAGTAGTATTCAAAAAATTATTTATAAAAATCCACTTGTTGTTCCTCAGAGTACAACACGAGACTTTGTTTTGAAGTTAATGCACGCTAATAAAGTTCGACAAGTGCCAGTAGTAGATTCTGAAGGCGTTGTAGTTGGTCTAAATGTCTGGAATGATGTTATTACCCCGAAGTTAGTTGATAACACAATGATTATCATGGCTGGCGGACGAGGGACAAGGCTGCACCCTCTAACAGAAAACTGCCCCAAACCAATGTTAGAAATTAGTGGTAAACCAATACTCGAACATATTATTGAGCGAGGTAAATCAGATGGTTTTCATAATTTCATCATTTCATTGCATTATCTTGGCGAAATGATTGAAGACCATTTTGGTGATGGTAGAAATCTAGGTATAAGTATTGCATATCTGCGTGAGGAATCACCCCTTGGTACAGCGGGTTGTTTAAGCCTGTTAAAGCATCGACCACCTTCACCGTTTCTTGTTACTAACGGCGACGTACTTACAGATGTTCACTACGACGATATTTTAGATTTTCATTTAAGTCACAATGCAACAGCAACTATGGCTGTCAGGCAGCATGAAATTCAAAATCAATTTGGTGTAGTAAGAACCAAAGGTTTGGAAATTGAAGCGTTTGAAGAAAAGCCTATTTATCGTAGCCACATTAATGCTGGTATTTATGTTCTTAGCCCTGATGTATTAAGCCATCTCAAATTTAAGCAATATTGCGATATGCCACTTTTGTTTGAGTTTGCTAAGCAAAATGGTGAGCGCACGATCGTCTACCCTATGCATGAACCATGGCTAGACGTTGGTAAGCCAGCAGATTTAGAATTTGCACAAAAAAATTGTCGAAATATATAACCTGTAATTTTTTTAGATAAATTATTATGATAAACAAAAAAAACACAATATCGCTTTCTGATACTATTTCTCCTGAATTTAAGACTATAGAGGATTTAATAAGTAAATATACAATATCATCTTTTAGTGATGATAACAAAGTAACTGAGTATATTAAAGATTTCAATATTAAAGTTATATGCTTTAATATTGAAAAAGATGGAATTGTAAGCTCTAATACTAATATTGATAGAACAGTTGTAGAGTTCGAAGAAAAACCTTTTGTACCAGAGTACAATGATTTATGTAGACTTCATTATTTAGTTCTTAAACGAAAGGCTATTAATGTACTGGAGTTTGGAAGCGGGTTTAGTACAGCAATAATGGCGGATGCAATGCGAATTCTTTCAACGTACTTTTCTGATTGGGTTAAATATAATGTTCGGTGTATTAACCCATTTCATATATACTCAATTGAAGAAGAGGGTAGGTTTATTGATATAACACTTAAAAGACTTAGTGATACTTTGAAAGATTTTGCTTCTATTTCCCATAGCTCAATTGAGCTTATAACTCATGATAATAGAATTGCAACAATATATTCCAAATTACCAAATATTTCTCCTGATCTAATTTATATTGATGGGCCGTCTCTTTATGGTACAACTACTGAGTTAAATGGCCTTTCATTTAATAGTCCTGTAAGGATGCCAATCAGCGCAGATGTTTTACGCTTTGAATTTTTACTTGAGCCTGGTACGCTTATTGTTGTTGACGGCCGTACAAATAATGCTAGATTTTTAAAAACGTATTTAAAAAGAAATTGGATTTATCATCATGATTATTTAAATGACGTTCACTATTTCGAACTTCAAGAAACGCCACTTGGAATATTTAATAAAAAGAAAATAGATTTTTGCTTGAATAATGAATGGCTTCTTTAAAACGATGGATTTAAATTTAACTAAGGATGGTCTGAATAACTCAGTTTAAAGCGCAGTTTTAGAGACGCAGAACTTATGTTTAAAAATATTACCGTTTTTTTATTAATTTCGATCAAATATTAGACACTTCTACACCTTTAACACCCCGATTAGTGGTGTTGCGCCCGTTTAGGGCGCACCTATCCTACTGGTCTCAATTCATATCTCATCATCCACAAGTTACTCAAGGCAAAGAGCGTAAATATCTGTGCTGTATTTTTAGCCAGGCCTTTGTATCTTACTTTTCTAAACCCAAACTGGCATTTGA